>ERZ724520.441-NODE-441-length-22294-cov-7.466163_pt1 | contig 22294 bp, 15 predicted proteins | sample MGYA00376053_ERZ724520 | MGnify/ENA primary metagenome ERZ724520 (study PRJEB28724, sample SAMN07190886) | activated sludge metagenome | isolation source: activated sludge of sewage treatment plant in Hong Hong | place: USA: Christiansburg, Virginia | collected...
ATCAAGCTTCAGCATTAGCAGATGTTTTAGATTTCCCGCTGCTTGTGCGTCCGTCTTATGTGTTGGGCGGTCAAGGCATGAAAATCGTGATTAACAAACAAGAACTCGAAGAACATGTCATCGATTTACTCAAAAACATTCCCGGAAATAAATTGCTGTTAGATCACTATCTCGATGGCGCGATTGAAGCGGAAGCCGATGCGATTTGCGATGGAGAAAACGTATACATCATAGGCATCATGGAGCATATAGAACCTTGTGGAATCCATTCAGGAGATTCAAATGCGACTTTGCCACCTTTCAATTTAGGCGAATTTGTGATGCAACAGATTAAAGACCATACTAAGAAAATTGCTTTGGCTTTAAGAACCGTTGGTTTGATCAACATTCAGTTTGCCATCAAAGACGACACGGTTTACATTATTGAAGCCAATCCGCGTGCTTCGAGAACAGTCCCATTTATAGCAAAAGCGTATGGTGAACCGTATGTAAATTACGCGACAAAAGTGATGTTGGGCGAGAATAAAGTAACCGATTTTACATTCAATCCACAATTAAAAGGCTATGCGATCAAGCAGCCGGTTTTCTCTTTTAGTAAATTCCAGAATGTCAATAAAGCATTAGGTCCGGAAATGAAATCGACCGGTGAAAGCATTTTATTTATTGATGATTTGAAAGACGATCAGTTTTACGAATTATACTCTAGAAGGAAGATGTATTTGAGCAAGTAATGACAATTAATAATTGATAATTAACAATTAATAATTGTCATTCCGACGCAGGAGGAATCTCGTAATTTAGAGAAAAACTCTTGCGTCGGAATGACTAGCTTTTGTATTATTCCTTAACCACTTTTTCAATGTTTGTGCCCCTTTCTGTTGTGATTTTCACAAAGTAAATCCCATTGGCTTTATTGGCAATGTCTAGTTTTGCAGTGGTAGTGTTTTCGATAGAAGTTTGTAAAATTCTACCTTGAACATCGTACAAATCAATCGACTTAATCGTATGGTCAGCATCGATTTTAATGTTTCCTTTCGTCGGATTTGGATGTAAAACTACACTAGCATCTTTTATAAAACCAGGATTGCTCAATAAGGCAAAAGTGGTGCGGGCATCGTTGGTGGTAATTGGCGCATTATAATCGAAGAAGATATCGGCTTTGTTGCTGACTTCATCACCCGAAACCAAAGTATTCTTAGATTTCAATTTGAACATAATCGTCCCGTGACCGCCAACTGGTGGATCACCTGCTGCTGGAGCCAAATTGATATTTCTAAAGATGAATTCTACAACATTACCTGTTATTTTGGTATCAGCCAGTTGAGAAGTGTGCAATAATTGTAAAGTGTTGACGTCATATTTAGTAGGGTCAATCACAATCTTAACCACCACGTTTTCGGCTTGGTAATTTCCGGTGTTTTCAAAACGAGCAACATAATGTAAATATTTACCAATTTCACTTGGTGGCACTATTTCACCTTCCAAACAATTGATGTCGTTCGGATCAAAGGAATTCACAACAAGTTGGTTTAAATGAAAGGTATTGTCTTCAGGTAAATCATCACCAGCAATAGGGTTGATGGTTGCTGTAAAGGGCAATACATCATTCGAATTTACAGCTGGCGTTTCTATAGGTGAATTGATGTTCAAAGCCAATGCAATGGTTCTTGTTTCAAAAGGCAATAAGTCGGTGTAATTCCACGTAAGCGAATTTGGTGCAACAGTATCCGCATTAGGCAAAGCCGAAACAAAGTCAGTTCTAGCATCATCAAAAACCAAATTTACACTGCCAGACAAGGTTTGATTTCCTTTGTTTTTGATGAATAAAAGGTATGGCGAATCAAATCCAGGTCTGGCTACATCAGTTGGGAATAACACAATTTCAGCATCATTGTGAACGCCATTGGCCGTAAGACAAAAATCTTGATTGATTACTGTGCTGTTCAATGCCGGAAAGTTATGAGTTGTAGTTGTCGGCGTAATATTAAAAATACTTGGATTTTCTAAATGCGCATTCAAAGTATAATTGCCAATGTCAGCATACAAAGTGTAAATGCCGGTATTGTTCAAGAATGTGCCGCTGGCTATCGTTCCATCGCTCATATCGAATCGAACATTATTTGCGCGAATGTCGCTGGCATCACAACCATTGTTGTTCATATCGAAAACTGCAGTTCCGGTTACACTGTTGTAATTTCCGCCTGGTGTAAAAGAACAATACGAGCTTACAACTGCATCAGGACTATTATTAAGTACTAAATTGGATTGAATGTCGGCGATTTCAATTTCATCTGCACAAACGAATTGCAAGTTCGGATTACCGAAAAATGCAATATTATCATTACGCCCGTTTTTAAGGAATAAAGTACTAAGATTGTTAAATTGGCAACTGCTGCCGAAAGTAAGGTTGATACAATCGCTGGTGTCGAGTGTTGTTAGTTGATTATTAGAACAATCCAATTGTTTCAAATTGACAAAACCTGTTAAATCAAGCGATGGAATTTGGTTGTTAGCACAAAACAAATACTCTAGATTGGTTAACCCTGAAACATTCAATGCAGGAATCGCATTATTAGCACATTGTAAATTTCTAAGATTGGTTAAACCGCTAACGTCTAAGGCAGTTAGTAAGGTATTGCTACAGAATAAAGCTTGTAAATTAGTCAAGGCATTGACATTCAATTCAGGTATCGGATTGAAATTACAATAAATATAAATTAGCGCATTCAAACCACTAAAATCTAGCGAAGGAATTTGATTGTTGCCACAGGTCAATTGCTCAAGATTTACCAAGCCACTCAAATCCAATGCAGTCAGTTGGTTTTCGTCGCACCAGAAAACTTTGAGACTCGTCAGTCCAGACACATTTAATGATGTCAAAAGGTTATTCATGCAAAGCAATTGTTCAAGATTTACCAAACCGTTTAAATTCAGCGAAGTCAGTTGATTGTGGTGTACTGAAGCTTCTTTTAAATTTGGTATTGCGCTTAAATCTGCCGTTGGGAAAGCATTATAGGAAAAGTTTAAACCCGTAAGACTCGTCAGTCCAGTAAAATCGATAGCTGTAAGTAAATTGTTGTTGCATCCCAGCCCTTTGAGATTGGCTAAATTTGCTACATTTAAGGAAGTTAGTTGGTTGTACGTGCAGCTTAGATATTCTAGCATGGGCAAGCCAGTCACGTTGAGCGCAGTCATTTGGTTGTAATCACAATCGTATATTTTTAGGTTGAGCAGGTTGGTTGTGCTGACTGAGGTCAATGAGTTGTTACTGCAGCGCAGTATAGATAAGTTCACCAGCGTAGGAATGTTTAGCGTTGTCAGTTGGTTGGAAGAGCAATTGAGTTCATGAAAACTTCCCATTGCACCAGTAAGATTTAGTGTCGTAAGTTGGTTGTTGTAACACCATAGTATTTCCATGTTTGATAAACTCGCCACACTGAGTGTCGTTAGCTGGTTATTAGCACAATTAATCGATTTCAGATTAGCCAAACCACTAACACTTAATGTGGTCAATTGGTTGTCGGAACAACTTAGATTTTCAAGTGTTGTAATACCACTGACATTAATAGAAGTCAATTCATTATTACTACAACTCAGCCCGCGAAGACCAGACAATCCTTGTCCGTTTATGTTCATTGTTGTCAATTGGTTATTCGAACATTCTAGCATTTCTAGGTTAAACAAACCGCTAACGTTAATCGATGTGAGCTGGTTGTTCGAGCAAATTAAAACAATCATTGACGATAAATTACTCGCATCCAACGAGGTGATTTGATTGTCTTCACAATGTAAGATTTGTAAGCTCGTAAATGCTCCAATTCCAGTTAAATCAGTGATGCTCGAATTATTAATATTGAGGCTGTAAATAGTAGCAGCTTCACTAACCTCGATCTCACCGTTGTTGTTGGTGTCGATTTTTGTGGCTCCAAAAAAATCAGTCGCAATATTGTTGGAAATATCCGCTGCCAAAAGCTTAGCTTTAAAAACAGGGTCGGGAATATTGATAATTTGTGCTTGCGTGATGCCTGTAAAAAGCAGTAGCAACAATAGATATTTGTTCATTGAGTCGATTTTATATAAAGTTGTTTTCATGATTCTTGTTTTTAAAGTGCTTTAATCAATTCTTGCAATTTGTCTTTTTTACTTTGGGCAATCGGAATGTTACTATTGTCGGCCATAATCACATAACCGCCATCGTTTTTGATGTAGGATTTTAGGTAACTTAAATTAATCAAATGTGATTGATGAATGCGTTCAAATCCATGTTCTGTTAGCAATTCTTCATATTCTTTAAGTGTGCGCGAGATTAAAATCGGTTTGTGATTTTTGATATAGAACTGCGTGTAATTTACCTTAGCTTCACACCGAATAATATCCGAAACATCAAAAAGATGAATGCCGTCGCTCGTAGAAAGTGCAATGCGTTTGTAATTGTCTACTTTTTTCCGAATGTTTTCCAGCAACAAATCGATGTGTTCGAACGAATTGGTTTTTCCGGTGGCTTCCTTAATCTTAGCCATGGTTTGTTGCAATTCTTCAGGATCAACGGGTTTTAGAATAAAATCGAGTGCGCTAAATTTAAAAGCTTTCACCGCATATTGCTCATGCGCCGTGATAAAAACGATGTGGGCTTTTATTTTTCCGTTGGCTTGGTTCAACTTTTCTAGAATGTCGAATCCAGTGCCGTCGCTCAAATGAATGTCGAGGAAAATAACTTGGGGTTGCAAGGTTTCGATAGCCACAATTCCGGTTTTGACACTTTCGGCTTCCCCTACAATCACAATGTCATTCGTATATCGGTCTAAAAGCGCTTTCAAACCGGTGCGCAAATGTTGGTCGTCGTCTATTAATACTGCTGTAGTCATTGTTTTCAAGTTTAAGGAATGTATTGAATTGGCAAACGCAAAGTGACTTTAGTGCCTGTTTTCGATGGATGATTATCTAATGCTTCAATGTCGATTTGAGCAGCTTTTGACGTGGTCGATTCCATGATTTTCAAACGTTTTTTGGTGATTTCCATCGCCATCGATTGGTGTGCGGTCATCGAATTTTCTTTGAGTAATTTCGATTCTATCAAACCAATACCATCATCTGTTATCGAACAAACAAGTTGGCCGTTTTGTATATCAAAAGTCACATCAATCCTGCCGTTGCCTTTTTTAGGAACCATACCGTGCAGAATGGCATTCTCTACAAAAGGTTGCACAAGCAAAGGTGGCAAGCCCATATTAAATTCGACTTTATCGCTCGAGGTAATCGCAAATTGAAATTTGTTGTTGAATCGAAGTTGTTCGAGTTCTAGATAGTTTTGCAAGCTTTCGATTTCTTTGTCAATTGGAATCAATGAACCTTTCGAATATTCGAGAGTAAGTCGCATGAGTTTCGAAAATTTCGACAAGTATTTCAAAGCCGAATCGGTTCCGTTTTGCACAATAAAACTAGAAATGGCGCCCAAACAATTGAATACAAAATGTGGATTCATCTGCAAATGCAGGGCTTTTTGCTCGTATTCTGCCACTTCTTTTTGTAGAATCAATCTGCGTTTGACTTGTATTTGATTGTAGATTAATAAAATCAAACCGATTAAAAACAGCGAACCCAAAATGATGAAAAGTGTGAATTGCGTTTGTCGTTTTCCTTTTTCGGTAAGCAAAGCTTCTTTTTTCTGGTACTCATAGTTCATGGCTGCCTGAGCAAATTTTTTATTCGCTTCTTGATTTGCAATACTGTCACGGGCGGCGATATAATTTTTATAATGGGCAAAAGAAGCTTCCGTATTATTCAAAAAACCATAGAGTTCACTCAATAATTTTTCAGAATGAAAGATCTGATCCAGCACACCGATTTCTTTCGCATAGGCTAAAGACTTTGTGGCAAGAGGCATCGCATCAGCATATTTCTTTTGCACGGTATATAATTTCCCCAAATTGTAAATGGCAAGCGAAGCACCGAATTTATTGTTCATGGCTTCATAACCAGCAATCGATTTTTGGTAGTATTTTTCAGCCGCATCAATATCGTTTTGATTGGCGTAATAATCGCCCAGATAATTATCCAACAATGCATTTCCCAGTTGATTTCCAGTTTTCTCAAATAAGGATTGAGCTTGAAGGTAATTTTGCAACGCATTTGAATATTGTTTGGTTTCAAAATAAATCACACCAATATTGGTCAACGTCATCGCGGCATTGGGTTCGCCAATCGCTTGCTGTTGTTGATACGCTTTTTTCAAATATTCTAAAGCTTTGGGATAATTGAGTTGCGATTTATAGACAATTCCGATATTGTTTAAGGCTTTAGAAATGTTGGTTTTCTGATTGACTTCCTGGTATATTTTGAGGGCTTTCTGATAATTTTCTAAAGCCATGTAATAGTTGTTTTGCTGCGTGTAAACGATACCTGCGCTTGCAAAAGCTCTGGCTAAACCATTCTTAAAGGCTTTGTCGGTTGTATTGTTTTCCAATAAGGATTCATATTTTAATTGTGCTTTTTGAAAATGATGCAAGGCAGCTTTATAATTTCCAGTAACGAGATTGAAGTTGCCCAGATTGATATAAGCGTTGGCGAGACCAAATCCGTAGTTGGTTTTGACTGCCATCGATGCTGCTTTTTGAGCATAAAAATGAGTCGAGTCGATGTTACTGTCTTTATAATAATTCGCTAAATGGTTGTAAGCATTGACGCTGACAGTATCTATTTTAGATTTCGAAAGCACACTTTTTAAGCTGTCAACCGGATTGGTTTGTGCCCAACAAACACCAGAAATACTAGCGGTAAAAAAGAGAATAGCTATTGGAATTGAATGTTTCAAAACTTTGTATTTTAAGTTATCATGACAAATGTAGCGGATGTTTTTATTTTCACTAGAGGCCAATTATTATTCAAGCTGTTCTAATTATTATTCAAAGCTTTTTTTAGAAATATCCGCAAAAAACAAGATTTAAAAATAAATTGCCCTAACAAAAAAAGCCCCATTAAAGAGGCTTCTGTTGTTCAAAAACTTATATAAATTATTTTTTAACCATGGTTGTAGTATGTTTCACGCCATCAATAGTAACTACTATAAAATAAGTTGCAGTTTCAATTCCGCTGATATTGATACTATTTTCAGAGGCGCCTGCAGCAACCATTTTAGCGGGAATTTGTTGTATGATTTTCCCGTCGGCAGCAACAAGATCAATAGCTACATTGCTGTTTTTCTCTATATCAAAAGCAACATTAATAAAGTCTTGCGATGGATTTGGATATACTTTATAGGCAATTTTCGAATTTGTTGCGCTGGTATGAATACCTAGATTCGATTTGTTAATCGTCCAAGTTACAGTGCTGATATGAACTGTAGCATGATCATCTACGCGAAGCAATGTCGTTTCATCAACAACACTTGCGGTTAAAGTATGCAACCCTTCGGTGAGTGAAGTTGGATTGACTTGAAACGTTTCGCTGTTGGTATCAGAAATCGTAGTGTCTAGTTGCCATTTGATATGCAAAGTATTCGGAATAGGGCGCATCAATTCGGTTAGTTGAAAATCGATTAAAGCTTCCGAAGCATTAATTTCAGTATCATTTACAGGTGAAAAACCCACAATAGGGTTGACTAACGCATGAATTTTTTCGATGATACCTTCTTTACAAACACTGCAATACGCACGGTTTAATAGTTCCATTTTGCAACTGTTTGATGTGGGTTTGAACCAAGAACTCGAGTTACCACCACAACAATACGCTTGGATGCCGATACCATTGCCTGTGCCAATCCAATTGTTCCATTTGACTAAGGCTGGATCATTTTGCTGAGTCATATTGATTTTTTCAGCAAAGTATTGATCGCCCGCGTAATATTCGTCAGCCAAACCGGCAAAAGAGTGTCCAATTTCGTGTGCGGCAACTTCACTCGAAGAAGCATTGGCAGTAAAAACAGCGTAGGCGCCGCCACTTCCACCATATTGTGTCGAGTTTCCAACAATGAAAACTTGATCGTAATTGGGGAAATTGTTTGCTAAAACATTGACAATGCGCGAGGTATTTGGGGCAATAGTCAAACGGTGAATGCCAAAACCATCAAATCTCGTATTGAAATAATTTGCAGGATTAGAAATGGCAGTGAAATAATCATCACAATCGCTTGCAGTGTTCGCATGCTTGACGCCAGATTCGTTGGCAATTACTTTTATGGCATACACATTCAAGTAATTTTTGTATTCCGACCAAGGCGAAATGGAAAACAAATAATTCGAAATGTTGGTGGCTGTCTCAATAAAATCGTCTTGTTGATCCACGGTATAGCCATCTCCCATAATCACCAGGTTGATGTATTTATTAGGATTACCGCTATTTTGAATCGGCACAACTTCAAACACTTGCGCGTAATTGGTTGTCCATCCCAAAAATAAAAGAACGAGTAATGCGTATTTCTTTTTCATAAACTACAGTTTAAAAGTTTGCAATTCGTTTTTAGTAGTACCATTTAATGTTTCCAACACGCGAATTTTAGATTGTCCCGCTTTTTTTTGAATTCTGATGAAAAATTCGCTTTCATCCGCAGTAACTTGTTTGGAAACGTATTGGTTGTTTTCGTTCAAATATTCTACAACTTTGTTTAGCGGATGTTCAACACGTAGGGTTTTCACTAGTTGATTATTTTCTATGATTTCTAGTGTTAAATGGTTTTCAGGATCAATGGGTCGTTCTAAATCTGCTTTCATTTTTCCTGTTGCTTTGGTGGTTGAAATGATTTCAATGGAATTTTTATTGGAACCTTTTCGTATTTTAAAGACCACAAAAACAATTTCATCCACCGAACTTTTTGAAGCCACTTCAGTTTTATCGGCACTTATTTTTGATGCACCGCAAAACGAAAAAAGCAAAACCAATAATAGCAAGGAATATTTTCGATACATCGCGCAGTGTTAAAATCAAACGTCTCAAATATAGTAAATTTTGCTTTTCGCTTTTATAAATCTTATCGATGTCTGTGCTTACCAACCAATGAAAAGTAGATTCTCTTTTTTAATTTTCTGGGAATACTTACATTTGAAAAAAAACTGCAGTGAATATTCAATCTCCCAAGTCAAACTTATTGTATCAACTGATTGTTATGGCAATGTTTCTTTATGTTGCCCAAGTTCAGTCGCAGGTTTTCACGAGCAGTAATTTGCCCATTGTGATTATCAACACGGATATTGATCCAAATACCAACCAACCTTTCGCAATTCAAGATGATCCGCGTGTTTTGGCTGCGATGAAAATTATCAAACGACCAGACGGAACGAGAAACTTTCTTACCGATCAAAATACGGCTTCGTTTATAGATTATCAAGGTAGAATCAATATTGAAATCCGAGGTTCGAGTTCACAAGATTTACCAAAAAAAGGCTACGGATTTACCACTTTAGAAGCTGATAATGTTAGCAATGACAATGTAAGTTTACTAGATATGCCAAGTGAAAACGACTGGATATTGAACGGATTGGCATTTGATCCTTCTTTAATTCGAGATTACTTGTCTTATAATTTGTCTTGTCAATTGGGCAATTATGCGCCAAGAACGGTTTTTTGTGAAGTAATTATAAATGGATCTTATCAAGGATTGTATCTTTTACAAGAAAAAATCAAAGCTGATTCGAAGCGTGTTAACATTCTAAAAATTACTGCTGCCGATAATGCAAATCCAAATATTACAGGCGGTTACATCACCAAGGCTGATAAAACCACAGGTGGCGATCCCGTTGCTTGGACGATGAGTTCGTATGCTGGTGAAACCAATTTTATTCATGATTTGCCCAAACCAGAGGAAGTGACAGCACAACAACAAACGTATATTTATTCGCAGTTTGCCAATTTAGCAACCACTTCACATACCAATAACATCAATATTTCTAGTGGTTATCCATCGATTATTGATGTTCCTAGTTTTATTGATTTTATGATTATCAATGAATTGGCATCCAACGCCGATGGCTATCAATTGAGTACTTATTTTCACAAAGACAGAAACGGAAAATTACGAGCCGGACCAATTTGGGATTTCAATCTAACCTATGGCAATGATTTATTTCAATGGGGATTTGACCGAAGTAGAACCGATATTTGGCAGTTTTCGAATGGCGACAATGAAGGGGCAAAATTTTGGAGGGATTTATTTACTAATCCAACTTATAAATGTTACTTGTCTAAAAGATGGAACGCCTTGCAACAAAGTGATCAGCCTCTAAATTTCGAAGCTTTGAAAGCACTCATAGATGCAACCGTCAATACAATCGCAGAAGCGAAGGTTAGAGAGCATGCAAAATGGGGAACGATCCCCAATCAAGCCCTTGAGATTGAAAATATGAAGGCATTTCTTGAACAACGCATCCTTTGGATAACCAGTAATTTGGGTTCATTTTCGGCTTGTAATTCAGTGGTGGTTCCTCAGTTGGTTATAGATAAAATCAATTACCATCCGGGCACAATAACTGGTTTTAATGAAAGCGATGATCTCGAATTTATTTCCATTAAAAACACACAAAGTACCACGGTAAATCTGACGGGTATTTATTTTAAAGAATTGGGAATCACTTATAAATTCCCCAACAATGCAACGATTGCGGCCAATCAAAGTATTTATTTAGCTAGCAATCTGAATCAGTTTCAGTCGCGGTATGGCTTCACGGCCTTCGGACAATTTACCAGAAATTTATCCAACAGTACACAGAAATTGGTTCTGGCAGACGCTTTCGGAAACACAATTGATACTGTGGAATATCTTGATGACGCGCCTTGGCCTGACGCAGATGGCAATGGGAAATTTTTGCAATTGACAGATTCAAGTTTGGATAATAGTTTGGCGTCGAGTTGGGTTGCTACAGATGAAGTTACCTTGTCGATACCAACATTCTCAAGTTCAAATTCGATGCACATTTCCCCAAATCCGGTTTCGAATGTGTTGACTATTGTAAGTGCGAATCAGATTGAAAAGTTTCAAGTTTTTGATGTTTTAGGAAATTTGATGTTCAGTGCAAATCAAAAAGAGAAGAATTTCAAAATCGATTGTAGTGCTTTTGCGAAAGGGATTTATATACTCACGGTTTTAGATGAAACGGGTTGGTATTCGAAAAAAATAATCAAGCAATAATTTTTGAAGTCATTAGGATGGATTTACTAAAAAAAATAAATTCCAAAGCAAAAACGGATCTCAACACGGGTTTCGGAACGAATGCTAGTAGTTATGGCGGGCGATTCGTTAATAAAGATGGTTCGGCGAATATTCAAAAACGTGGACTTCCATACTTACAACGCATCAGTTGGTATCACACCATGTTGGATATGCCGCGTTGGAAGTTTTTGTTTGTTTTGTTTGCTTTTTATACCGGAGTCAATTTTGTTTTTGCTTGTATTTACTACGGCATTGGCGTTGAATATCTCGATGGTATCGCAACAACAGGCTCAGAATGGGTGAAGTTTGGTAAGGCGTATTTCTTTAGTGCACAAACTTTTACTACTGTTGGGTATGGGCATATTAGTCCAAATGGTTTTCTCACCAGCGCTCTTGCTGCCACAGAAGCCTTGATTGGTTTGTTGAGTTTTGCTATTGCTACAGGTTTGTTTTTCGGGAGATTTAGCAAGCCTACTGCTTTTTTAAAATTCTCACACCACGCTTTGATTGCTCCTTATGGTGACGGTGGAACGGCTTTGATGTTGCGCATGACACCATATAAAAACACGAATTTTACCGACGCAGAAGCAAAAGTTACACTCGGAATGATTATCGAAGAGCAAGGTCAGAAAGTGAATAAATTTTATACGCTCGACTTAGAGCTGTCAAAAATCAATTCGTTGACTTTGAGTTGGACGTTGGTGCATCCAATCACTGAGGATAGCCCGTTGTATCAATTTACAGCAGCAGATTTCCAATCCATTGATGGCGAAATTCTCGTTTTTGTAAAGACTTTCGATGAGATGTTTAGTACAACCGTTGCAGCAAGTACTTCTTATACTTTTGAGGAATTTGTGTATGGTGCGAAATTCGAAATGATGTATTCCGATAGCGAAGACGATTCGAGAACCATCTTGCATTTAGACAAATTGAATTCGTTTTACGCTGTCGATTTAAAATAAAAAAAGCGCCCATTAAGAACGCTTTTAAGTTTTTATTTGAGTACAAATTCTGTTTTCACACTGACTTTATTCGAAACTTTGCTCTTAACAACCGATGGAATGGCAATGTCATAATCGCTGGCATTCACGTTGAAAGTCGAAACGATTTCAATGCCGCTTTCTGTTTTTCTGATTTTGGCGGAGGCAGTCACATCATTGGTTTTTCCGTGTAGCTCTAATTTACCTTTGATGGTATATTCTTTAGCTGTTGCTGTTAATGCGGTAACATCAAAATTCTGAATTTTTCCTTTGAATGTTGATTTCGGATACGTATCACTGTTCATATAATTTTCGTTGAAGTGTTCTTCCATCAACGCCAATTTAAATTTGAATCCTTTAATTAAAGTCAAACTTGCAATCTCGCCAGTCTTGACATTTAGAACACAGGTAACACCTTCGTTCTTAGCTTTAACTTCTTCAAAAGCGGGAACCGAGGCTTCGAAAGTAATTTTTCCGGTTTTGGTAATGGCTTTGTCTTGGGCAAATGTTTTAGTTGCCAAGAGCAATACAGTTAGTACAAGTAATTTTTTCATAGCAGTTGATTTTTAATTTTGGAAACCTTGGTCTCTCCATTTCACAATAATATCGATTTTGTTTTGCGGTAATTTCATTCCACCCAGTGGCATCATACCTTCACTTCCTTGAGCTCTTGAAATGCGGTCGATTAATCCTCTTGAAATTACGGCTTGTTTTACTTTTTCGAAATCTACTAGAGACATAGGTGCACCGTTTATTGGAGGTTCTTGATGGCAGGCGATACAATTGCTTTCAATGATTTCTTTCACATCATTTTCGTACGTTACATTCACCGGAATGGGCCCGACGAGATCATCGGTACTGTTAGAAGAGCAACTGGTTATAAAAACACTGGCAAGTGTTAAAGTTGTTAGTAATTTCATATTCAAAGCGGGTTTTTATTTCAAAAATATGTAAATAATGTTATATATAATTATGTTTGCAATCTAAATTAAATTGAAATGAAAAAGATTGTATTGATTGTCGTTGTTGTCATAGTTGCTATTGCGTCGGGTTTGTATTTTTATATGTACAAAAACCATCGCGATATTGCTAGTGAAGAGGCTAGTTTTTCAATTGCTGTGAAAGACTTAGAAAACGAGTTCACCCAGAACGATAGTTTGGCTAATAAAAAATATTTAGACAAGACTATTGAAGTATACGGTAAAATGACTAGCGTGGATTTGGCAACCAAGATTATTGTTTTGGATGAAAAAATGGAAGGCACTACGCAGCAGGCGATTCCACAAGGATTGACTGTAGGAAAACAAGTAAAAATGAAAGGTCGTTTTATAGGCTATGATGATTTGTTGGGAGAATTTAAAATGGATCAAGTAACCATTAGCGAATAAGTAAGTTTTTTTGCAACCAAAGTCGATGTTTATTACGTAAGTGCTACTAGTTCTGGTTAGCACTACTCAATTTTAAAAAATAAATTGCAATATGAAAAAAAGATTACTCCTATTATTATTGTCACCTTTATGCTGTTTGGCCCAAGAAGATTTATTGGCCGGAATGGATAGTGTTCCTAATAAGCAACCTATTGAGTCGGCGTTTAAAGCCCTCAAAATTGTCAATATCGAATCGACAAAATTGGCTTCAAAAGGCGATTTTTATTTTGTGGTTGCGCATCGATTTGCTTCTATAAAAGAAGGTTCGGAAGGCGCTTTCGGATTGGACAATGCAGTTACCCAGTTGAAATTCTTATACGGAATCAACAATTGGCTAACATTGAGTGCTGCAAGAAGTGAGCAAGCATTTGATTTTTCGGCCAAATACAGATTGCAAGAGCAGTTTAAAGATGGTTTTCCGGTTGCCATTGTTGCTTTCAACAGCATCGGATTTAACAATCTTCTGAAAGAAAGCAATTATCCTGAAATGGAATTTAGTGACCGAATGATTTATGTTTCGCAGCTTTTGATTTCAAGAAAATTCAACAACAAACTTTCTTTAGAAGTAGCACCTACTTTTTTTCATGAGAATTTTGTAGAAAATGATTTACAAGATAATTCTCAATACGCCATTGGTGTTGGTGGGCGATACAAATTAACGAGTAGATTATCATTAAACGTTGATTACGCAGCGCATTTGAATAGAACGAGTACTTCAATTTATAAAGACCCATTGTCGGTTGGTGTTGATTTAGAAACGGGTGGTCACGTATTTCAAATGCATTTCAGTAGCTCACAAGGTATTCATGAATCAGGATTCTTAGGACAAACTACTGGTGATTGGGGCAAAGGTGATATTTTCTTTGGTTTCAATCTCTTGAGAGTATTTTAACCGACTTTAAGATTTTAGGATTTTAAGACTGTAAGACATAAAAAAAACTCCAATTTAAATTGGAGTTTTTTTTTATTCTAGTAATATCTTAAAGTCTTATCAAATTATTTCTTAAGGATTTTATGAGAATAAGCATTTCCTTGTGCATCATTCAAAATCAATACGTAAGCACCAGTTGGCAAAGATTTTACATCCATAGTTTGGTTGACAAAATTTGGACTCAAAACCAATTTACCATTCAGATCATAAACAGCAGCATTGGTGATCACAGTTGCTGGGTTGTATAATTTTACGTTGATGAAGTCACTAACAGGATTTGGAAAAACAGTAAAAGTGTCATTCTTAATTTGATTGACAGCCAATAATGTAGAACCTTCTAAAACAAGTAGGTTTTGATCGCTGGAAGGATTTAATATTGTGTCTACAGTTCCAGAAGGCCATTTAATAACAACTCTGTCGATGTTGGTTTCTGCTCCAATTCCGAATTGCGTATTTATGGTACTCATGTTTTGGAAACCAGTTCCACTTTGCACGTCTCTAATTTGTTTTCCCCATGCTCCGTATAATTCTACTCGGGCACCAATACCATTTCTATTGCTTTCAACACCTTCTAAATGTAGTTTTATCCAGTGGTTGTCATTGCCGTTATTGAATAAGACATTGTTGCCGTTTTGAATGTCAAGAAAGCCATCATCATTTAAATCACCAACCGGTCTGTCTACTGTAGATAAAGGATAAGTGTTTGGATTTGGTGTGAAATGAAAGTTCCCGTCGCCGAACATGATGGTGTTTCCTGCATTTAATACATCTAAAAATCCATCATTGTCAAAATCAAAAGCAACATATTCTCTACCAGTAGAAGTGATAAGATCGTATCCTGAACCTGTGGTTACGCTCGTAAATGTTCCGTCACCATTGTTCTTTTTTACATTGGTATTTCCGTTAGATAATGAATTGACTCCTACAATTACATCCATCCATCCATCGTTGTTAAAGTCGCCTACTGCAGAAGACCAAGTTTGCTCTGGATCTGCCATGTTAGCGTTATCTGCAATATTCGTATAGGTTCCGTTGCCGTTGTTTTGAAACAATTGGTTGATGTTCCCACCAACACCAGAACCACCTTGTCCACATTTAGATAAATGCATATCGATTTTTCCATCGTTGTTGAAATCACTCCACAAAGATGCGTAGTTTCCACCGCTGGCAAAATCGCCAATGCCACCTTGTATGTGATTCATGTTGGTGCCATCGTTCATGTAACGTCTGTTAGGCGCATTATCATCGCAAGCAAAAGCATCCAATTTACCATCGTTATCAATGTCGACAAAATTGGTACGTTGTACTAAATAAGATTGTGTTTTTCTATCGGTTGTATAGGCTGTTCCGTCTTCATTGGCTTTCAGAAATGCGATACCACTACCGGAACCATAGATTAAATCATTATAACCGTTGTTGTCATAATCACCAGCTGCAATACTCCATGTTGGTTGAATCACAGTATTGGTAAGTGGGAAAGCTTGTGTTACAAAAGAACCATCCGTTTGTTGAAAAGAGATGACCATTTGTGTATTATTGACTGCTGATACAATATCGTCTTTGAAATCTCCATTCATATCTACAATACAATTGTTGTAAGGTCCAGCAATACCATCTACTGGCGTTGAGGTAAACGAAAGTCTGTCTTCTGCAGGAGGCGGTGCCACTGTCAAAGTAAAATCAAACCCTGATTGGCTGTATCTATTGTCGAAAGCAATAATATAAACTGTTCCTGTTGTAATAGGGAAAGTTACTTGAGAAGAATTGGTACCGTTGTAATCATCATTAGCACCCACGCAAGTTAAATTGGTGCAGTTTCCTGAATACACAATAACCCGAGTATCCGCATTATTGTTTTGTGGTAAAAGGGTTGAAACTGTAACCGTGTTGTTTTGCGTAGCGGTAAATGTATACCATTTTCCTTTTGTTGCTGGCGTTCCATTTTGATTGGTTAACCCGCAAAGTTGTGTTGGAGCTTCACCCGATTCATTAGCAAAAGAAGGTGCGGTTGTAGTGTTGCCAAGAACTACTGTTAAGGCACTGTCGCAATGTTCTTGAGCCATTACTAAGGTTACACTAAAAAAAGAAATAACAAGAAGTAAAGTTTTTTTCATTAGAATTTGGAGTTAATCGTTTTTTATAAATTGAAGTTTTAATTAATTGCATGTTTGTGTTAAAGAAGAGATCCATTCTTCAATGAGTGTTACCCCTTCTTCATGTACAGTAGTTCTACCGAGTAGCGGCATTCTTTCACTTTCGTCATTAATACTCAAACGGTAATGGAGAATTGATTTTTCATAGTTGCCCGGTGTAATTAGTTTTTGTAAAGTCGGACTAATTTCCTCAGCAGCCGTAACACAAATTCCGAGATTGGTTGGATTTGAAGTTTCACTGAAGGCAAAACGCAAGGCACGGTAATCACAACGCGCAAAATCTTGATGACAATGTGCGCAATTGATATCCAAATACGATCGTGCTCTTAAGTCTAATGATTTTGTAGTGTCATGGTAATCTACCGTAGAAACAATAGAGGCTGGATAGCTCTCTAAATAACCTTGTTGCAAAAGATGTAACAATTGGTTTTTATTACCTCTTGGATACGCATAATCTATGTTTAAGTTTTGTGGTTTTACACCAATTGGAGTAGGTTGCTCGTTTAATTTATGACAAGCGAAACATTCGGCATCTGAGGGTATTCTGTAATCAGCAGTAATAATTTCATTATTCGGTTTTCTGAATGTAATGTTGACACTGCTTCCATTTGCGAAATCTGTACCCGAAACCAAAAACGCATCGGTTTGTTCTTCATTCCATAAGTATTCATAGAATTTCCAACCATCTGATTTCATAATCATGACTCTTGTTTCGATGATTTTGGTGGTATTTCCAGGTTGGATTGTATTGTAGTAAAATGTTTTAAGCAATACCGTTCCAACAGGAAAATCTAGGATTCTGTTATCGCCCGCATAGGTTGCTTTTACGCCTTGAGGCATCCAAATGAATCTTTTCTTTAAGGCATAATCTGTAAAAAGTGTACTCGCGGGAGTGTATGGAATCACTTTGTAAGCCGGATTTTGGTTTTTAAGTGGGCCGATAAAAAAATGGTAATCGGATAGTTTTGGTAATGGAACTTGGGTGAAATCAAATCTAACAGGTCCGAGTACCGGATTAGTAGCTTTGTTGAATTCATTAGTGATGTTTACATAATCTTCTTCACTCGAAGCGCAAGAATGAAATATTAGCACAATGACAGCTAAAAGCAAGACTGAGAGGTAGAATTTTTTCATATAATTTCTAAAAATGCAAACCAAAAGTAATAAAAAATTGTGAATGCTATACATTTATTATAAACTTATGATTAATCATGCGATTGTATTAAAATAAAGCATCGATTTCAACAATATTTGCAATTGTTAAAATCGATGCTATTTAAGAAGTAACCTATATGTTACTTTGATATGCTAAACTATTCTTTGATGAATTTTTGGCTGAATCCTTTACCGTTTTGATTTTTCAATAGTAAAAGATAAGTGCCATTTTGCAAAGTTTCAATATTAATTCTTGAAGAGTTCAAAGGAGTTTCCATCACCAGTCTTCCATTCAAATCAAATATTTGCGCTGATTTTAAAACTTCGGTTGAATTCGCATCTATATTGATGTTTAAGAATTGTTTGCTTGGATTAGGATAGATACTAAAAACAGCATTACTATTTCCGTTTACAGCCAAAGTAGCACCTTCAGTTACACTAAATGACTCGTTGATAGTTGGGTTTTGGAAAGTATCAACAATACCAGAAGGCCATCTAACCACTAAAGTTTCAATTTCTGTAGCTTGACCCAAACCGAAGTGCGCGTTTAAAGAACTCATGAATTCAAAACCTTCACCACTTCTGATGTCTCTGATTTGTTTTCCGAAAGTACCATATATTTCGATTCGAGCTCCAATACCATTGGTGTTACTTTGAATTCCTTTCAAAAGTACTTTGAACCAATTGTTTCCATTTGGAACCGCATAACGTACAGTATTGTTGTTCAAAATATCAAGAAAACCATCATTATTCAAATCACCAATAGCTCCAATAGAAAGAGAAGGGTAAACAGTTGGAGCAAAAATATTATTACCTTGATTGAACATAATTCTGCTTCCGCTACCTAAGATATCTATAAGCCCGTTGTTGTCAAAATCATAAGCTACATAATCTCTATTGGTTAAAGAATCTGCATCCAAACCAGAACCAGCCGTGATGTTTGTGAAGGCTTCTTCCACTTCGTTGGTGGTGTCCAAATTGTTTCTGAAAAGTTTGTTTTTAACACTTCCATTAGAACCAATCATGATATCCATATCGCCATCATTATCAAAATCTGCTACAGCCGATGACCAAGATTGAATTGGTTGCACGTTGATTCCAGCTTGTGCCGATATATCTGTAAAAACACCATTGCCATCATTTCTGTGAAGCTCACATGGAGGTCCAGAACATTTTGAAATAAACATATCTCTGTCGCCGTCATTGTCATAATCAGTCCATATCGAGGCATAATTTCCTCCACTAGCTGTGATTCCTAACATATAAGCTCCAGGGGTTGTTCCTGATTGATAGTACGTCCAGTTTCCAGCACCATCATTCAAATAATAAACGTTAGGATCTACGTCATGGCATGAAAAAGCATCTAAATTACCATCGTTATTGATGTCAATAAAGTTGGTTCTTTGGCAGAAAATGTATTGTCCAGGAGTTTTGCTGATGTATTCATTTCCAGTACTGGTTGATTCCCAAAAAGAAAGTCCGCTACCTGAACCTAGAAGTAAATCGTTATACCCATCTCTGTTGTAATCTCCGGCGGCCAAACTCCAAGACGGTTGAAAACTTGTGCCAGGTACGGTATAGCTTGCCACTGAAAAAGTACCGTTAGCTTGTTGGTAATGAACTTTCAAATTGTTAGTGCTTACACCTGCAATATCATCCAAACCATCGTTGTTCATATCTACAACACAAATGTTGTAAGTATTGTTAACCGTTGCTATTGTTTGTGAAGTATAATTCACAGGAATCACAATTGGTGTTTCAGTAATGATGAAATCGAATCCATCAGCACTCCATTTGTTATCCCAAACGATATAATAGGTGATTCCAGCAGAAACACTAAAAGTCTTTTTAGAAAGATTTGAATTGGTATTTCCTACAGTACAAGCAATTTCGCCAGAATTATCATCGCTAACCAAGCAGTTTAATACTGTTGATCCAGAACAAGTACCTGAATACACACTAAAGTTAGTGTCTTTACAAGTATTGATAGCAAGATCGGAACTAACAGTAACAACATAATTTTGTGTTGGCGTATAAGCATACCATTTAGCTAATGTTGCGTTAGAACAAGGAGAAACCGTATTGTCTTCATCAATTGCAGCTACAGTTGTTGTACCAGCAGTTACTACAGTGGCAAACGAACAAGGTGTAGGAACAAATACATTTTCTGATAATTGAAAAGTAAATCCTAGTGATGTCCATCGGTTGTCAAATGCGATATAATAGCTTGTTCCAGCAATTACATCAAACGTACTTGTAGATGAATTTCCTGTACCACTATCATCGTCTCCTTCATAACAAATTAAATTGTCGCAAGTTCCTCTGTATACGTGAAATCTAGTATCTCTTAAAGGAACATTCACCGATAAATCGGTGGTTACAGTTACACTATGATTTTCAGTTGGCGTGTAAATGTACCATTCTCCTCCTGGAGGACGTGTTGTCGGTACGGCACCATATTGTGAATCACATAATGGGGTGGGTACTTGTGTTCCGTTGATGGCATCAACTACATAAAAACCAGCAGTAATTGGAACTGCGGTTGCACATGTATCTTGTGCCTTTGTGTACTGTATAAAAAACAGCAAAACAAAAATTAAAGTAATTTTTTTCATAAAAATTGGGTTATGGTTTGTTGTTAATTAATATTAAGGACAATCTTGTAATGAATTAATCCATTGCTCAATCAATGCAATACCTTCCTCGTGCAACATGGTTCTTCCATGTAGTGGCATTCTAAAAGTTTCGTTGGTTGTATTGATTCTATAGAACAGCATGGATCGTTCCGTACTTCCTGGTTTTACAATGGTATTCAAATCTTCCGGAAAACCTTGCATGTCTTGCGTATCTACACACACACCCATGTTGGTTTTTCCTAAACCGTTACTGAGACCTGTTTCATAAAAGTCAAATCGCATAGGCCTATAGTCACAATGTCTTTCGTCTTGATGACAATGCGCACAATTGATATCAACGTAAGAACGTGCTCTTAATTCTACAGGTTTTGAAGTATCGTTATAATTTACAGTGGAATTTTCAATGGTTGGCAAACTAAAATTATTAGTCAAATAACCTTGTTGTATCCACATTGTCAATTGATTTCTTGTACTATTGCCGTAGTTGTAATTAAAGTTTAAGTTTTGTGGTTTGATACCAATAGGCATGTAAGTAGTCACTTCTACCTCATTGATGAGTTCTTTCTTTTTATGACAAATGACACATTGGGCTTCCGATGGAATTCTGTAATCGGTTCCTTTAACTTGATTGTTTTCATCAACCCAAGAAATCGGTGTAAAACTACCCTCCATATTGTAATAAGCTTCTGTTTGTTCGGCGTTCCAAACATATTCAGCGAAAATCCAACCTGATGCTTTTCGAATCATCAAACGGGTTTCTATAATGCGTGTTGTATTGTTCGGAAGTACATTGTCATAATAGAAAGTTTTTATTAAAACAGCACCAACAGGCAATTCTAAAACTTTAGTATCTCCGTTATAGGTAGCTTTGGTTCCTTTAGGCATCCATACAAATCTCTTTTTGTGCGCATAATCTGAAAACAATGCACTAGCAGGTTCATAAGGAAGCACTTTGTAACCTGGCTTTTGATTTTTAAGCGGACCTACAAAAAAATTATAATCAGAGAGTTTAGGGAAAGGAGTTTGAGATAAATCAAATCTTACAGGGCCATTAACGGAAGTGCTTTCTTTGTTCGCATCGTCAGCGATGTCTACATATTTCTCATCCTCATTTAAAGTACAAGACAGAATGAGCAAAGTCAAGAAAAACACACCAATAATGGAATAGTAAAATCGTTTCATGGTTTTCAAAAAAGTGAACCAAAAATAATAAAAAAATCAATTAAAATACAAAATGTGTGAATAACTATTAGCTTGATTTGATGTATGTTGCGTAATTGTCAACAAACAAGCGTGTTTCGGTGCGATTTGTATATTTTGTGTTTTTAAATATTTTGAGATTAGTTAATGCTTATTTAGTAAGAAAACCCAAAGCTTCAACACCCTACTTTTTTTCAAATAAAATCAAGAAATTAGATCTGTTTCTTCCGATTCAGCTCTTTTCAAAACAGCTTCAGGCAATGATTTTTTGGCTTTAGCACCCATTTTTTTGAGTTTTTCGACACTTGTAATCAAATTGCCTTTTCCATCAACTAGTTTATTCATCGCGGCATCGTATTCGGTTTTGGAGTCTTTAATTTTATTGCCAACTTTGACCAAATCCGCTACAAATCCTTCAAATTTATCATACAGAGCACCTGCTTGACGTGCAATTTCGTAGGCGTTTTCTTGTTGCTTCTGATTCGTCCACATACTATCAATCGTGCGCAAAGTGGCAAGCAGTGTTGATGGCGTCACAATCACAATATTTTTTTCGAAAGCTTTGTTGTAAAGCGAAGTGTCTTCATTCAAAGCCATTGCAAAAGCGGGTTCAATCGGAATAAAAAGCAAAACAAAATCTGGACTTTCAATCTGATACAAATCCTGATAATTCTT
>ERZ724520.451-NODE-451-length-22148-cov-6.490336_pt1 | contig 22148 bp, 18 predicted proteins | sample MGYA00376053_ERZ724520 | MGnify/ENA primary metagenome ERZ724520 (study PRJEB28724, sample SAMN07190886) | activated sludge metagenome | isolation source: activated sludge of sewage treatment plant in Hong Hong | place: USA: Christiansburg, Virginia | collected...
CGGGCTGCCCGACCTGCTCGTCCTCGACGAGCCCACCAACGGGCTCGACCCCCCGCAGATCGCCGCGATGCGCCCGATCCTGCAGCGGTATGCCGCCGCCGGCCGCACCGTCGTCGTCTCCAGCCACCTGCTGGCCGAGGTGGAGCAGACCTGCTCGCATGTCGTCGTCATGCACGCCGGGCGGGTGGTCACCGCTGGGCCGGTCGCCGATCTCATCGACTCCTCCGACACGACCGTCGTCCACCTCGACCCCGCCGCGACGGCGGAAACCATTGCGGCTGTTGCTGATCGGCTCCTGTCGGTCGCCGGGATCCTTGAGGTCGAGATCGTCGAGGACGAGGGTGACTCGCGGCTGGTCGTCACCGCGGGTATGCCGCGCCCCGACGTGGTCCGGGCGCTCACCGAGGTCGGTGCCGACGTCGTCGGGCTGAGCAGCCGCAAACATCTCGAGGAGGTCTTCTTGCGGGTCATCGCCGCCGCCCAGACCGCAGGAGAGCCGACCGGATCGGTCACCGAACGGCTGCGACAGGTGCGGGCCCGATGACCACGGACCCGGTCGCCAAGCAGCCCACCACCACGGTGCCGACCGCCACGGAGCCGAGAGCGACGGAGCCGAGCGCGACGGAGCCGAGCGGGCGGCATACCCGAGGGGCGTTGTCCTTCGGCGCGGAGGTGCGCCGACAACTGGGCCGCCGTCGCACGCTGTGGAGTTTCGTCATCATGCTTGCGCTGCCGGTGATCCTCATTGGCGCGTTCGCGCTCGGCCGCACGAGTGGCCCCCCGGGCGGCTCGCGGCTGTCGGACCTCGCCCAGCAGGGCAGTGCCAACTTCGCGATCTTCGCGCTGGCGGCAGCCTCCGACTTCCTCCTCGTCGTCCTCGCGGCCCTCTTCGCGGGCGACGCGGTGCCGGCTGAGGCGTCCTGGTCAACCCTGCGCTACCTCCTCATCGCGCCCGTCCCGCGGGCTCGGCTGCTGGCGAGCAAATGGGCCGTCGCGATCGTCAGCCTCGGGGTCGCCATCGTCGTCTATCTCGGTTGGGGGCTGCTTGTTGGCGGTCTTGCCTATGGGTGGGCTCCTTTCACCAATCCGGCTGGGGGAGTGTTGGGTTGGGGCGAGTTGTTGCCCCGGCTGGCGATTGCGACGGCCTATCTCTTCGTGACCCTGCTGCAGGTGGCGGGGATCGCGTTCGTGCTCGGTGTGCGGACCGACGCGCCGCTGGGTGCAGTCGGGGTGGCCGTGCTGGTCGCGATCGTCTCGTCGATCCTCGGCCAGATCGACAGCCTGGGCGACCTGCGCAACGGCCTCCCGCTGCACTACATCCGCGCATGGCAGGACCTGTTGACGCCCCAGGTGGATTGGACCGCGATGGGGCACGGGGTGCTCTGGTCGGTGCTCTACACGCTGCTCACCGTTGGCCTGGCCTTCGCCGTGTTCCGCCGCAAGGACGTCCTCAGCTGAGGCGACCTTCTCGACCGGGCTCGCGGCGGCGGCCCGCCGAGCCCCAGCGAGCCCTGACCACGATTGTCAGCGTCGTGACGGACGTCTCGTGGAAGGCGGATCACACATCGAGCGTTCCCTGGGGGTGACCTGTCACGCTGTTACTGACGGGTAACACTGAAATCAACGACCCTGGGGGGCGACGATGCTGGATCCGAAGGCGGCGGGGGAGATCGCCCGCGCATTCGGGCTGGGCGCGAACGCCCGCCTCGAAGGCCCAGTTGCCCATGGCCGCAAGGGCGAAGTCTGGCGCTTGGTCACCGATGAGGGTCGGTATGCCGTGAAGGCCCTTTTCGGCACGGTGTTCCGCGAGCGGGCGGAGCGGGACGCGGCATACCAGGACGTCGTTCGCGATACGGGCGTACCGATGCCCGCGGTCCTGCGCACCCTCTCGGGCAACGTCTTGGCCGACGTCGGTGGGCCGCCCCCCAACGCGACCGTCAGGGTCTACGAATGGGTCGACATCCTCGAGCCGCGCCGTGACCTTGATCCGCGCGAGATCGGGCGGCTGCTCGCCCGCGTGCACAACGTCGAGGCGCCCGCTGCCGGAACTGTGGATCCCTGGTACCGCGAGCCGGTCGGCCCTCAGGTCTGGGGCGAGCTCGTCGAGGCCTTGCGTGCGGAGGACGCGCCCTTCGCCACCGACCTCGCCGCGCTGGTGCCCCAACTTGTCGCTCTTGAGCAGACTTTCGAGGTGCCCGCGGACGTCCGGACCTGCCACTGCGACCTCTGGGCCGACAACGTCCGCGCGACGCGTGACGGCGGGATCGTCCTGCTCGACTGGGAGAGTGCCGGCCCCGAGAGCCCGTCGCACGAGTTGGGGATGGTCGTGTTCGAATACGGCCTTGGCGACCCGGCCCGGATGCTCGACCTGTATGCCGCCTACCTCATCGCCGGAGGGCCCGGCCGGATCTCGCGCGCCGGTGACCTGACCATGTTGGGGGCGACGAGCGAGCACCTGGCCGAGGAAGGCTGCCGCCGCTGGCTCTCGGCGACCGATGAGGGCGACCGCGAGCTCGCCGCCGCGTGGGTCGAATGGCTGCTGCACGAGCCGATCACGCCGGCCACCGTGGCCGACGTCCTCGACGCTGTGGCCGGCCTCGGTGGGAGCCGCGGGGCGTAGCCTCGACTGGCCGCGCCGCACGGCATACCTGATCGCGGCGCTGGGCCGGGGTCGGGGCCGCGCATGAAGCCTTCTGCGGGGGTGTGATTACCCCACCGGGGCTGCTTCATCGGCTGCCTCACCCCCGGTCTCACGCCGCGCGCTCAGGGCGTCGGTGGCCGCGTGGGTTGCAGCGCCAGCGCCATCGTCAGCCGCAGGACCTCCTCGGGGTCATCAAGCCGGTCCCCGAACAACTCGCGCAGCTGGGCCATGCGGTAGCGCACCGTCTGTGGGTGGACGAACAGGTGGGCGGCGATGAGCTCGCGACGGCCGTGGTGCAGCAGCCACGACCGCAGCGTCTCCTCCAGCCGCAGCCGCACGGTCGGGCGCACCGCGGCGAGCGGCGCCAAGGCCCGAGCCCGCAAGTCGGCCAGCGCCTCAGGGTCGGCGCTCAGCAGCAACTCGGCCAGGAGGTCGTCGGTGTCGAGGGTTCCGCGCGAGTTGGGCTGGGGGAGGAACTCGCGAGCGCGCAACACCCGCTGGAACGACCGATGTACCTGCAGCCACGGTCGCTCGGGCCCGATGATCGCCCCGCGCCCTTCCAACTGGCGCACCAGCCGCTCCCGATCCCGCCCGGTGGCGTCGGGCACGAGCAGGACGCCGGCGTCCTCGTCGTCGACGCCGGCCGGCTCAGTCGACATCGCCAGGGTCCTGGCGTCGAGGAGCCCGAGCACCGCGCGCAGTTGCCCCTCGGGCAGGAGCACCGCGGTGAGCGACCGTGGCGGGTGCCAGTCGGCCCGCCGAGCGGCCGCGACGAGGTCGGCCTCCTCGCCGCCACCGACGAGCAGCGCGGCCAATCGGTCGCGATAGCGCTCGCGCGCGCGCCCGGCAGTGGCCAGTTCGTCGGCATGACCCGAGATGCTCGCGGACGACAGGGCGTCGATGTAGGCGAACACCAACTCGGCAAACGCCCCCAGCGTGGCCGCCGGCACCCCGGTCGCCACTGCCTCCCGCGACAGACCGCGCCAGCAGACTCGCGCCCCGACCCGGTATGCCGCCTGCAGCGCGTCCATGGACCGGCCACTGCGGGCCTCGCCGCGGCCCAACTCATAGGCTGCAGCCGTGCTTGGGGCGATGGGTTCGGCAGGGTCGGTGCCGCTGCCGACCCGGGCCAGCTCGAGGAAATTGACCAGGGCCAGCTCGACGGCGGTACGGATGCGCGCACCCATGGCGTCCGAAAACGGCCGGGCATAGCTGGGCACTTCGCGCATGATGGTCTCGACGGCCTCGGCAGCCACCCGCGGGACGACGCCTCGGAGTCTCTCGAAGACGTCCTGTTCGAGGGCCAAGGACGTGACCGCCGGCACCGCGCTGGGGGGCGTTCGGGGAGTGCGAGGGGCCCGTGGGGTGACGGACATGGCTTCACCGCCTTGTCTCTCGCGAACAAAAGTTCAGCTCCGCTTCACGTCGAGCCATCAGAAATCTAGCGCAGAAACCCGGAACAATGGGTTCTATGTCCGCCACGGTCACCTCGCCGCGAGGCCGCAGTCTTCGACAACGCGCCTGGCGCGCCGCCGAGATGCTCACTGGAGCCCTCATGCCGGCCGACACTCTCGATGTCATCAACCCCTTGCGCCCCGGCGCCGACCCGCTCGCGGGCCGGATTGAGCGGATTCATCTCGAAACCGCGGACGCTGCAACCGTTTTCATCAAACCTGGAGCCGACTGGTCGGGGCACATCCCCGGGCAGTACCTCCGCTTCGGCATCGACATCGGTGGTGTCAGGCAGTGGCGCACCTACTCGCTGACCAGCCGGCTCGACCGTCCCGACGGCCTGCTGACGATCACGACCAAGGCCATCCCCGACGGCTTGGTGAGCAACCACGTCGTCCGTGACCTGCGCCCAGGCACGCTGGTCCACATCGGCCAGGCCGAAGGCGACTTCGTCCTCCCGACGGCCCGCCCGGACAAGGTCTTGTTCCTCACCGGCGGCAGCGGCATCACGCCCGTCATGGGGATGCTGCGCAACCACATCGCCGAGTTGCCCGACGTGGTGATGATCCACTCCGCGCCAACCGCCCGCGACGTCATCTTCGCGACCGAGCTGCGCGAGCTGGCCGCCACCGGCCTGATGCGCCTGGTCGAGTTGCACACCGACACCGACGGCATGCTCGACCTCGCGGTCGACCTCGACCGCCTCGTCCCCGACTGGCGTGAGCGTGAGGTCTGGGCGTGTGGCCCGGCCGGAATGCTCGACGCGTGCGAGACCCACTGGTCGACCGCCGAGCTGCGCGAGCGCCTGCACGTCGAGCGCTTCCGCACCCACCTGCACGCCGCTGGCGAGGGTGGCACCGTCACCTTCACCAAGACCGGAACGATCGTCGAGGCCGACGGCGGCCGCCCGATCCTTGAGGTCGCCGAAGAGGCGGGCATGCTCATGCCGCATGGTTGCCGCATGGGCATCTGCTACCAATGCGTCTTGCCGCTGCGCGACGGCGCGGTCCGCGACCTGCGCACCGGCGAGGTCACGTATGCCGCCCCCGGCGACGGTGTCGCCATCCAAACCTGCGTGTCGGCTGCCGCCGGCGCGTGCGAGATCGAGCACTGAGGAGCCACTGAATGACCCTCGTCGCCGAGCCGCACCCCGTTGCGACCGACCCCACGATGCCGAGCGAGCGGTCCGGCCAGCGGGCCGGGTCTGCCTTCGCGCCCCCCGCCCCGCCTGTCGACGCCCGCGTCAACCCACACCTGCGTCTGGTCGACGGCAAGGAGCGGGTCCTGCACCCCAAGCCGTCCGGTCGTCCCGACCCGACCGCGCACCTGTCGGCCGCCGACATCGAGGCCCTCGGTCGTGAGCTCGACGCCATCCGCCAGACCGTCATGGATTCGCGCGGAGCCGACGACGCGGCATACATCCGCAAGGTCATTGCGTTCAACCGCTACCTCGAGTTGACCAGCCGCGCGATCCTGCTGTTCTCGCTCTTCCCACCGGCCTGGTTGGTCGGCACCGCGGGCCTGTCGGTCGCCAAGATCATCGACAACATGGAGCTGGGCCACAACATCCTCCACGGCCAGTGGGACTGGATGCGCGACCCCAAGATCCACTCGACGACCTGGGAATGGGACCATGTCACGCCGGCGGCCCAGTGGAAGGAGTCGCACAACGAGACTCACCACACCTACACCAACGTCCTCGGCCGCGACAACGACCTCGGCTACGGCATCATGCGCGTCGACGCCGACCAGCCCTGGCACCTGGCCAACCTCGGTCAGCCGCTCTACAGCTTCATCAACGCCCTGTTCTTCGAGTGGGGCATCGCCAGCTACGACCTGAAGCTGCATGACGTCATCACCGGCAAGATGCCCCGCGAGGAGTCCAAGCCTCGGGTCGACGCCATGCTGACCAAGATGCGTCGGCAGGTCCTCAAGGACTACCTCATCCACCCGCTGCTGTCTGGGCCGTCGTTCTTCCCGACGATGGGCGCCAACTTCGTCGCGACGATCATCCGCAACCTGTGGTCCAACGGGGTCATCCTCTGTGGGCACTTCCCGTTCGGCGTCGACACCTTCGCCTACGACTCGATCGAGGGCGAGACCCGCGGCGAGTGGTATGTCCGCCAGATGCTCGGTTCGGCCAACATCTCCGGTGGCTGGCTCGTCCACTTCATGTCGGGCAACCTCAGCCACCAGATCGAGCACCACCTGTTCCCCGACCTGCCGAGCAACCGCTACGCCCAGGTCGCCCCGCAGGTGCGTGAGATCTGCCAGCGCTACGGCCTGCACTACGTCACGGGTTCCTACCCGCGTCAGCTCGCCTCGGCCTGGGCCAAGGTCTTCGTCTACGCCCTGCCCGACAAGGAGCCCGACCGCTCCCGTGGGCAGATCGTCGCCTCGGCCGTCAAGGACGCCTTCGTGGCGGGGAAGGCCAAGCGCGCGGCCAAGCGCGCCGCCAAACTGGCTTAACCCCTTGCGGGCAGGGATAGCCTCACAGACGTATCTCTCGATAGTCCGGACACCTCTTTCTGGTGTTACGTCGTGAGGAGCGTCTCTCCCATGCTCAAGCCAAGTGCCCATCCGCACCCGATGACCAGGTTGTCCGAGCGAGGCCTCTGATGGCCCGCATCCCCGACTACCTCGACTTCGACCTCGAACTCACCGACGCCGGTGAAGGCGGCTACACCGCCCGGGTCCTCGCCTCCCCCAAGGGGGAGGCCAGTGCCGATTTCCGTATGCCGTTCCTCGGCGTCGATCTCGAGAACGTCATCCTCAAGCTCGGCCGCACCCGTTCGGGCGTCCGCGCGCTGGGCTCCCCGCAGCATGACCTCGCGCGCACCTTCGGCGGTCAGCTCTACGACACGGTGTTCTCCGGAGAGGTCGGCACCTGCTTCCGGCGCAGCCTCGATGAGGCGGACGAGCAGGGCAAGGGCCTGCGTATCAAACTGCGGCTCACCGACGTCCCCTCGCTCGCCGACGTCCCCTGGGAATACCTGTATGCCGCGGGGCTGGGTCGCTTCCTCGTTCTTTCCGAGTCCACGCCGATCATCCGTTACCTCGACCTGCCGCGTGAGGTTCTGCCGCTCACCGTCACGCCTCCACTGCGGATTCTCTTGGCCGTGTGCAGCCCAACCAACCTCACCCAACTCGACACCCAGGCGGAAGTCGCGCGGGTCGCCGAATCGCTCCGCGACCTCGTCGAGCGTGGGCTGGTCATCGTGGACCCGCTGCCGAACGCGACGCTCACGGCGCTGCGTCAGGCGCTGCGGGCGACCGACTATCACGTCCTGCACTTCATCGGTCATGGCGGCTTCGACCCGGTCGCCGGCGACGGCGTGCTCGCCTTCGAGGACGCCGACCATCTGGGCCACCTCGTGTCCGGGCAGGACCTGGGCACGCTGCTGCACGATATGCGCACCCTGCGCTTGGCCGTCCTCAACGCCTGCGAAGGCGCTCGGCAGTCGCCCACCGACCCCTTCTCGGGTGTCGCGCAGTGTCTGGTCCGTCAGGGCTTGCCGGCGGTCGTCGCTATGCAGTTCGAGATCACCGATACCGCAGCCACCAGCCTGTCGTCGGAGTTCTATGCCGCTCTGGCCGACGGGCTGCCCATCGACGCTGCTCTTGCACATGCCCGGATGAGCGTGTTCGCTGCGGACAACGACGTCGAATGGGGCACGCCGGTCCTCTATCTGCGCGCCCGGGACGGGCGAATCTTCGACGTGGCAACTCAAGGTGCGGCCCCGCCGACACCTACGCCGACACCAGTGGCGACACCCGCGCCGACCCCCGCGCCCGCTCCGCCATCACCCATCCCGATCCCTTACCCGATCTCGACCACTCCACCGACTCCGGCGCCGATGCCCGTACCGACATCCGCAACACCCCCGCCGATGCCCATGCCGACGCCACCTACCCCGCAAACGGGGGCGGGCGGCATACCTGCTGACGCGCCGGGAGCGCCGAAGCAGCGCCATCCCGCGGTGGCACCCGCTGTCGTCGCAGCCGTCATCGTCACCTTGGGCCTGGTCGCGGCGTTCTTGCTGCGGCCCGATGGCGGCGCGGCGACGAATGGACCGGGGCCGGCGCCCAAGGAGTTCAACGGGTTCGTCGCGATGCGCGGAACGCCGGTCATCGACGGCCAGGCCAACGAATGGGCCGGAGCCGTGCCCTACGTCTCGGACGTCCTCGTCGCAGGCAAGGCGACGAAGATCAAGGCGACGTGGAGCCTGATGTGGGACCAGCAGGCCTTCTATGTGGTCGCCGATGTCGCCGACCCCAACCTCATGCCAGCCGACCAGACGGCTCCCGACCAGCAGTGGCGCGGAGATTCGGTGAGCTTCGAGCTCGGGGCTGATCCGCGGGGCTTGGCCGTCGAGGCTGGGCTGCGGGCCACGGACGCGCACTACATCGTCGGCCTGACCCCGACGACCCCGGCGCGGACCAAGATCGTCATCAACCGTGCCAACGTCACCAAGAACACCATCGACGCCGGCCGATTCCATGGCGAGAGCGACGCCGTCGTTGCGCTCATTCCCGGCGGTTACCGGGTCGAGGCGCGCCTGCCGTGGGCCGTGACGGGTGTGGCGCCCCTTGGGGTGCAGACAGGTCAGGTGTTCGGGATCAACCTCAACGCCAGCGACGCCGGGTCCTCACCCAAGGAGTTCGCCGCGATGTACTCCAGCAACCGGGGCCGCACCAGTGCCAACCAGGTCCGACCCGCTGCCTGGCAGGTCGTGCAACTGCAGGGCTGACCTGGGGAGGCCCCGAACCCCGCTGGAGCTAGGCGTCCACTGTTTGCGCGCGGCGGCTCGGTGAGGGAAGATCTACCCACGGGTAACCCCACCCGGCGACCCGACTCGGGAGGACGACGATGGCCAGGTACGACATCACGACCGCAACCTTGGGCACCCTGCTGGCCGACCCCGACGTGGTGGCCATCATGGAGAAGCACGCCCCCGGCATCACGACCAACCCCATGATCGGCATGGCGGCCGGCATGCCCGCCGCCCAGGCCGTCGCCATGGCCGGCGGGATGATCGGCGGAGACGCCGTGTCGGCAATCACCGACGAGGTCACTTCTCTTAACTGAGGTGCATGTAGTACAGTCTTCACAGACACCAACACAGACCCACGAGCGGCTGCCGGACCCCCTGCTGGCGGCCGCTCGTGTTTGTGTTTCCGGGGACCATTCGCCCACATCGGCAGAGTTCGGTCGCCCGCTCCCGCGCTAGGCACCCCCGTTTGGGCCCGTTCCCCGTTGTGACGCCACCCGCCGCGGTAGGCCGCCGCTAAGCCACGGTATGCCGCGGGCGCGGCATACCGGATAGCGTGCGGTGATGGCCGCGAAGGCAACGACCCCCGCGATCGAGCTCGCTGTCGGTGAGCGGACGATCCGGCTCAGCAACCCCGACCGGGTGTATTTCCCGGAGCACGGGTGGACCAAACTCGACCTGGCGAACTACTACCTGGCGGTCGGCGACGGCATCGTCCGGGCGCTGCGGGAGCGGCCGTGCATGCTGCACCGGTTCCCCGAGGGGCTGGCCGGCGAGAAGGTCCACCAGAAGCGGATCCCGCACGGGGCCCCGCCGTGGTTGCAGACCGTGCGGCTGCACTTCCCCCGCTGGAACCGCACCGCCGACGAACTGTGCGTCACCGAGCTCGGGTCGGTCATCTGGGCGGTGCAGATGTCGACCGTGGAGTTCCATCCGTGGAACGTCCGGCGCGCCGATGTCAATCGCCCCGACGAGTGGCGGATCGACCTCGACCCCATGCCCGAGGCCGGGTTCGACCGGGTGCGCGTCGTCGCCGGGGTCGTCCGCGAGGTGCTTGACGAGCTGGGCATCGTCGGTTTCCCGAAGACTTCGGGCGGCAACGGGCTGCACGTCTACGTCCGGATCGTGCCCGAGTGGGAGTTCGGCGACGTCCGCCGGGCGGCCCTCGCCTTCGCCCGCGAGGTGGAGCGGCGGCTGCCTGGAGACGCGACGACGACCTGGTGGCGCAAGGACCGCGACCCCCGGCATGTCTTCATCGACTACAACCAGAACGCTCGCGACCACACGATCGCGGCGGCCTACTCGGTCCGCGGCGTCCCCGACGGCACCGTTTCGACGCCGATCCGGTGGGACGAGATCGCCGACGTGGAACCCCGATCCCTCACGCTCGCAACGGTTCCCGCGAGGTATGCCGCCCTCGGTGACCTTCACGCGGGGATCGACGACACGGCATACCGGCTGGATGCCTTGTTGGAGTGGGCCGAGCGGGACGAGCGTGCGGGAGCCGACACCCCACCCGAGCCGGACGCCGGACCCGACACCTGATCGCCGACGCCTGGACGCCGACGCCTGGACGCCGACGCCTGACCCTGCGGCCCGCCCGACGCCGGAACGCGCCAACCTGTGAAAATTCGATGAATCCGCAACCACCGGCGCTCAGGAGGTAAGGGGCGGCTTACCCTCAGTCATGGCCCCGTTGCCACCTCGGCCGGCACCTCCGGCTCCGGCTCCCGAAACGCCGTCACCCGCCCGTGCGCGGGTCATGGCCCGGCGCGCTCTGGCCTGGGGCCGCCGCTGGTGGATCCTCACGGTGGTCCTCGTGGCACTCGCCGGCCTCTCGGGCACCCTGCTCGTGCGGGACCTACGCGCCCCGGCGCCGCTCACCCAGGCCGAGATCGACAAGGCCGCCGCGAAAGTCGTCGACAAGGCGCTGGCCGAAGCCGCGCGGGCCCCGTCAGCCGCCAGCACGGCATACGCCCAGGTTGCCGCGAGCCTCGTGATCATCGAAACCGTTGGCGGGGGAGGCGATCTAGCTGCGCAGGGCCTGGGGACGGGCGTCATCGTCAGCCAGGAGGGCGCGATCCTGACCGCCAACCACGTCGTCAGCGGCGGTGGCGCGATCACGGTGACCTTCGCCGACGGCACTCGTGCACCCGCTCGGGTCCAGAGCGCGCAGCCGGAGAACGACATCGCGGTGCTCGTGGCCGACCAACTCCCGCAGGTCGTCGTGCCAGCGGTCCTCGGTGGGGGCGTGCGCGTCGGCGACCCGGTGTATGCCGTGGGCCACCCCCTCGGTCTCACCGCGTCGCTGTCGTCCGGTGTCGTGTCAGCGACCGGGCGAACGATCGAGGCGGAAGGGCTCAAGCTCGCCGACCTCATCCAGTTCGACGCGGCCGTCAACCCGGGCAATTCCGGTGGGCCACTGCTCAATTCGGCAGGTCAGGTCGTCGGCATCGTCACCGCGCTCGCCAACCCGTCCAAGCAACCCTTCTTCGTCGGCATCGGTTTCGCCGTGCCGATCGCGACAGCCGGCGGCGCCGCCGGCGGACCCTCGATCTAAGGAGCCAGATGTCGACTCCCTTTGCCGCTGGCACCTCTGCCGCCGCCCCCTCGCCGGGGCCAGGCGCCCACCCGCTCGAGCAGATGCTCTACCAGGTGAAGCGGACCATCGTCGGCCAGGACCAACTCCTCGAGCGGATGCTCGTCGCGCTCCTGGCCCGCGGGCACCTGCTTGTGGAGGGCGTACCCGGCCTGGCCAAGACGATGGCGATCAAGACGCTCGCCGAGGCGATCGGGGTGGACTTCAAGCGCATCCAGTTCACGCCCGACCTGGTCCCCGCCGACCTCATCGGCACCCGGATCTACAACCAGCAGACCGGCGACTTCCAGGTGTCGCTCGGCCCCGTCTTCGCCAACCTCGTCCTCGCCGACGAGATCAACCGGGCGCCGGCCAAGGTGCAGAGCGCCCTGCTGGAGGTCATGCAGGAGCGCCAGGTGACGATCGGCCGGGAGACCTTCTCCGCGCCGGACCCGTTCCTCGTCATGGCCACCCAGAACCCCATCGAGTCCGAGGGAACCTATCCGCTCCCTGAGGCGCAGGTCGACCGGTTCATGCTCAAGGTGCTCGTCGGATATCCCTCTGCCACAGAGGAATACGTCGTCGTCGAGCGGATGATCCGCGCGGCCGAGCGGATCGACGCGGTCCTCGACGCGGACGGACTTCGGGGGCTGCAGGCCGCCGTCGACACGGTCTACGTCGACCCCGGAGTGATCCAGTATGCCGTCGCGCTCGCGGGTGCCACCCGTGACCCGGGCGTCGTGGGGCTTCCCGAACTGGCCCGCTATCTGTCCTTCGGAGCCAGCCCTCGCGCGTCGATCAACATCGTGCTGGCGGCCCGGGCGTTGGCCTACCTGCGTGGCCGTGACTACGTCATCCCGATGGATGCCCGGGAGCTTGCGCCCGACGTCCTGCGTCATCGGATGGTGCTCAGCTACGAGGCCCTGGCTGATGATGTCAGCGCCGACGACCTGCTCGGCCCGATCCTCGCGGCGGTGCCGTTACCCGAGACTGCGGGAGGGCGGCATACCTCAGGGGTGGCCGAGCCGATCCCCGCCAACGTGGACCCCGCATGGTACCGACGACCGGAGTAGCCGCCCCCGAGCGGCTGCTGCGCCGTCTGGAGTGGACGGTGGTGCGGCGGCTCGACGGGCGGTTGCAGGGCGACTACCGGACCATTTTCCGTGGCACCGGGGTCGACTTCCGCGATCTGCGCGAATACGAGCCGGGTGACGACCTGCGCCACATCGACTGGAACGTCACCGCGCGCACCGATGTGCCGTTCGTCCGCGAATACACCGAGGATCGTGAGCTGACCGCCTGGCTGCTGCTCGACCGGTCGGCGTCGATGGCCTTCGGACCGACCGATCGGCCCAAGCACACGGTGCTGCTCGAGCTGGCGACCACTCTCGCACTCGTTCTCGCGCGTGGAGGCAACCGCGTGGGTGCCGTCCTCTATGGCGACGGGGTCGATCGCACGGTGCCGCCGCGGCAGGGGCGGGATCAGGTGCTGCGGATCGCCCGCGAGTTGCTCGCCGACGCCCCGACTGCGGGGCACCCGACCGACCTGGGCGGGTTGCTGCGGGCGGCGTTGGGCATGGCCCGGCAGCGCTCCCTGATCGTCATCGTGTCGGACTTCGTGACGACGCCGGGGTGGGAGCGGCCGTTGGGACTGCTCGCCCGTCGGCATGACGTCGTGGCCATCCAGTTGGTCGACCCGCGTGAGCATGACCTGCCCGAGGCCGGGCTCATCGCGCTCACCGACCCCGAGACCGGGGAGCATGTCCTCGTCGACACCGGTGACGTTGAGTTCCGTTCTCGGCTATGGGAGTTGGCGCAGGCGCGGCAGCGCCAACTGGAGGCGGTCGCCGCTCATGCCGGGATCGCGCTGCACCCCGTGTCGACCGACGAGGATCTCGTCGGGGCGTTGCTGCGGATGGCCCGTCTGCGCAGCAAGTGGCGGCGCTGATGCCAGTGACCTTCGCTTCCCCCTGGGCGCTGCTCGGGCTCCTTCTCGTGCCCGGTCTCGCAGCGGCATACCGAATCGTGCGAGCCCGCCGAGCGGCCCGGCGAGCCGAGCTCGCAGCGCTCGGGTTCGCTCCGGTGTTGGCCGGGGGCCGTCGTCGACGAGGTTGGGTCGTCCCGACCGCGCTGGGTCTGACGCTGGGGCTGTTGGTGCTCGCTGCCGCGCGTCCGCAGGCCACCGTGCCCGACCTGCGCCGCGAAGGGACGGTGATCCTCGCGATCGACGCCTCGACGAGCATGACGGCCACCGACGTGGCGCCGACCCGGATGGCAGCGGCCAAGGCGGCGGCGAAGGCCTTCGTTGCGCGGCAGCCGAGCACGATCCGGATCGGGGTCGTGTCCTTCGGGGACAGCGCGGTGGTCCTGCAGGCTCCGACGCTCGTGCAGGCCGAGGCCGTGGCGGCCATCGATCGGCTGACACCCCAAGGGGGCACGTCGTTGGGGCAGGGAATCTTCGCGTCGCTCAAGGCAATTGCTGGAGGGAAGCTGGCGATCACCGAAGAGCAGTTGGCGGGGGACATCGAGAGTCTCGACATCGGCTACTTCGGGTCATCGGCCATCGTCCTGCTGTCCGACGGTGAGGACACCTCGCGCCTGGACCCCCTGGCGCTGGCCGAGCTCGCCGGTGTCGCGGGTGTCAAGATCAACACTGTCGGGCTCGGCGACCCGGCCGGGACGACGGTGACCGTCAACGGCTTCACGGCGGCCACGCAGTTGGACGAAGCGACGCTGACGGCGATCGCCGACGCGACGGGTGGCCACTACCGGGCGGCGCCCGACGAGGCGTCCCTCGCTGATGTCTACGGTTCGATCGACCTCGCGATGACCAGCACCCCCGTGCACATCGAGATCTCGGCGCTGTTCGCGGCGGCCGCCCTGCTCATCCTGGTCGCCGCCGCCAGCGCGTCGATCCTGCGGACCGGGCGGGTGATCTGAGTGTCGTTCGCGTGGCCCTACGCCCTGCTCGCGGTGCTGCTCGCTCCGGCGCTGCTCGCGGCATACCTCTGGTCGTTGCGACGGAGGCGCAGGTATGCCGTCCGGCATCCGGATCTCGCGCTCGTGCGTGCCGCGCTGCCCGCGCGTTCCCGCTGGCGTCCGCATCTGCCGGTTGCGCTGCTCGTGCTGGGCGTCGGGCTGTTGGGGCTGGCAGTCGCCCGGCCGCAGGCCTCGGTCGAGGTCCCGATCCAGCGCTCGACGATCATCCTCGCGCTGGACGTGTCGCGCTCGATGTGTGCCACCGACGTCGCGCCCAACCGGCTTTCGGCCGCGCGGACGGCCGTCCAGGAGTTCGTCGAGACCCAGCCGAGGGACACTCGGTTCGGGCTGGTCGCGTTCTCGGGATCGGCTGCACTCGTCGTGCCGCCGACGACCGACTCGGCGGCGGTGCTGACGTCGCTCGACGGGCTGAGCACCGGGCGCGGGACGGCGATCGGGTCGGCCATCCTCACGTCGGTCGATGCGATCGCCGCGATCAACTCCCAGGTGCAACCGATCGGCGAGGTGCCGCTCGGGCCCGACACCATGCAGCAGCCGGGCGTCCCGGCGCCGGTGCCGAGTTCGATCGACCCGCCGCCTGGAGCGACTGGCGGCTTCGTGTCGGACATCGTCGTGCTGCTGACCGACGGCGCGAACACGCGTGGGGTGCTGCCGGTGGCGGCGGCCAAACTCGCTGCCGAGCGACGCGTCCGGGTCTATCCCATCGGTTTCGGCACGACGAATCCGACCCAGATGGTGTGCACCGCCGAGCAGTTGGGCGGGGACGCTTTCGGTGAGTTCGGGCCACGATCTGGCGGACAGGTCCCGGGTGGACAGGCCCCGGGTGGACAGGCCCCGGGCGGCGGGTTCGGCGGAGGGCGCAACTTCCTGGTCGTCGATGAGCCCACCCTGAAGGCCGTCGCGGCCACCACCGGCGGGGCCTACCACCAGGCGAGCGATGCCGCTCAGCTCGGCGAGGTCCTGCGAGGGATCCCGCGCGAGGTCGTGCTGCAGCGTGAGGACCTGGAGGTCACGGCATACTTGGCGATCCTGGCAGCGCTCGTCGTGGCGGGCGCGCTCGTGCTGTCGGTTCGGTGGAACCCGCTCGCGTAGGTTCCTGGCCTCGGCCGGGGTTGAGGTCTGCCTGGCCCCGCCTGTGGTTGAGGTGTTGACCCGCTCGCGTGGCTGCCTGGCCCCGGCTGGGTTTAGGTGTGGCGGAACGGGGGCCAGGGACCGCGTTCCACCACACCTAACGGGAGGTGTGGGGGCGTCAGGCCGGCGGGGTGTCAGGCGGGCGTTGCCGTTGATCCGTCGGGGGTGGCGATGGCGGCGTTGATGGCATCCACGGTGGCGCTGGGGTCGGCGACGGTGAGGTAGAGGCGGTCGTAGTGCTCGTCGGCCAACTGCACGACGATGGTGGCGGCCGACCCGGTGACGTTCCAGAAGTGACGCTCGCCATCGAGCGTGAAGGTGCCTGCCCACTTGACTCCTGGGACGCCGAGGCCTGGGTTGCGCAGGCCCTTGTAGTCGTGGGCGGCTCCGGGGTCGACGGTCGCACCGCGCACGCGCCCAAGAGGGATGCGCAGCTCGCGGGTGAGGGCCCAGAACTTGTCCAGGCCGCGGGGTTCGACGACAAGGGTGTTGTCGATGATGGTGACGGTGTTCATGGGGGTCCTTTCAGTGGCCGGCGAGGTGGGCCCGGGCGAGGAGGCGCTGGCCCAGCAGGTCGGCGGCCTGATCGTGGCTGAGGTGGGCGAGGGCGGCGGCGGCGAGGGCTCGCACCTCGGGGTCTCGGGGCGCCAGCTCGAGGAGGGCGACGAGCAAGAGGTCCAGGGCGTCGTCGTGTGCGTCGCTCGGGGTGTCCTTGTGGGTGCCGTCGCGGGTGTCCCTGTGCGTGTTGCGGGTGTCGTCGTCGGTGCTGTTGTGGGTGTTGTCCCCTGAGACGAGGTTCGGGAGGGTTCGCTGCAAGGCAGCCAGGAACAGGCCCCGCTTGCTGGCGAACGCCTTGTAGAGGCTGCCGCGATGCAGCCCGGTGGCCGCCAGGAGGTCGTCGATTGACGTCCCCTCATAGCCCTGGCGAAGGAACACCGAGGCTGACTGGACGATGACCTCGGCCTCGTCGAAGGTGCGCTGCCTGCCCATGAGACCAGTGTGACCTATAGGTGACCGATCAGTCAAGAACGATCAGTCAACAAACTCTGACACGGTGTCACGCTCTACCCTTCCGCTAGCGACCGCGGGAACCGACCGGGGTGCGCCTGCGAGCACCGACGCGGGATCGAGGGACGGGGGCCATGGACAGGTTCGAGCTCAAGAAGGACTATCCGTCGCTCTATGCCCCCAGATCGCGCACCTGGGAAGTGCTCGATGTTCCCCCCATGCTGGCGATCGCGGTGGACGGAGCCGGTGACCCGAACATGTCACCCGACTATGTCGAAGCGGTCAGTGCCCTCTTCTCGGTCGCCTACACGATCAAGTTCGCGGCCAAGGCACAGGGACGCGAGATGGTCGTCGGGCCACTCGAGGGTCTGTGGTGGGCAGAGGATCCCCGCAGTTTCATCGAACGCGACAAGGGCGCCTGGAGTTGGCGGATGCTCATCGTCCAGCCGCCGTGGGTCGACGAGGTGACCCTGGAGGCAGCGGTGGCCAAGGTTGCCGCCAAGCAGGCCGTCAAAGGGGCCGGCTTGGGCAGCACAGCGCTGTCGAAGCTGACGCTGGTCACCCTCAACGGGGGTCGCTGCGCTCAGGTGTTGCACATCGGTTCCTATGACGACGAGGGCCCCACGCTGGCCGATCTGCACGACCGCTTCATGCCTGAACACGGGCTGGCGTTCAACGGGCCACACCACGAGATCTACGTCGGTGACCCGCGTCGTACGGCACCGGAGAAGCTCAAGACCGTCCTGCGCCAACCCGTCCGCCCGGCCTGACGCACGCCGGTCCCCGAGATCATCGGCGGGTGTGGGGAATTCGGGGTCGCTGGAGCCGGGGTGGGCCGAACTTGCCGGCGAGTGTGTGGAATTTGGGGAGCGGGGAGGGGGAGCGGGGAGGGGGAGCGGGATTGGCGGACGGGTCAGGCTTCGGGGACGGTGCTGTGCAACTCGTCGAGCCAGACCTTCGCGGACGCGTCGGACGGCATACGCCAATCGCCTCGGGGCGACAGCGAACCGCCGCGGACCACCTTCGGGCCGTTGGGCAGCGCCGAGCGCTTGAACTGGTTGGCGAAGAACCGGGTGAGGAAGACCTCCAGCCAGTGCCGGATCTCCCCCAGGGTGTATGCCGTGCGCGCGCCTTCGGGGAAACCTTCCGGCCACTGCCCGCTCGCCGTGTCGTGCCAGGCATGCCAGGCCAGGAAGGCGATCGTCGACGGTCGCAAGCCGTGGCGCAGGACGTAATACAGCGTGAAATCCTGCAAGGCATACGGCCCGATCATTGCCTCGGTCGACTGCGCAGCCTCTCCCTCACGGGTCGGCACCAACTCGGGCGTGATCGTCGTGTCGAGGATCGAGCGCAGGGTCGCCCCCACCTCATCGCTGAACTGGCCCGAGGCGATGACCCACCGGATGAGGTGCTGGATGAGCGTCTTGGGCACCCCGGTGTTGACCCCGTAGTGCGACATCTGATCGCCGACGCCATAGGTGCACCAGCCCAGGGCGAGCTCGGACAGGTCGCCCGTGCCGAGCACGATCCCCTTGCGCTGGTTGGCGATTCGGAACAAATAGTCGGTGCGCAGGCCGGCCTGGACGTTCTCGAAGGTGACGTCATAGACCTCCTCGCCGCGCCCCACCGGGTGCCCGAGATCGCGGAGCAACTGGGTGGCCGCCGGCCGGATGTCGAGCTCCTCCCAGGTGACCCCGAGCGACTCCATCAGCCGGATCGCGTTGCCCTTCGTGTGATCCGAGGTCGCGAAACCCGGCATGGTGAAGGCCAGCACGTCCGAGCGTGGCCGCCCCAACCGGTCCATAGCCCGGCACGCGACGATCAGCGCGTGGGTCGAGTCGAGCCCACCCGACACCCCGATGACCACCGTCGGTCGGCCGATCGAGCGCAGCCGCTGCTCTAGCCCCGACACCTGGATCGAATACGCCTCGAAACAGTCCTGCGCCAATCGGGCCGCGTCGTCCGGCACGAACGGATAGCGGTCGACTGCCCGACGCAGCCCGAGATCGCCCCGCGGCGGATCCAACCGGAAGGTCACCTCGCGGAACGCCCCGACCCGCGCGGCGTGAGTGCGCCGGTTGTCGTCGAACGTCCCCTGACGCATCCGCTCCTGCCGCAACCTCGCGAGGTGCACGTCGGCGACCGACCGTCGCGGCCCCGACGGGAAGCGCTCGCCCTCGGCCAGCAGCGACCCGTTCTCCCAGACCATGGTCTGGCCGTCCCATGAGAGGTCGGTGCTCGACTCGCCTTCTCCGGCGGCGGCATACAGGTATGCCGCGAGGCAGCGTGAGGAGGCCGACTCGGCGAGCATCGCGCGGTCGCGCGCCTTGGCGACCGTGATCGGCGACCCCGACAGGTTGACGAGCACCGTGGCTCCGGCCAGCGCGGCCTCGGCGGACGGTGGGATCGGGACCCACATGTCCTCGCAGACCTCGACGTGGACGACGAGGTCAGGCACATCGACGGCCCGGAAGAGCAGATCCGGCCCAAACGGCACGTCGTCCTCGCCGACCCGAATGGTCCCGCGCACGTCGTCGCCGGCCGCGATGGTCCGCGACTCATAGAACTCGCGATAGGTCGGCAGGTAAGACTTCGGCGCCACCCCGAGCACCCGCCCCCGGTGCACGACGACCGCGCAGTTATAGACCCGCCCTCGTGCGCGCAAGGGCGCCCCGACGACCAACACCGGCAACAACTGGGCCGATGCTCGCACCAACTCCTCGAGCGCGACCTCGACTGCGTCGAGCAGTGGGTCGGCCAGCACGAGGTCGTCCAGCGAGTAGCCGGTCAGTCCCAACTCCGGGAACACCGCGACGGCAACGCCCTCGTCGTGGCACTCGCGCGCCACGGCCAACGTGGCGGCGACATTGGCAGCCGGGTCGACGAGACGCACCGGGACCGTGCAGGCAGCGACCCGCGCGAAGCCGTGGTCATAGATGGAGAAGAAGTTCATGCGGCTACCGCGCGCCTCCCTGGTCCGGCGGCCCCGGGTCGGAGCCCGTCTCGAGTCTCCCACGACCCGAGGGCATGGGTATGCCGCGTGCGGTGAGGCCAGGGGCATGGCCCGAGCGATGGACACGAGGGGGAGCGCCACCGTTCGCCGACACGCGGCATACATGAGCATTGTTGCCCACAGTCTGCGGTTCCGCATCTCGAACTGCTCACGGAGGCAGGCTCACTCGTTGCCTAGACTTCCAGGTATGCCGCCCGCACCTGCCCCTTCTCGCGGGCCTCGGTTCGAGCCGTTCCGGGCTCTGCGCTACGCGCCCGGAATCGACCTCGACGCCGTCATCGCACCGCCCTACGACGTGTTGTCCGACGCCGACGTCGCCGCACTTCGGGCTCGCGACCCGCACAACATCGTCCACGCGGACATCCCCGCAGGCACCGACTCGACCCGGTATGCCGCCTCCGCGCACCTGCTGCGCGACTGGCAGGAGACCGGCGTCCTGGTCCGTGACGAGGTGCCGACGCTGTCGATCTATCGGATGCGTTTCGTCGACGAAGCCGGCCAGCGACGCGAGTTGGTCGGGGTTCTCGGCGGGTTGGAGGTGGTCGCTGAGGGGGCCGGTCAGGTGCTTCCGCACGAGCGGACCACGCCCAAGGCGTCGACTGACCGTCTCGATCTCACCCGAGCCACTGGCACCAACCTCTCGCCGGTCTGGGGGCTGTCGCTGGCGCAGGGTTTGACCGCTGCGCTCGCCGAGCCCGCCGAGCCGATGGGGAGTCTGGTCGTCGACGGCGTCGAACATGTCGTCGAGCGGGTTATCGACACCGACCGGATCGCCGCGATCTCGGCGATCATCGGCGCCGACGACGTGTTGATCGCCGACGGTCACCACCGTTATGGCGTGGCCCGGCGCTACCGCGATGAGATGGCGGAGGCCAAAGAGCCCGAGAGCGCAGCCGGGGCGGGGGCCACGTTGGCCTTCGTGGGCGAGCTCGTCGCCGATCAGTTGGCTATCGACGCCATCCACCGCATTGTCCGGGGCCTGACCCCGGCAGCCTTGCGGGAGGCGTTGGCGAGGGACTTCGAGTTGGTGCCCGCCCCCGCCGCCCAGCCCGGCCCGGCGCTGCTCGCCGAGCTCAACCGCTCAGGGCGGTTGTTGCTCATCGAGTCACCGGAGGTGGCGACTTGGCTGGTGCCGCGGCCGGGGGCTTTCGACGACGTGCGGGCGCTCGACGGCGCCTGGCTGGAGCACACGCTGGCCGGGACAGGGGCGGTGCTGGACTACCAGCACGGGGTGGCCGAGGTGCTCGATGTGCTGCACGCCGACCCGCAGGCCCTGGCGATCCTTATCCGCCCGACCAGCCTCGAGCAGATCGAGCGGACGGCGCGCGAGGGCCTGCTCATGCCACCCAAGTCGACGTTCTTCACACCCAAACTGCGCACCGGCCTGGTGCTGCGCCCCCTCGACGAGGCTGGCTACGTCGCGACTGCCTAAGCCGACGTGCGGGCGATGATGGGGGAGACGGGGCCACCGGGGGCGGCGGGCCCTGCCCCGAGCGTCCCGGGGTCGGGAGAGGCCTGATCCATGAGGTGCTCGATCTGGGCCATCGTGCCGAACGCGATCAACACCGACCCGGGCTCCAGCACGGTGTCCGACGACGGGTGGGGGGCGAACGGCATACGCGGGCCTGGTCGATGGGCGAGCAGGCGCGCGCCGGACGATTGCTCGAGGTCCAACTCGCCGAGGCTGCGTCCGGCCAACGGCGAGTCGACTGGGATCCGGATTTGTTCGATCCGGAAATCTAGCTCCTCGTCGTGCATGACGACGTCGAGGAACTCCGCGACATGGGCGTTGAGCGCGAAGGCCGCCATGCGGCGACCGCCGATGAGTTGCGGGTTGACGGCTCGGGTCGCCCCGGCGAGGACGAGCTTCTCCTTGGAGTCGACGGTGCGGGCGCGGGCGATGATGACCAGATCGGGACGCAGGGCCCGCGCCGAGAGGGTGAGATAGACGGTGTCGGCGTCCGTCTCCAGGGTGGCGATGAGGGCGCGGGCACGGTCGATGCCGGCGGCGCGGAGCACCTCGTCGCGCGTGCAGTCGCCGATGAGGTGCGGGTCCTCGAGGTGCATGACCCGATCGGGGACGTTGTCGACGACGACCACCTGCGAACCAATGTTCTTCAGGTGCTCGCGCGCCGAGCGACCCACCCGGCCGTGGCCACAGATGATGACGTGGCCACTCATGCCCGAGATTCGCTTGTCCATCCGACGCCTTTCGAAGTACTTCCGGACATCCCCCTCGGTGACCGTCCCGACCATCACCGTGAGGTTGTAAAGAGCGATACCGACCCCGAGGATCATCAGGCTGGTCGAGAACGCCTTGCGCACCGGCGTCGCTTCCAAGACCTCGCCATAGCCCACAGTCGTCAGGGTCATGACCGCTTGGTAAACCGCGTCGAGCAGGTTGTAGCCGAGGATCATGTAACCCACGACGCCATAGACCGTGATGACAAGCAGCGACCCGATCGCGAGGGACATGCGGCGGACGATGCTCACGTTGGCTATTGAACCGCGTCCCGGGCGTTCCGGATAGCAGCGGAGGTATGCCGCGCGGCA
>ERZ724520.455-NODE-455-length-22043-cov-20.480853_pt1 | contig 22043 bp, 16 predicted proteins | sample MGYA00376053_ERZ724520 | MGnify/ENA primary metagenome ERZ724520 (study PRJEB28724, sample SAMN07190886) | activated sludge metagenome | isolation source: activated sludge of sewage treatment plant in Hong Hong | place: USA: Christiansburg, Virginia | collected...
GAGAAATGCTGGGCATGAAATTAATTTACATGGATGCAGGCAGTGGTGCAAAACGCCCTATTACCGAGCAAATGATTGAAAAAGTAGCTTCTCATATTGAATGTCCTTTAATTGTTGGTGGCGGCATTATTGAGCCAGAAAAAGCTTATAGAAATTGTAAAGCTGGAGCCGATGTTATTGTTGTAGGAAATGCAATTGAAAAGGATCCATCATTAATTAAAGAAATGGCTGCTGCTGTACATAGTGTACCAGTAACAGTGTAAAATATTTTACTTTCCTAATTGCAAAAAGAGTTAGAAGAATTTACAATCTTCTAACTCTTTTTAGATGTATTAAAATGCAATTCTGAAACTACCAAACACACCAAATTTTGCTGGTTGTATTTGTTTTGCTTTATCATTTTCAGTCATCCTCCAAACAAAATCTAATCGAAAGAGTTTAAAAATATTATCTATTCCTGTCCCTAATTCTATATACCACTTATTATTTAAAGAATTGAATGGATAAGTACCTACAAAATTTAATTGTTGATTTTCTGCACTTAGATTTCCAGTTACACCTTTGAAAGTGTACAGCTGACGTAGCTTCATTTTACGAGTAAGTGGAATATATCTAAACAAGCCACTTCCAATGTTATGCTCTATAGAAAAACCAGCATATTGATCGGCTAAAAACTCAAACCTTTTCATTAGGTTAAAAGAATAGCGATTATAATAATTTAGTTCATTACCGGGCATTATTTCTAAAAACTGATACGGTATTGTTCCATCTATTTTACCTGCATAAAAATTATAACTAATTTTTCCATAAGGCGGTACATCCCAAATATTTGAAATATTTACATTCAGTTTATTGTATTGATAACTGCTTTTTAAAACACCTGGCCAACCATGTGTAAAAGTAAGGTCTATAATAGGCAAGCTGCTACCTAAAGAAGTACGATAAAAATTTTCTTCTACAAACCTTTCTAAATAAGCATATTTAAGCCTTATAGATGTTTCGAAACTATTAAATACATGACCATTGGTTGTAGGATAATATATTTCATCTGGCAAATTAGCTAATGCTTGAAAGTCTTTACTAGAAGCACTTAACCCAAATGAGATACCAGAATTTGCTTCTCTAAAAAAAGTAACTTTCTTTTCTACCGAACGTTGAAATTTAAATGGTATTCCAGGTTTTCTAAACCAAGTTGCAAAAAGATTATCCGTTCCTAATTGATCAAAGAATTGTTGGCCATTGTCAAAATCATCTTTATAAGTAAGGTGTAAATAAGTCCAAGGATTTTGATTAAATAAATACCTTGCGTCTAATTTTGTTTTAAATCTTTTATCTGTAAAGCCATACGCTAGGTAAGTATGCAAATACAACTTTTTATTAAACCCTGTATTTGTACTTAGATCAAACCTTAACCTTGTTCCTTCAAAATTGTTGCCACTAAACCAATAAAACCAAGGGCCAATTCTAATATTTCCGATATCTTTTACTCCAGTGCTTAAAAAGGTAAGTGTATTTCTGTAACGTATGTAAGTAGGATTATTGGTTAATGTGTCTAATACTTTGTAAACGGTTTGTTCATTCTTATTTAATGCTTCATGCCTATTTTGTTTCCAAAATAAATCCGTGTAATCCATACTATTTGTAGCAACATCTACTTCTTCAATTTTTTTGTTTTGTAATAATTTCTCAGAAATACTACTACTGTTTACGATTACATTTTTATAGGTAGTTGTTTTACGTCCTTTTAAAGATATTTTATTGCTACCTAATGGGCTAATATCGGCCACAAATTTATCCTTGTATAAAAACCAAGTTGTATCGTTAATTAATTTAAACTCTTGTATTAAACTTAGGTTGCTTAAATAGTTAATATTAGCATCAACGGCTGGTCTTAAAGTGATTTTTTGAATGGCAAAAATGGTATCATTTATCCAAGCATCACCTTCGAAAATATCGGGACCTTTTACTTTGGGAATAAATCTAAAATGTACCAATCTTTTTGTACCTAAGTATTGCGTATCTAACAATTGATAGTGATAATATCTATCTGCATTAACATTAAACGGACCAATAAATTGTTTATCGAAAACTGGAATAAAGTTGCTGTACACATTAATATTTTGGTACATGCCACCCAATTGTTTTATGAGGCTTTTATTATCTATTCCATTTGTTTTAGCAGCTTTAATAAGCTCATACACACGTTTAGGATTTTTTTGATAAAAATAATCGGATAAGGTTTCTGTTAAATAAACAGGTAAAAAAGGCTTCTCTTCCGAAGTGCTATCTACAAAATTTAATACAAAGTTGAGTGGCTTTAATAGTATATTTTTTGATAATTTCTTTTTATTTACATTGTTTAAATCAAGCTCTAATTTATTGTAAATTTCATAAGCATAAGTATCCCATTTGGTTTTATCATTCTCCACTTTGTGTTTCATAATTTGTTTCCAAAACCATAATGCTCTATTGTATTTTGCTTTTACTATAGTTTCGCCTACGGGTGGCAGTACTTCTAACTTTATTTCTATAAAAACAGAATCTTTAATATTATACAATGGAATATTGGCTGTTTTATAGCCTACACTAAATATTTGTAAAGTATCTACATCTATTGATTGATAGAGTTCTATAGAAAATTTACCCAAAGAATCAGTTAAAGCACCAGATTTAACTTTTTTTAATACAGCCGATGCAAAAGGAATTGGTTCATCGCTTTGTATATCTTTTACAACGCCATTTATTTTTTGAGCCGATACACTAACTAGTAAAGTTGTTGTAGCTAAAACTAATAGTAACATGTAACGAGTGCACAACGATTTCATACACACCAAAAGTAATGTTATAATATAAGGCAGCTTGTTTTAATTAGATGAGTTTGTTCCAAGTGCCTAGATAGATTTTATACAAAAGACCTATAAGGTTTTTGAAACCTTATAGGTCTTGAAAAATATTTACAAAAAATTATTGATTTCCTACTAAAAAAACAGCATTGCAAAAAAGCAATTTTCCATTTTCCCAGAACAATCTAAAAATTGGATCATCTGCAAAAATACTAACTGTACCATTGCCCATTTCCATAACACCTACAACTGTTCCATCTTTCAACTTATCTTTTACTTTATAGCCAGAAAATCCAGTTACATAATTGTCTTTTTTTACAATTCCTACGTTCCAACCATCTTTCATAAACTCATAAATGGCTGTATTTTGTTTTAAAGTATAATAGTTATCGCTATAGCCAAATGCCAGCGGATGTGTAGCATCTAATTCAACTTTATAAATAGAGCCAGGTGTATAGCTAGGTAAATAATCTCTTTCTCTGTCGGCATATTTTTTTACTAAACCATAGGTATCTTTATCTTCTTTTTTATCGTTGCTATCTTCTTTCTTTTTAAAGCCCCAATCAGCACTAGCCAATTGTGTAACAGCATCTTCAATAGCAATTAATTTCCCTCCATTGCGTACAAATTCTTTTAGTTTATCATTAGCCGATTTATCACTTAAAAATTTATAATAACCATCGGGCATAATAATTACTTGATAATTCTTTAACGTCAATCTTCCAATTTCATTGGCATTTAACAATGTAATTGGGTATTGCAACTGAGTATCGAATAAATTCCAAACTTCGCCTGCTGCTGTGCTAGATACTCCATCACCAGTTAACAATGCAATTGTTGGTTTAGGAATTACTTTTACGTCAGGACTTCCAAAATCAGCACCTTTATCCATAAAACCAGTTTCTACAGGTACAATAGTTATTGCAAATTGCTGTTGTATTTCGTTAATTGCTTCGTTGATTGACGGAAGTGAATTGCCTGTTTTTTGTACAATTAAAGTACCTCGTTCAAAACTTTGATTGTTATAAGTAAATGGCTTTTCGCTAAAACGTACTTTAATGTTTTTCTTTAACAAATGTGCCAATGCTTTTACACTTGTAAACGACGAATATGGAATGATAAAACCATAAGAACTTGACAGCCGAATGGCTTTTTTTTGAGTAGGAGCTAGTATATCAAATTGTTTCTTTTCTTTTAAAGCAAAACCATCTACTCCATAGGCATAAGGAATACTCCATGCAGTTATATCGTAAGTAGCACTGTCGGATAATTTGCTTTTAGGTTCTAGCAATACTTTAGCCAAAGCACTTTTTGGTTGATATGCAGAAATCGATAGCGTAAATTTTAATGCTTTGCTATCTTCTTCTTTATTGGTTTGATAATTGAATGCTTTAAAACTTCCAGTACTCACCTCTGTGTATTCAATTTGATTGTTGTTGAGCAATTGTTTTACAGCGTTTATTTTTTGTTCATCGTTGCTACTTACTACAAAAGTTTTGTATTCTGCATTTTTTGCATTAACTCCATCGGTAAAAAACTGCTTAAACTCTGTTACTAATTTTTGTGCATTTTGAGATGCAATTTCAATAGTTGATAATCCTGACGTAAAGTGATGTTCAGCTCTATCAACCAATGTTAGTGTATCGTCATTTTTCGTAAGTACTCCTAAACCACCACGACTGTGACCACCTTGCTCATAAGTCATTCCAATAGATCCATTGTAAAGAGGATATGTATCGCCATAAGAAGGATAAAATAAATCAAATCTTTCTTTGGTAAAATACAACCAACCATTTGCATCAAAATACTTCGCATGGTTTTTACCAATTTGAACTTGAAATTCTCTTTGCCAGTTGGTAATTACTTCATGAAAAGGTTCTGCCGCAGGAGCAAAATAATAAGGTTCATTATAGCCTTGTTCATGAAAATCTACATGTATTTGTGGCATCCATTGATTGTATTTTTTAATCCTTTGCTGAGATTCTACTTGTGTTTGCCAAGCCCAATCTCTGTTTAAATCAAAGTTGTAATGATTGCTTCTTCCACCTGGCCAAGGTTCACTGTGCTCACGACTTTGAGGATCTATATTTACTGTTTTTCCTGCAACTTGATTGTACCAATTTACGTATCTGTCTCTTCCGTCAGGGTTTAAACAAGGATCAATAATAACAATCGTATTTTTTAACCATTCTTTTGTTTTGGAATTTGAAGGATCGACTAAAGCAAATAATGTAAGCATTGCTGCTTCGCTACTACTTGGCTCGTTGCCATGCACATTGTAGCTTAACCAAACAATAGCTGGAGCATTGTTGGTATTGGCTGCCATTTTATCTTTTGCTAAACCTGCCAATCGTAAGTTGTTATTACGAATAGCTTCTAAATTAGCAATATTTTCTGGCGTTGAAACGTATGCCAACATGAGCTCTCTACCTTCATTGGTAGTGCCATAACTTTCGGCAATTACCATATCTTTTCTAGCTGCTGCAACAGCTTTAAAGTAATCTACTATTTTATAATGTTGGGTAAATTTTGTACCTACTTTATAACCTAAAAACTCTTGTGGACTGGTTAAATTTTGTGCCATAGAAGTTGAATAAATCATAATCAATAGCAGCAATACATAATTACGTAGCATAAAATGTTTAGTTGTTGTAAGCAGTAAAAGTAACGAAAAAACAAAGAGGCTGTTTCAAAAGCATTCAATTAAATACTTTAGAAACAGCCTCCACTAATTAACCTATATAGGGGGAAACTAAAACCCTAAGCCAATACTTATTCCCTTTACTTTATTTGGGAAGTTTACACCTGCGGTGGCAGTACCTTTATTTAGATTAATGCTATATACTTTTGTTGTGCCACTTACAGTTAACAATGCAAATGCTGCATTTGATTTTGAACCAATATCAAACCCATTTAAAGATTCAACATTAATTCCTAAGCTCCCAATTTCAACTAAAGTGCCAGCGTTAGGAGGATCTTGTTTATACAATTTGCCCATATCTAATACATACAACACAGTGCTTGTAGTTCCAACAAAATTATTGGTATAGGCAGCTGCAGAAATAATTGGACTACCAGGATTGATATTGCCATCTGTTGCTGCTATAGTACCATCGTTTGGATTTAAACGTAAGTTTTGACCACTGTTTGTTACAACCCTTATTCTATCTACAGTTGGATTAAAATCAAATCCAAATTGTGTGCTATTTGTGTTAATTGCAAACCCTGACCCAACTCCTGTTGCTGCTCCTGTACTTAAATTAAAACTGTATAATTTAGCCATTCCTAAAGCTGTAGTTGTTAAGCCATATAATTGATTGGTAGCTGGTCTAAAGTCAATACCTACAATACTTTCGCCCAAACCTAAACCAGTAATAGCTTTATTAATGGGTGCTGCCGTAGTAGTAGGATTAAAAATTTGTAAATTATTATTCTCATCTACTGCATAAGCCACAGGGTTTGTTGGTATCGCAATATCAATAATATTATTTACACTCATATCGGCTAAATAAGTTGTACTTGCATTGCTTGTACTAATACTGTACAATTTAGCTACTCCATTTACTGTAAATGTTGCTAATATGATGCTATTGTCTGCATTAATATCAAAACCACCTTTGCCAGTAAAATTTACATCAATGGTTCCTACTTCTACCAAAGTACCATCGTTTGGTGGCGATTGTTTGTATAACTTTTTTGTATTTACATCAATATCAAACAAATCGGTTGTTGCAGTACCTGCAATACTATTTGTATATGCAATAGAAGTTATTGAAGGATTTGTACCACCATTAATTGAACCATCAGTAGCAGCTACTGTGCCTAACTCTGGGTGTAAACGAAGGTTTTGGCCTGTATTGGTTACAACCCTAACTCTATCAACTGTTGGGTTAAAATCAATATTGGCAACGTTGCTATTTAATGCTGGAGAAAAAGTAGTTGTTCCTACTGCTAAAGCAGCTCCATTCTCTGTATTCAATGTGTACAATCTACTGGTAGACCCAAGTCCATATAACTGACCTGTTGCTGGTCTAAAATCAATACTAATAATACTTTCGCCTGCTGGTAAACCTGTTAATGCAACAGTTGCAGATGCCATAGAAGTGGTTTGTGCATTGTATTTTAATAACTGGTTGTTATTGGTTAAAGCATAGAAAACCACATCGGGTTTATTGATTGGGGTTTCCATTGTGCTATCCTTTTTGCAGCTTACCATTAAAAAATTTACTAGCAGTAAAAAACTGCTCCATTTTAAGATTGTAGGTTTCATAGATGTTTATTTTCTTACACAAACGAAAAATGAAACAAGTTGGATTGCTAAAGGAAAAAAAAGCCAATCATTAATTTGATTGGCTCTCTCACTTTGAAAAAGTATATTGATTAAATTATTTTCCACCACTTTTTTCATTGGCTGCTTGCATAGGATTTTTACCAGAGCCTCCAGGATTGCGACGATTGCCTGCACCTGCTTTAAACAAAGAAAACTTACTAGCTTCTGTCCATTCTGTTGTTGGCCAAACATTGTTTTTCTCATTAATATCTGCAGTTTCACGCATTGGATCTAACACAATGCCTGTTACTTTTTGTTTCACCATAAATACTTTGGTTACTTTATTTTCATTTTTACGCCAAATTTGAGCTGGAATTTTTTCTACTTCTTTTGTTCCATCTTCAAAAGTAAATTCTACAATTATTGGCATTACCAAACCACCTTTATTGGTAAACGTAATTTCGTACAAATAAGTACCGGTGTATTTGTCTTTATCTTCAGTAGTTAATGCTTCTGGAGGAGTTGCTGTTCTTGCAGTTGGCAAATATTTAGTTGTATCGTAAGGCTCAATTCCTCTTGCATAACGATAATAAAAATCTTGTAAACTTGTATCAGCATCTGTTTGAAAAACAATTTTTTTATCGGTTCTATTTCTAATTTTAGAAATATCTTCAAAACTATTTACCAAAGGTTTGTCCAATGCTCTTTTAGCATTGTTGTTAATTCCTCCACGAGTATTTGGTGTAGATTCGAAATCTATTGCTGCATATTTTACAGTATCAATAGCAATATCGCATGGTTCAATACCATAAAACCATCCTCTCCAAAACCAATCTAAATCTTCTCCTGTAGCATCTTCAATTGTTCTAAATAAATCGGCTGGTGTTGGATGTTTAAATGCCCAACGACGAGCATATTCTCTAAAACCAAAATCAAATAATTCTCTTCCCACAATAGTTTCTCTTAAAATATTTAATCCTGTAGCTGGCTTGCTGTAAGCATTTGGACCAAATTGAATTATGTTTTCACTATTAGTCATTATTGGTTCTAGTTGCTCTTTTGGCAAACGCATATAATCGGCAATGGTAAATGCTGGACCACGACGAGAAGGAAATTTATTGTCCCATAATTCTTCAGTTAAATATTCTACATAAGTATTCAAACCCTCATCCATCCAACTCCATTGACGTTCATCGCTATTTACAATCATTGGAAAAAAATTGTGACCCACTTCATGTATAATTACACCCAACATTCCATTTTTAATGGCTTCACTATACGTACCATCTTTTTCTGTTCTGCCATAATTAAAAGAAATCATTGGATACTCCATTCCATTGCTTGCTTCTATACTTTGAGCAACAGGATATGGATAAGGAATTGAAAATTTAGAATAGGTTTTAATGGTATGTGCAACAGCTTTGGTTGAATATTTCCTATATAGGTTATACGCTTCTTTTGGATAACCACTCATGCACATTATTTTCTTTCCTTCTACATAAGCTGGCATTGCATCCCAAATAAATTTACGAGAGCTGCCCCAAGCAAAATCTCTTACATTGGTAGCATTAAAAATCCAAGTTTTTTGTTTAGTACTTTTTGCAGTTTCTGCTTTTTGAGCTTCACCCAATGTTACTACTTCAACAGGTTCTTTTGCTTTTTGTGCAGTTGCCCAACGTTGCAATTGTGCTGGTGATAGTACTTGATTGTAGTTGGCACATTCGCCTGTTGCTAAAACAATATGATCGGCGGGTACCGTCATTTGTACTTTATAATTGCCAAAAGTTAAAGCAAATTCCCCACGTCCGGTGAACTGATGATTTTGCCATCCTTGAAAATCGCTATACACACATAAACGTGGAAACCATTGAGCCATGGTAAATAAATGATTGCCATCTTCTGGAAAAAACTCATAACCACCACGTCCACCTTGTGTCATTCTATTTCCAATTTTATAATTCCAATCTATTTTAAAAATAAATTGTTGACCAGGTTTTAATGGAGTTAATAAATCAACCCGCATCATGGTTTTGTTAACGGTATAATTTAATTTTTTACCCATTGCGTCAACAATTTTTGTAATGTTTACGCCATAACCATTGTCCTTTTTTTCATCCATCATTCCATCTAACTGAGAAGTAGTAACACCTCTACTTAAATAGCTTGCATCTTGATAATTGGCATTGTTTACAGTGCTGTGTTCATTCTCATCTAACTGCAACCATAAGTAACTTAATACATCTGGTGAGTTGTTGTAGTAAGTTAACGTTTCACTACCTGTAAGCTTTAAATTGGTTTCATCTAAAGTACATTTAATGTCGTAGTCGCAACGTTGTTGCCAGTATTTGTTTCCTGGTGCACCACTAGCAGTTCTATACTCATTGGGCGTAGATAAAATAGTACCCAATTGTTCAAACTTGTTTCCGTGGTTTGACGTTGGATTGTTCATAATGTTTTGAGCTTGTACAGATACTGTACAAAACAACATTAGAACTACAATCAATTTTCTCATGTTAATTATAATTTAAAAAGGTAATCGTGTTAATGCCATTTCTAAAGCAATTCCAAATATAGCACCACTAGCAAATAAAATAAATTCTCGTTTGTTTTGCTTAAGAATATTTAAACAAATAAATATTATGATCAATACAATAAATACTACTAAAAGTTGGGCTAGCTCTATACCAATATTGGCATACAACAAATTAAGTACTGCACTAAAACCTGTGCCTTCAAGTGCAACAAATTCTGTGGCAAATCCAAGCCCATGAATTAATCCAAAAAATAATGCAAAAAAGTATATTGGCGGAAACTTGCTTTTATTCTGTTGTTTTTTTACAAATAAATTGCTAATTGCAGTTACCAGTATTGTTACGGCAATTAAAAACTCTATCCAGTTTTTAGGCAAATTAATTACATTAAATACAGCAAGCGATAAGGTTATGCAATGCCCCAATGTAAATGCAGTTACCAAAACAAAAAGCTTTTTCCAATCTGCAAACTGATATCGCAGTGCCAATGCTGCCATAAATAAAATATGATCCAATGCTCCCCAATTGGCAATGTGATTAAACCCTAAACCAAGATATATTGAAAAACTGCTCATGTTAAAAAATACAAATTTTAGTTTTAGCAATAATTGGTTAATAAAAAACCAATGCTAGTTTGTTTTGAAAATAATTAAGGATGTTTGTAGCATCAAAATAAAGTAGACAAATGGTAAATAGTGTATTTCAATGGTTAATGATTGGCTTTATGGCCGTGGTGCATCCGTTTTTTGTAAGTGTTATTGAACTGAACCACAATGCAACAAATAAAACTGTTGAAATAAGTGCAAGGGTTTTTACCGACGATTTTGAAGCCACTTTAAAAAAGTTTGGAAATACTAAAATTGATTTAACCAACCCAACAGATAAAACTAAACTAGACCAATTAATTGTTGCTTATGTACGCCAAAAACTAATTATAAATATTGATGGAAAAGCAACTGTACTCGAATATGTTGGTTATGAAATTAAAAAAGAAAGTGTTTGGATTTATTTTGAAATTGACCATATAGCTACCCTAAAAAAAATAGATGTTAACTGTAGTTTTTTATACGATTATGAAGCCAAACAAATAAATATTTTTCACGTAAAAGCTGGTGGGCAGGAGAAGAGTTACAAATTAGATTATCCTGCAAATGCAACTTCTTTTGTTTTTTAAAAAAACTTGATTTGCCCAAAATAAACTCCTACACAAACAAATCTGCTGCAATTCCATCGGCTAAAAATTTGCCTTTTGCTGTTAGTATAATTGAGTTGTTGTGATTTTTTATGGTTTGATTTTTTATGAATTTTTCAGCCTCATTCAACAAGCATAGCATTTCTTTTTCTCCAAATTTTTGCTGAATATAATTAAGTGAAATACCTTCCATTGTACGTAAAGATGTCATTACATATTCATTCAATTGTTGTTCCTTCGTTAGCATTTCAATTTCAAAAGGAACAGTATTTTGCTCAATACTTTTCAAATACAAAGCATTGTTGGCAATATTCCATTGCCTAGAAATTTCATTAAAAGAATGTGCCGATGGCCCCAACCCTAAATATTGTTTGCCTTGCCAATAACTACTATTGTGTTTACTTCTAAAATTGGGTTTTGCAAAATTGCTAATTTCATAATGTTCATATTCTGCTGCATGCAATTTGTCTATCAATATTTCAAATTGAATTGCTTGCTTCTCAGCATCTACATTTTGTAATTTATTTTTTTCAATTAATTTTTCCAATGCAGTTTTAGGTTCTACTGTTAGTGCATAACATGAAATGTGTGGAATGTTTAACAACAAAGCAGTGTCAATATTTTTTATCCATTGTTCATTGCTTAATGTTGGTGTACCATAAATTAAATCAATGGTTAAATTACTAAAATGCTGTTGAATTAATAGTATACTTTCTATAGATTGTTGGCTGTTATGGGCTCTGTTCATCCATTGCAAATCTTCATCAGCAAAGCTTTGCGTTCCCATACTTAAACGATTGATACCTGCTTGTTTCCAGCTAATTAAATTGTCTTCTGTAATATCATCTGGATTGGTTTCTAATGTTATTTCAACAGTATCAACTACTACAAACAATTGTTTTATCTGAAGAATAATTTTTTCAATATCCGATGGTTTACATAAGCTAGGAGTTCCTCCACCAAAATAAATTGTTTCAACTTGTTCAGTTAAATAATTTTTATTTAAAGTAGCTTCAAGTACAATAGCATCAATCATTTCATTCATTTTAGAATGATTGGTACTAAAATGAAAATTACAATAGTGGCAAGCTTGTTTACAAAAAGGAATATGAATATAAATACCTGCCATGTAGTTAATTTAATTTAAAAAAATCTTAGTTTAAACAGTAGACAACCATTTTGTTGTTAAGTTTTAGTAATCTTGTTTTATTATAATGCAACAAAAAATTGTACAATATTTTTTACTACTGTTACTGTTTACTTTTTGCAGTAAAATTAACTCTGCTCAAAGTATTGGACTAAATATTTATTGTATTGATAAATCTTCCACTTTTATACAACAAGAACTAAAATTAAAAACGCAGTTTACTAGCCAAAATTTATGCATAGAATATGTGCAACAATTGCCCCAAATTTTACAAAGCAAAGGTTATATAAGTGCATCTGTGGATTCTTTTGCTGTAGGCAAAACAAGCAATACCATTTATTTATTTATTGGTGAAAAATATGTGTGGCAACATTTACAAGTTAACCCAAACGATTGGGTTTTACTTACACAAGCTGGTGTACAACAACAAAGTTTTGAAGCTTCCCCATTCAACCCTCAACAAGTAGAATTGGTGCAAGAAAAATTATTGAATTATTTTGAAACGGTGGGCTATCCATTTGCGTCAATACAGTTCGATAGTTTACAAATAACCAATCAGGAGGTAAATGCAAAACTCATTATTAACAAAGGCATTTTATATAAAATGGATAGCATACGCATTTTTGGAAATGCCAACATTAACAAAAGTTACTTGTATAAATATTTGAATTTGCCCATTGGTAGTGTTTACAACAATCAAAAATTAAGTAGCATAAATCAACGTTTGTTAGAGTTGCCTTTTTTGCAACAAAACCAACCTTGGCAATTGGCAATGTTGGGCAAAAGCTATTTGTTAGATATTTTTTTAGAGAATAAAAAAAGCAATCAGGTAGATGCTATTGTAGGCTTATTGCCCAACAACCAACAATTAGATGGAACTTTATTATTGACTGTTGATGCCAAAATTAAATTACAAAATACATTTGCAAAAGGAGAAACCATTGCATTAAACTGGCAACAAATTCAACCAAAATCGCCAAGGTTAAATATTCAATTTATACAACCCTATATTTTTAATTCGGCATTTGGTTTCGACTTTCAGTTTGATTTATTTAAAAAAGATTCTTCGTTTTTAAACCTACAAACCAATGTTGGTATTGTGTACGAAGCCAATGCAAAACACACTACCAAAATTTTGTATCAATCATACAAAACCAATTTGTTGGATATAGATACCAATAACATTAAAATAACCAAACAATTACCCGATATTATTGATGTTGTAACCAATAGTTTGGGTGTTGATTATTTATACAACAATACCAACTACAAGCTAAATCCTAGTAAAGGAAATGAGCTACAAATTACAGTTACTGCAGGCAGTAGAAAAATTTTACAAAACAATGCCATTACACAAATTAAAGATACCAATTATAACTACACTTCGTTGTATGATAGTTTAGATAAAAATACTTACCAGCTCAAATTAAAAGTACAAACTGCAAAGTATTGGCCAACCGGAAAATATGCAGTTATTAAAACTGGCATTAAAGCAGGTTGGTTGCAAAGCCCTACAATTTTTAGAAATGAAATGTTTCAAATTGGTGGTTTCAAAAGCTTACGTGGATTTGATGAGGAAAGTATTTTTGCCAATCAATTTGCAGTTGGTACAGTTGAGTATAGATACTTGTTTGGATTAAATGCTTACTTCAGTGGATTTAGTGATTTTGGTTACTCGTACAATTCAATTGTGAATAAAACTTTTACTTATATTGGTATTGGAGCTGGTATGGCATTTGAAACAAAGCAAGGAATTTTTAACATTAATATAGCTGCTGGCAAAAGAAATGATTTGTCATTCGACTTACGTCAGTCTAAAATTCATATTGGATTTGTAAGTTTATTTTAAAAGGTACACGGATGACACGGATAGGAAAAATTTGCACTGTTTTATTTAAAAAGATTTTATATCAATTTAGAAATCCGTTCTTATTCTAAATCAGCGTTCTAATTTAGAAGTGAAAATCTGTATAATCTGTGTTATCCGTGTGCTATTACTTCTTCACAATTTTATCTGCATTTTGCTTAATAAAATCATCCCAACCTTTAAAACCTTTGGCATTATTTAAAACTGTGTTTGATGTTTGGTAGCAATGGCATAAAGCAACAGCCAAAGCATCTGTAGCATCGTAGTATTGAGGTTTTTCTTCAATATGTAATATTTGTTGCAACATTTTCCAAACCTGTTCTTTATCGGCATTTCCATTACCAGTTATAGATTGTTTTACTTTCTTAGGTGAGTATTCAGTTACGTCAAGTTTGGCTTGCATTGCAGCAGCAATAGCAACACCTTGTGCTCTACCCAATTTTAGCATACTTTGTACATTTTTTCCAAAAAAAGGAGCTTCAATGGCAAAGGTCTGTGGCTTGTATAATTTAATTAATTCACACACTTTTGTATGAATTTTTTCTAAGCGTTCATAAATATCTTTATGATGAGAAAGTTTTAAAACATCCATTAACAATACTTGTTGCTTATTGCCTTCTACTTTTAGTAGTGCATACCCTAGTATTTGAGTTCCAGGATCTATACCCAGTATAACATGTGGTTTCTTCATTACAAAAGCAATCTTATAGTTTTTGTTTCATTCAAAAAAATAAAGAAAAAATATTGTTGGAATTATGTTTACTAGCTGAAAAATAATTGAGTATTGCTGTATATTTGAAAGAACCCTATACGTATTAATTAAACAGATATGAATGTATCTATTTTTTGCAATTAGAGTGTATTTGTGTAACCAATTTCAATGGTAATTATTAGTTCACAAATTTTACCCTATTAAAATGAGTACTATACAAACTATTTATTTAGCCGATGACCACAATTTAGTGGCAAAAGGCATTGCATCAATAATGCTACAAATTACTAATATAGAAAGTGTAGAAATTTTTTCCAATGGAAAAGAATTGTATGACGCATGTGTAAAAAAATTACCTACCGTTGTTTTTTTAGATGTAGAAATGCCTATTTGGGATGGACGTACAACTTTAGTAGCTTTAAAAGAAAAGTTTCCTACACTTCGCTGTTTAATGCTTTCTATGTTAAACGAAAAATTAATGATTGAAGATTGTTTAGAAAAGGGGGCTAGTGGGTATTTGAATAAAGATTGTTCTGTTATAGAATTGCAGGAAGCAATTTTCTCGACCAATGAATATTATTTTTCTAAAGAAGCACTTAAAAGCATGAGTGGTTTTAGTAAGAAAACTATAGAAAAAGATTATCAATTAACCGACCCTTTAACCGAAAGAGAATTAGAAGTTTTAGCATTACTATGCGAAGGACTAAGCCCAAGAGAAATTGCAGATAAAATTTATTTAAGTCCAAGAACTGTTGAAACCCATAAAAAAAATATTATGCAAAAAATGGAGGTGAACAGTATTGGTAAATTAATTAGTGTGGCATTGAAAAATAATTTAATTAAGTAGAATCATGCGAAAATTATTTATTGTAATTATTTTTTTCATGATTCCATCCATTGCTCGGCTACAAGTAAATAACGAAACACTAAAATCTAAAATTGCACAAACAATTATTTTGTACAATAAAGATGCAATGTATCAGCAGTTAGATTCACTAAATAAATTACAGGGATTATCGCCAGAAAATAGTGCATGTATTAAATTCCATTTAGCAAAAGAAGAGTTAAGGCTTAAAAAATATTCAAACTGTTTAACTACTTGTTATGCTGGGATTTCAGTTTCAAAAAAAAATGGATTAGATAGTTTTCATATTGCTTTTTACAGATTATTAGGTAACGAAAGTTATTATACACGTAAACTTCCTCAAGCAATTACCCTTTTCAAGAAAGGCTTAGCTATGGCAGAAGCAAAAAACATCATAGAGCTTCAGGCTAGCATTTGTCAAAGTATTGGTGGAGTTTCACTAGATATTTTTTTAATAGACTCTACACAAAAACAACAATTAGATACATCGAGTAAATACTTAAATCTAGCGGTTCAAAAAAGTTCAGCTTGTGATGAGAATTGCAAATTTACCCGTTTGATGTCACTCAGGCTATTAGCCTCTTTTTATGATACTAAAAAAGATTATCCAAAAGCAAAAAAAATCTTTGATACAGTAGAATTGGAAGCAGCTGCATTTAAAGATACAATGTTATTAGCCACAGCATTTGTAGCTTATGCAAATATGCTTTTTAAAATAGGAGATATAAAAAATGGAACTCAAAAAACTGAAATAGCACTTGAATTAATGCGAAAGTTTAAGAATAGAAGTGATGCAACCTATGTTTTAATTTTAGGTTATTTGGCTAAAAGAAGAGAGGATGCTGGAAGACACAAAGAAGCATCTGCACTAAAATCTGAAATTATTGGCTTACAGGAAAACATGTACAAATCTGAAAATCAAATGCAAATAAATGAACTTGAAACACAATTCAAAGTGAAGGAAATAGAGCAGGAAAAAAATATAGCCACAGCAAATGCATTGGCAGAAGTTCAAAAAAAGAAAGCACTTTTATTTATACTATTGGCAGTTAGTTTATTGGCAGTTTTAATAATTACATTGGTATATTTCTTTAATAAAAAGAAACAAGCAGATGCAAAAATTGAATCACAAAAATTAATTGTATCTAGTATTTTAGAAACAGAGGAAAAAGAAAGAAGCCGAATAGCTAAAGATTTACATGATGGTATTGTGCAAGACTTAACTGCAATAAAATTAGATATCAAATCTATGGTTCAACAAGCTCCAGAAAATATACAAACACAATTGAATAGAGTATTAGATAATGTAGATGTTACTTCAAAAGAAGTACGGGAAATTTCTTATCAAATGATGCCTGTTACTTTAAGAGAGTTGGGTTTATTAAAAGCTATTCAAGAATTATTGAACCGAAGTTTGAATAAAAATAATATTCAATTCGAATTAAACACTTTTGGCATAGAACAACGATTATCTGAAAAAATTGAAACTACGGTTTATCGTATTTGTCAAGAACTCATCAACAATACCATCAAACATAGTCAAGCAAACAGTGTTTCTTTATTGTTGCAGTTAAAAAATAATATTTTGCAATTAACCTATGAAGATGATGGTGTAGGTTTTAATTCAACCACAGTAAAAAAAGGCATTGGCTTAAGTAGCCTCAATAGCCGAATTGAAATGGTAAAAGGCTCACTTGAGTTTGATGCAACTGCTACTACAGGTACTACTGCTTATATTCGAATTCCTTTATAAAATACCAAGATTTACGTACTAAATTTCAGTAATTGTACTGAGATAATCTCAAATTTTATTGTTCAGTTTTACATACAAATAAAATAGTTTGTATGAAAAAAAATCTTCGCTATGTATTAGTAATTTGTAGTTTTTGTTTCTTGGCAATTTCGTGTAAAAAAAGTACTGATGATGCTGGAACATCTTCAACGCCATCAAATGGTTGGAGAATTGGAACAACCAGTTACACAACAGTTTTCTCTATGAGAAATGTAGGTCAACCAAACTCTGTTGGTGCATTCGACGCTATTCCAGGATCTAACAATTTAAATACAGCAATAGTTTTATTTAATAATACCACAGGTATTGCAGCAGGTACATTTAAAGTAGTAACCAAGCCCAACCAGAGCGATTTATTAGCCAATGAAATAATGGTTGCTCCAAGCACAGGTTATAATCAAACCAGTGGTCAGTATAATAAACAGTACGTAACTGTAATTGGAGAAACAGTAGATGCTACAGTTACCATAACAGGCGGCAAAGCAAAAATTGTAGTACCACAAATAAATATTATTTCTTATCCTATTAACTCAAGTTCAACTACTTCAAATTTTGCAGGAACAATTGTAGAACAATAACCTTAAATATTTTTTCAAACGCTCGTTTACTAAAAAATTTTATATGAAAATCATTTCAAACATAGTAGCTCCATTTCTACTTACATTAATCTGCATATCTTCTTTTGCACAAATTCCATTAGATGTAAAAACTATTGACCTTAGTGCAAATGGCAAAAGTAAAAATGCAAGATTTGTTACTGCATCGTACAATAAAGAAACGAAAGAAGCTACACTTACTTTCGTAAAAACATATTGTGATGGACAAGTAGGTGGCGGTTATTTTACTGCTAAGGATGTAGTTTATGATTTTGAACACTTACTATTTGGAAATGACTTAGGTTTTAAAACCTTAACCGAAGAAAAACTTGTAGGCCTTCAAAATACTATTTTAAAATACCCAGTTTTAGGAAAAAATTTTGAACTAAAAAACACTATTGGATATGTTCAAGGAGCTAATAGAGAGGGTACTTCTTTAACACAATTTGAATACGCTGTAAAAACATATGCAGGTGTAAACAATATAGGATATGGCTGTACACAAAAAGTAGAAGCTAAAAAAAATAATGTACTTATACCATTTAAAGGCGAAGGTTTTTTAGGGTATGAATTAGTTACAGATGGAGTAATAACTTTAACCTATACAGGTATGCCAGCTGTTGCAAACATTAGGTTGTACGGTAATGATGGTACTCAAAAAATGGAGAAAAAATTTCCATTGGCCGATTATGGTTTTGCAACAAAAATACTTCCGCTAAAAACTGCTGCTGGTCATAATGATTTAGTTATGATTATTCAACCTACAAAAAAATACAATAAATATGGTATAAAAGTAGAAACTATAAAAGAAAGCCCACTAGAGTTTGAATATATTAGAGTTGATGGTATTACTTTAGAGGTTAAAGAACGATTTTCATTTAATGCAGTAAATACACAATGGTATCCTGAGCATATTTTTGAAAAAGATGGATCAGTTTATGTTATGGGGCAATCTGCTGCTAAAGTAGAAATGATGGATTATTATTTTGGTGGAATGATGACTATAGAAGGGGGTAATTTTCAAAATTATTTGCGTATAGATGAGCTAGAAAATTTTCAAATACTAAAAGCTACCAATGGCAAATTAAATTATGTAAATGCTTTTACACCTAGCGACTTAGAAAAAATACAAACACCTATTCCTGGAACAAAAGGAAGCAATAACCCTACAGGTTATTTTAGAAAACAAGAAATAAAAATCATTAATAATAGTATTTACATTACAGGGCAATTTACTAAACCAGGCAAAAGTGGCGATGACAGAAAAGCTGAATTTATGTTAGTTTTAAATAATGCAGGTAAGCCAACAAATTTATTCTACATTCCAAAAAAGAATTATGCCAATGCCGAAATGTTTGTATCTGCCGATCAAAAATCATTGCTATGGGCTGTTTACGATTATAGCGAATATGATATTACAGCAACTCGTTTAGAGCCTACTCAAATTAAAATTGGCTTTGTAATGGGAGGGTCAGATCATACTTTTATGGGCAAAAGAAAAAATGATGATGGACCAGAATTGCAATTGGTAAAAATAGATTTAACCAACAATACTCCATCTCAATTGCAAGTTTGCGGTAAAGATGAATATACTTTATTTGACGATACCCCTGTTTTATATGCCAACGAAAATGAAGTTGCATTTTTTGGTGTTGCAGGAAAAAATAAAGAAAGAGTTGCAAAAGTGATTAAGGTTAAATTGTAGAATTTTCTACAATAAAAAGTTAGCTAAAAATGAAAAAAATACTTACATCCATTTTGCTATTTTTATTTTCTTCAACCATCGTTAATGCACAAGTTGAATGGAAAGAAAGAGCAGATTTTTACGCTGTTTTTAAAAATATTTTTGACGCTGTAGAGAGTAACGACTTTAAACCTATTTTAAACAGGCATAAAGAACTGCAAGAAAAAGCAAGTACTCTTTGGAAGAAGCTTACAAACAATAGCGATTATCCAAAAGAATTACGTATAAATTGTCGATTATTACTCGAACAGGCAGGTTATATTAGTTTGTGTATAGAAAGCAGCAAATACAACGATGAATTTATTCGTGGCGAATTAATAGTGCTTCACAACAGATATTGTAAAATTCTTTTAAAAGGCGAAGAGCCTAGCATTAGTAAAGAGCTATTGAAACAATATATTAAAGAAGAAAAAAAATATCTTAAAAGAAAAAAAATAATTTATAAAGAAAATAATTGGCATTAGTCTAAACATAAATTAAGAAAATATGAAAAATAACAACTATAGTATTGAAAAAAATGGTACACTAAAAGTTGCTCTTTTACTTGCGTTCATTGTAATTATTTCCTTTAATTCATTTGCTCAAATTGATGTAAATGATAACTTTTCGAGAACTTACAACATTTATAGAACCTGGACAAAAGGTGAAACCCCAGGTGAGTACAATAGATTAAAATGGCAAGTTCGATTTACTTTCTCTCAAAATAGCATAAAAAAATATTGGGAAAAAGATGGATTTCCAAGTACAAAATTTGTTTTATCAAACGAGTATGAAATTGTTAAAAGTAAAAAAATGGATTCAGAAGTTTATGGGTACGAGACAAGTAATAAAATGATGATTGTTTGCAACACAGGCTCTAGCAATCAAATAATGATACAAGAAGGAAACAAGATTACAGAATACATTTATTCTAGTTTTTCTAACTGATAATTGTTTTTGCAACAATAAACATAACTATATACTCAAATGATTTTAATTAAATTTTTATTCCCCTTTCTAATTTTCACCTTAACAATTGATAATCTTCAAGCACAAAAAAAATGTTTAAGTGGCGATTGTTACAATGGATATGGCATTGTATTAAAGCAAAATGGAGATACTGTTATTAGCGATTTTACAAATGGAAAAGTAACTAACCAAGTTTTAGTTGCTAGTAAAAATCATAAACAGTATACGCTTATAAATGTAACCAATACTAAATGGTATCTTGAAAAAGGTGGCGACTCTTTACGAATAGGGCAAGGTGCATTAATTAATCAAAAACTTGTTGTAGATAGTTCACAAACAATATACTTTCTAAGTAAAAAAGGAGATTTGCTTTCTCAATTAAACAACAGAATCATTCACTTTACAAGCGATGGTTTAATTAAAGCTTATGAGCATCGTACCAACGATAAGTCTAGCAGATTCGATGTATCTAGCAATAGTGTTGACTACCTTTTTCAAAACTATGAAAACAATATAGCAGTAAATGGATTTTTGTATTCGGCAAGTTCAAACAAGTTTATACATTTTAAAATAATTGATAACAAATTTCAATTTTTTTCCGATAAAGACAAACTAGACTTTCAAGCAAAATCTAAATTTTTAACCAACTTTTCTTTAGGTGGATTTGATGAATACTATTTCGATAATTTTGAAAACCAACGCACCATTGCCGATTTAGAACAATACATATCAAAGCTTAAAAATACTTTATTAAAGCCACTCAACGATTTCAATAAAATAGTAGAGCATGCAAAAAATGAGTATAAAAATTTCCAGCAACAACCACAGCCAGATAAAACCAATAATTCTCAAAATACAATTACATTAACGTATCCTCAATGGACAGATTTAATAAAAAAAGAGGTGATACAAGTTTGTAAAAGCAGCTACACACAAGCCTATGAGGATTTTTTATTCGATAGCCAGTTATCGGGATTGCCAACAGACGATGAAGAAGTTGTATATAATATTTCAAGAGATAATGGTAACAAAATTATTGGTTTAGGAGAATTGAGTAGTAATAATAAAGTTTCATTTTTGGTACCCGCATTTAAAAAAGCATTCAGTAATCTTACAAAAAACAACAATTATATTGTTCCCAATGCTGTAAGAAAATACTATGATTTTAAAACAAAGAAGAGCTTCGACTTTAAGTTAAAGATTACAAATTGATTCTTGCTGTGCAAAATAAATGAACAGTAAAGTCAATGGTTTAATAAATTTAATACTAACCCTTTGGAAAATATAAGAGGCTGTGATTAAGAGAGTCTCTTTTTTACTGTTGATGATTTAAGTTAGAAAAAACTTATGCACTGAAACTGGAATATTAAAAATTAGTACCAAGTTTAATACTTGGTTTTTCTATTTCAGTCTTATCCTCGTACTTTGTACAAAAGCATTTAACTCTGAAAAAGAAAAAAAAAATAATTCTCAACTATATTCTTGGTCCCATCCTTTTTGCATGGTTAAGTTTTTCTATTTATAAACAAATACAAG
>ERZ724520.459-NODE-459-length-21927-cov-19.562957_pt1 | contig 21927 bp, 19 predicted proteins | sample MGYA00376053_ERZ724520 | MGnify/ENA primary metagenome ERZ724520 (study PRJEB28724, sample SAMN07190886) | activated sludge metagenome | isolation source: activated sludge of sewage treatment plant in Hong Hong | place: USA: Christiansburg, Virginia | collected...
ACCAATATCTAAAATTTGTTGAGGATTGATTGATTGAATTAAACTAGCAGCCCATGCACCAAACAAACAGCCATCTGTTGTAACTTTCATTCCACAAGCATCTTGCTGAATAATAAATTCTTTAAATTGGAAATATTGATTGGCCATAAATTAACACTCACTTAAGCCCAACGGAATATTGATAGCCAAACCTCCATCAGCAGTTTCTTTATATTTACTATTCATGTCTAAAGCTGTATCCCACATGGTTTTGATAACTTTATCTAAACTAACTTTTGCAAAATCTGGCGTACTTTGCAACGCCAATTGAGACGCTGTAATGGCTTTAATTGCACCCATTGTATTTCTTTCAATACAAGGCACTTGTACTAAACCTCCAATTGGATCGCAGGTTAACCCTAAATGATGTTCCATTGCAATTTCGGCTGCCATTAAAACTTGCTTTTGTGTACCACCTAAACTTTCTGTTAATGCAGCTGCAGCCATTGCAGATGATACTCCAATTTCTGCTTGACAGCCACCCATTGCAGCAGAAATTGTTGCTCCTTTTTTAAAAATGCTTCCTACTTCGGCAGCGGTTAATAAAAAACGAATGATTTTATCATTATCATTTCCATTACAAAATGCAATAAAATATTGTAGCACAGCAGGTATTACACCAGCTGCTCCATTTGTAGGAGCTGTTACTACTCTACCAAAGCTGGCATTTTCTTCGTTTACTGCCAATGCAAAACAACTTACCCAATCTAGTATATAATTAAATCCATTTCCACCTTTAGTAATATTTTCTAACCAAGAATTGTAATCGCTGTACTGCTTATCTCCTATCAATTTTTTATTCAAATCAAAAGCCCTACGCTTTACATGCAAACCTCCTGGCAATTCTCCTTTTGAATGGCAACCTCTATACATACAATCTTTCATAGTTTGCCAAATATGCAAAACTCCACTTTTAGTTTCGCTTTCTAAACGCCAAGTATTTTCATTTTCTAGTACAACTTCATGAATGCTCATGCCTGTTTTCATGCACCAATGCAATAAATCATCTGCAGTATTTACAGGAAAAGGCAAATCAATTTCAAATTTTTTATTCTCATCTTTTCCTTCTTGCACCACAAATCCTCCACCAATAGAATAATAAGTTTCACTTATATTTTCTCCATTGTTCAATGCTATTAAAAAGCATAGCCCATTTGGGTGAAATGGTAAACTTTCTTTAAATAAGAATTGTATATTTTTTGTTGGATTGAAGTTAATTGAAAGTCCATTTTGCAATTGCAGTTGGTGATTGGCATTGATGGAGTTTATTTTGGGAGTGATGGAATTTACATCAATTGTTTCAGGATTTTCTCCAGTTAAACCCATTATCACAGCAACATCAGTTCCATGACCTTTGCCAGTTTTTGCCAATGAACCATACAATAGCACATCAATTTGTGTTACAATATCTAAAACATCTCTTCGTTTAAGAGATTCCACACACTGTAATGCTGCCCTCCATGGACCTAAAGTGTGACTACTAGAAGGACCCACTCCTATTTTAAACATGTCGAAAACCGATATTGATTCGTGTGGCATACAATAGTTTGTACTGCAAATATAGTATGCTTTAATTGGGTAATTTTTTTCCCACGAAGAGATTCTACCTCCATATCTGGAAATTCTTGTGTAGCTTTAAGTTTCTAAATAAACAAGTTTAACAAACTAAAAAATAGCTACAATTCAATTCAGCTAGGCTTTTTACTAAACTCTATTTTTTTTAGAATCTAGAACTTAAAATTTGGCACTGTTATGGAACTTATTTTATTATAGAAAATTAAACTAAGCAGTATGTTAAAAAAAATATCTCTTTCATTCGCATTTTCACTTTTGTTATTGGTTGGTTTTGCAGCTAACAAAAGCGATGATAGATCAACTGAAAATAATGTAACCAATTTATTGGGGTACAATCTTCGTCCAATTAAATTATTTGAAATATTAATTTTACCAATTGATAAAAAAGAAGTTGCAGAAATTAAGAAAGGTGGACGTAAAGTATTTTATGAACCTATTTTTGAAGTTCCAAGATTAAAGCTTTCTCCTAAAACCAGCAACAGTAATGCAGATGCAAATATTGAAATTAAAGACGAAAAATTACAAAAAAAGGCGTAACAAATTACTTCGTTACACCTCTAATTTAAAGAATATATTTTTCGATTATTGCAACTCTAAAACAAGCATTTCTTTTGCTGCAACTTTAATATTTTGAAGTGATGTAAATTGAACTCCTGACGCAATATCTGTTCCTTTTTTAAAGCCACGCATTCTTTCTACAAATCTATTTGTTGCTACTTCCTTTTCTTGTTCATTGGTATTCATAATACACATTACAGTTTGTTTAGCATCGTACCTAAAATAAACATACACACCATCTTCTGGCACAAACTGCATCATTTTACCTGTACCAATTGCTGAAGATTTTTTTCTAAAATTGGCCAACAATTTAGTATAGTTTTGAAAGTCTTTTTCTTCGTTGCTTAAACCTGCATTGGTAAAAGCATTTTTTGCATCGCCTGCCCAACCACCAGGAAAGTCTAATCTTACCCAACCATCGTTGATTCCTTTATCGCCTTTCATGATTACTTCTGTTCCATAATAAATTTGTGGAATTCCTCTAGTAGTTAAAAGCCATGCCATAGACATTTTAAGTTTAGCAATATCTCCACCAAGTTCTGTTGCAATTCTTGTTAAATCATGATTGTCTAAAAAGTTACAGTTTAAAGTAGCATCCTTGTATAAATAATCAAAACTTAAGGTAGTGTACAATTTATTTACACCATCTGTCCAACCAAATTTTTCTTTTACTGCTGGTAATATTCCATAGAATAAAGTTTGAAAATCTGTAACGCCCATCAAATTACTTTTAAATGGAGTTTGAACATTATTTTTTGCAAAATATGCTTGTGAAGGAACTCCATGAACCCAAGTTTCTCCAAACATGGTCATTTTAGGATATTCTTTTACCAATGCATCATTGCATTTGTTCATGAAATTTAAATCATTGTATATATAGGTATCAATTCTCCAACCATCAACACCAAACTCTTCAACACTCCAAAGTGCATGTTGAATTAAAAAATTTGCTACATAAGGATTGCTTTGATTTAAATCGGGCATTTCTTTTGTAAACCAACCATCAGCTGTTTTTTTATAATCTTTTTTAGACCCATATATATCAAACAATGGCTGATCTTTATAACTTGTTTGTGTAAAGCTTGGCCATTGATGATACCAATCTTTTGTTGGTTGATCTATAAATGTGTTGTGGTAAATGCCAACATGATTGTACACTGCATCTTGAATAAGTTTCATGCCTCTTTTATGCAATTCATTGGATAATTTTTTATACATATTGGCACCGCCAAATCTTTTTTCAATTGCATAGTGATTGGTAAATGCATAGCCATGTTCTGTACGATTGGGCATATCGTTTTCAATTACTGGCGTCATCCATAAAGTGGTAATTCCTAAATCTTGCAAATAATCTAAGTGATTGATAATTCCTTGAAAATCGCCACCATGGCGATGATACACAGAATCTCTATTTAAACTTTGATCTCTTAAATCTTCTATCCTATCATTTGAAGGATCTCCATTGCTAAATCTATCAGGCATAATTAAATACACCAAATCTTGCTGATGTACACCTTGTGCAAATTCAGTTCCATTGCCTTTTCTTCTAGCTTTTAATTCCCATAAAATACCATGACCTTTATTTTCAGAAATAAATTCTATTTCAACTATTCCAGGTTTTGTGTTTGCTGCAATTGAAACATCAACACTCATGTATAAACCATTATCTAGTTTATTTATTTTTTCTATTTTAACACCGGGATAATTAATTTTTATTTGTTCTTTATTAAATTCGGCGTATCCACCTTTAATTAATAATTGTACTTTATTCCATTTCATACCAACCCACCAACTGGTAGGAAAAACTTGTGCATATTGTGCTTGAAGTGAATGGTGAATTGTGAATAGAGCAATTAGAATTACAATTATCTTTTTCATAAATTATTTATTTTACAAACCTTTCGTGTTATTATTTTATTGGCAGTAGTTTAGGTTATGTTTTAACATGAACCAATTCGAATTACTAATTATCAATCAATAATTATTTACTTGTCATCATCTTTTACCCAAAGGGTTAAAATACCAGCAACAATCATACTTACACCACCCAATACAAGCGTATTTAAGGTATTGGCATTAAACAATTTCATAGTGAAAAATCCAAGAATTGTAGCTGCAACAATTTGTGGTATTACAATAAAAAAATTGAATACACCCATATAATACCCCATTTTATTGGCTGGCAAACAACCCGATAAAATGGCATAAGGCATACTTAAAATACTTGCCCAAGCTATACCTACCATTCCCATTGATATAGCAATATGTGTAGGGTTGGTTATCCAACTAATACTCATTAAACCAACTCCACCAATCACCAAACAAATGAGGTGCGTCATCCTTCTATTTGTTTTAAAAGCAATCCAAGGAATAATGAATGCAAAAACTGCTGCCATACCATTTCGAATAGAAGAACAAACACTCAACCAATCGGCTCCATCATTGTATTCTTTCTTTACTCTTTCTAATTCAGATTTGTTTGCAACAGATAAAGTTGTATTTATATAATCGGCATAATGATTGGCTAAATTGATAGAAATAGTCACAGGATTTTCGTTGGCTCTATATTCATTAATTTCATTTATATCGGCCTGTAGCGATTTGAATAATTTTTTATCTTGAGTGGCAACTTTAGTATCTGACAAAACGCTTTGTATATCTTTTTCCATTAACTGTACCACTCCTTTATCAACCTTCATATTGTACTTGGTGCTTGTTACTGCATTGGTGCTATAAATCCACATGGCAAACAATGCAAACCAAGTAAAAAATTGTACCAATGCCAATTGAGCCATTGTTTTGGGCATTTTAAAAATACCACCAAAAGTTTCTTTTACTCCATCCCAAAAACCAACTTCTTTATTGGCTTTTTTAAATGCTGCAATATCTTCTGGAGGAAATTCTTTTGTAGTAAAAACTGTGTACATGACAGATGATAGAAATGCAAAACCACCAATATAAAAACTCCACTTAACTGAGTCTGGAATTTTTCCACTTTCTGCCGTATTGCTGACATTAAACCAGTTGGTAAAAATCCATGGTAAAAGAGCTGCAATAACACTACCAACGCCAATAAAAAAACTTTGCATGGCAAAGCCAGTGGTACGTTGTTTGGGTGGTAATTTATCGCCAACAAAAGCTCTAAATGGTTCCATTGAAATATTAATAGAAGCATCCATTATCCACAACATTCCACCTGCAACCCAAAGTGCCGGTGAGTTGGGCATAATAAATAAGGCAATGGTTGCCAAAATTGCTCCTATAAAGAAGAAAGGTCTTCTTCTTCCCCAGTAAGGGTGCCAAGTTCTATCACTTAAATAACCAATAATTGGTTGAATAATTAATCCTGTAACAGGAGCTGCAATCCATAAAATTGGAATTTCATCTTTATTGGCTCCTAAAGTTTCAAATATTCTGCTAACATTAGAATTTTGCAATTCAAACCCAAATTGAATTCCAAAAAAACCAAAACTCATGTTCCAAATTTCCCAGAAACCAAGTTTTTTTTGTGGAGTAGCAGAAGTGTGTGCACTTGCAACATTTGCAGATACGGCCATAGCAATTTTTCGTTAGATTTTTAAATGTGTAATTATTACACAAAGCTAAAATACAATAAAAAAACATCCAACAAAGGATGTTTTTTTATTTATTCATTTTATATAACTGTTCCGTCGGCAATCACTGCTCCTTTTTTCACAACCACAATTCCTTCTTTTACAGTGTACAAATTGTTATCTGTTGATGCCAAATGCTTACCACCATTAATTCTTACATCATTTCCAATTCTACAATTCTTATCTATAATGGCATTTTGTATGTAGCAACGTTCTCCTATTCCAATTTTTGGAACACCTTTAATTAAGTTTTCAGCCATTTCATCAATAGTTTCATAATAATCGTTACCCATAATATAAGCACTATTAATGGTTGTTCCATGACCAATTCTTGCTCTAATACCTACTACACTATTTTCAATTCTACTTGCATGAATAATACAACCTTCTGCAATTACTGTTCTTTCTAAAGTTGTGCCACTAATTTTTGCTGGAGGCAACATACGTGGTCTTGTATAAACAGTTTTTGTATTATCGAATAAATTGAAAGGTGGAATTTCTTCAGTTAACGCTAAATTGGCTTCAAAGAAAGAAGCAATGTTTCCTATATCAGTCCAATAACCTTCATATTGATAACTAGTAACAGTATAATTTGCAATAGAATCTGGAATGATTTCTTTACCAAAATCTGTAGCATCAGGATGTACATTTTGTAAAAAATCGAACAACACTTTTCTATTAAAAATGTAAATACCCATTGAAGCCAAATAGTTTTTACCAACTCGTTGCATTTGTTCGCCAGTATCGCTTACCCAATCTCCTAAAACCTCTGATTTTGGTTTTTCAATAAATGAAGTAATTAAATTTTCTTCATTGGTTTTCATAATACCAAATTCTGGTGCATCTGCTGCATCTACAGGAATTGTAGCAATGGTTAAATCAGCATTTTTTGATTTATGTTCCGCCAACATTTCTGCAAAATCCATTTGATATAATTGATCTCCACTTAGAATTAGTACATAATCAAAATCTAAATTTCCAATATGTCTTAAGCTTTGTCGAACAGCATCGGCAGTTCCTTGAAACCAACCTGGATTATCAGGTGTTTGTTCAGCAGCCAAAATATCAACAAAACCTGTACTAAATGCACTAAAGTGGTAAGTGTTTTTAATATGTTTGTTTAATGATGCACTATTGAATTGCGTTAAAACAAACATTCTATTAATATTGCTATTAATGCAGTTGCTAATTGGAATATCAACCAATCGATACTTTCCAGCAATAGGTACTGCTGGTTTACTACGAGACGATGTTAATGGAGATAAACGAGTGCCAGCTCCACCTCCTAAAATAACGGCTACAACTTTTTTTCCAATTTCTTTTGACATATAGCTAAACAATTATGGGTTAAGAAGCATTTATTGTGGCACTGAAATTAGTGTAATAATTTATTGATTTACAGAAAAAAGGGAAATATTTTTTTGAAAAAAATACTGTACAAAATATTGAGGGCAAAATTTGAATGAATAGTAGCTCATTTTAGCTGAATCTTTATTCGTTGCTCATAATTTTTACAGTTAATTCTTTCATTAAACCTGCATCGCTAGTACCACCATCTTGTACTCCCAAACTTCGTAAATTGTAATGATGTAGTAGTAACAGAATTTTTTCTACACCTTGAAATGTATAATTGCGGCTTGCTTGAATATAATCTTTCACAAAAAAAGGAGAAATGCCTACTTGTGCTGCAACTGATTTATCATCGGTTGAGGCAACGCCAAAAATTGTGTACACTTTACTAAAGAAACTATATAAAGAAGGTAGAATTAATTGAATTGGACCTGCCTTCGGATTCTTTTCAAAATAATTTACAATTCTAATGGCTTTGGCAAAATCTTTTTTACCAAATGCAGCTTGTAATTCAAAAACATTAAACTCTTTACTAATGCCAATATAATTTTCTATATCATCTTCAGTAATAGATTTTCTCGCTCCAAGGTTTACAGCCAGTTTTTCAATTTCGTTTTCTAATCTACTTAAATCGTTCCCTACATGATCTACCAAAAGGTTGAGGGCTTTTTGATTAATGCTTAAACCATGATTTGCAACCATTGTATTGGTCCAATTGGGCAATTCGGTTTCGTATAATTTTTTAGTAGTAAAAAGTTCACCTTTCGTTTTTAATAATTTAGCAAACTTGGTTCTAGCATCAACTTTTTTATCTTTATAACTAACTACAAACACAGTTGACGCAAGTGGATTGTCTACATAACCTTCTAACTTGTCTAAATCTTTCATTTGTTGTGCTTCTTTGAGCAACACAACTTGTCTTTCTGCAAACATGGGATATCTTCTACAAGCATTTATAACATCTGCCCAATTTGCATCTTTCCCATAAAAAACAGTCAAGTTAAAACTTGCTTCACTTTCAGATAAAATTTTATGTTCGGCATACTCCACAATTTTATCAATAAAATAAGGTTCCTCTCCCTCTAACCAATAGAGGGATTTGAAATTTCCTTTTTTCCAATCTGCAATAATTTTTTCTGCCGACATGCAACAAAAATAAGTTGCAACTACACTTTAAACTGTAAAGTAAATTAAATGTTGAAAACTCTATGTGTATTGTATTTATACTTACTCTACTATAATTACTCTCTCGTTGGTAAGCAAAGGCAAATCTTTGTATCGTAAAACAATGTTTGCACAAACCACAACATCTCTTTGGCAATAATCAACTATACGTTTTAAATTATTTTCTATATAATACACTTCTTGTACTTTACTTCCATCAATATCTACTTTACTAGTTGGTATTTGTAAAACATTGGCTAAAAGATGTAGAGAAATATAGTTTTTATTATCGCCAAACTTCCACCAACTTAATGTATCAAACATTTTAACCTCCCAAGGTTTTCTATCATGTAACCATAAATATTCAGGCATTGGTAGCCTATTGATCATTATTCTTCTACATATATAAGGCAAATCAAACTCCTTAATATTGTGTCCTCCAAATTGAAAATTTTTATTATGTTTGTACATTTTAGCACACAATTCTAAAAAGTCTAGCAATAACTTTCGTTCATCATCATTGTAAATACTTTTTACTTTAATGCTCGGATTGCGATCTTCATCTTCAAAAAAGTAAGCAGTGCTAATGCAAATAATTTTTCCAAACTCTGCTAAAATACCAGCTTTCATTTTCCAGCTTTGTGCTGGAGTTGTAGTTTCTGGCACGGTTTTAGAAACTTTATCCCACCAAAGAACTTGCCATTCAGCTGATAAATCTGAAAAGTTTTCAACCATTGGAACAGTTTCAATATCCATCAATAATAAGTCCTTAAGCATATTGTATTATTTTAATAGTATTGTGATGAAGAATCAATTATTGCCAGTTAAACATAAAAATAGCTTAAAAAAATTATTCATTTTATTTTTAATAGTAACAATTATTATAATGTGGTTTGTTATTATATATTACAACCAAACCTCATAAAATAAAAATGTGTATAACCATTTGAAAAAATTTTACATTTTTACAACAGTTGTTTATATTGAATCTACACTTACTTTTAATCTAAATTAAAAAAATGTTATGAGTTACACACAGTATCCATCGGCAAATTCTTCCAACGAAAATCAACCAACACCCAACAGCGAACCTAAAAAAAACAATAAAAATACTTTAATTTTTGCAGTATTAATTGCTGCTTTAATTGGTACTTGGGGGTATATTATTTACGATAAAAGTAAAGTAAAAGAAGAAAAAATTCAATATGTAGATAGAATTACTAGAGATTCTATTGATAGATCGATGCTACAAAATCAATTTGATTTATTGAGTGGAAAAGCTGATTCAATTACTATTAACAACCAGCAATTACAAGGTGCTTTAGCCGAAAAAAATAGTGAAATTCAAAAGCTTAGAAATTCTATAGCTAGTACTTTAAAAAAGAAAAATATTTCTGCAGCAGAATTGGCCGAAGCTCAAAAACAAATTGCCGAGTTGCAAAGTAAAATTGAAGCATTGTATGCAGAAATTGAACGATTACAAGCAGAAAACAAACAACTTACTGCAAGCAACGATCAATTAAATACAGAGAAAAAACAATTAACCGAAGAAAAAGGTACGCTAGAAACCGACTTAACGAAAACAAAAGCAGAAAAAGCTAGAGTTGAAGATTTAGCTTCTACTTTGCATTGTTCTAACATAAATATTATTGCCATTGATTTAAAAGGCAGTAAAGAAAAAGAAACCACCAAGGCAAAAAAAGTGGATTACTTTAAAGTAAGTTTTGATATTGACGAAAACCGTGTAACACCGAGTGGTAACAAAGCATTAATGGTTTGTATTTATCACCCTGATGGTTCAATTTCTGTGTCTGCTGGTTCATTTACAGATAGAAACGGTAAAACAATTCAATACACAAATAAAGTAGATATCAATTACGAGCAAGGCAAAAAACAAGCTGTTAGTTTTCAGTGGAATCCTGGTAATAAATTTGAGACTGGCGAATACAGAGTTGAAATTTATAACAATGGATTTAAAATTGGAGAAGGCAAAAAAAGCTTATCGAAATCTACTTTCTTAGGTTTATAAAATATACAACTGCAAAACAAAACCGTTCTGAAAATATTCAGAACGGTTTTGTTTTTTTAGATACTTTTAGATTAATTATTAAAACAGTATGCAACAAAAATCTATTTTTTCAGATTGGGGACTTTGGCTTCTCCTATTGTTTAATGGATATGCAGTGTATTATTATATAAACAATCCTCAAACCATTTTCACCATTTACATTATATTTTGGATTCAAAGTTTATTCATAGGAATTTTCAATGTAATTGGCATGTTGGCTTTTACAAATAGAGCTGGAAGTAGTTTTAACTTTAATGGCAAACAAGATAATAAACCAGGTTGCACTGCAGGTTTCTTTTTAGTTCATTATGGAGGTTTTCATTTAGGATATTTTGTTTTTTTAATTGTAATGATGGGTTCTTTGCGTGAACTTGATTTTGCATTTATTCAACTTTCGTTTTGGGCAATTTTAGTGGGTTGTATTATGCAATTTATTCAAGATAAAAAAAGAAATGCTACGCAACCGGTAAATATTAGCGTAATGTTTTTTTTGCCTTATGCAAGAATTTTGCCCATGCACTTAATGATATTAGCTCCAGCTTTTTTACACATTTCAGCACCCGTTATTTTTTTGTCGTTAAAAACTTTTGCCGATGTTATTATGCATATTGTGTACAGAAAATATTTGTTTAAAGAGTCATCGGTTGTCTAAAATACTACATTTGCTTTATGACAAAATTGAGTGTAAACATTAATAAGTTTGCTACGTTAAGAAATAGTAGAGGAGGGAACAATCCTAATGTTGTTCAAGTTGCCATTGATGCACAAAAGTTTGGAGCCGATGGCATTACTGTTCATCCAAGACCAGATGAACGACACATTACTTATCAAGATGTAAGAAATATTCAATCCATCATTACAACAGAGTTTAATATTGAGGGCAATCCTACAGAGCAAAAATTTGTTGATTTAGTTTTGCGAACAAAACCACACCAAGTTACTTTGGTGCCAGATGCATTGGGTCAGCTAACATCAGATCATGGATGGAATACAATTGAACATAAAGATTATTTAATTAATATTATATCAATATTTAAAAATGCTGGAATTCGAGTTTCAATTTTTGTTGATCCAATTATTGAAATGGTTGAAGGAGCATTGCAAACTGGTACAGATAGAATTGAATTGTATACAGAAGGTTATGCAAAACTTTTTGTTACCAATCAACAACAAGCCATAGCACCTTACATTGCTGCGGCAACAAAAGCAAATCAACTTGGTTTAGGTATTAATGCTGGCCACGATTTAGATTTACAAAATCTTAAATTCTTTGCAACACAAATTCCATCTTTAGCAGAAGTAAGTATTGGTCATGCCCTAGTTTGTGATGCTTTATACATGGGTTTTGAAAATGCAATTCAATTGTATAAAAGACAAGTTTAATAAAATTTTTTTTATACGTACATTTTTTTTAAGTTTGTCGTATAAACTTATTTTATGGATACTAAAATAACTCTAAGCTTCAATGCTTCTGTAATAGAAAAGGCCAAAGATTTTGCCGAAAAACACAATATGAGTTTATCGAGGTTAACAGAATTTCTTTATAGCCAACTTACACACAACAACTACAAATCATTAAACGATTTGCCAGTTGCCGATTGGGTTAACACTGTTGCCGATGGTCAAGCAGAGTACATCACAAAAAACAGAAGCAACAAAAAGCTTAAATCAGAATATTACGAATCAAGAAAATAACCATTGTGAAAGTATTTCTTGATGCCAATATTTTAGTAAGTGTTCTTAATAAAGAATATCCAGTATTTACTTATACTGCAAGGGTTTTAAGCTTATCTGAAGATAAAAAATTTCAACTTTTTAGTTCATCATCTTGTTTTGCAATTGCCTTTTATTTTTCTTCTAAAAAAAGTGGTGCTGTTGTTGCAAAAAACAAAATTGCTTTATTGGCTGAAAAAATAAAATTAGCAGAAAACAAAACTGAGGATTTGCTAACTATTACAAACAATAAAAAAATTCTTGATTTAGAAGATGGATTACAATACCATGCAGCAAAAAATGCTGGCTGTACTTGTATAGTTACAGAGAACGTAAAAGATTTTCATTTTTCAGATATAGAAGTTTTAGATGCTGAATCTTTCTTAATAAAATATGCTCTTTCGTTAAAAAAATAAATTTTAAATCTATCTTTCCACTTTAACTTTTTATATGTCAATCAAAACACAAAATCCTTTAGTTGGAATTATAATGGGCAGCGACAGTGATTTACCAATTATGAAAGCTGCTGCAGATATTTTAGAGCAATTCAATATTCCGTTTGAATTAACAATTGTTTCTGCACATCGAACTCCTCAAAGAATGATTGACTATGCTTCTAAAGCAAAAGAAAGAGGAATAAAAGTTGTAATTGCAGGTGCTGGCGGAGCAGCTCATTTGCCAGGAATGATTGCTAGCATTACCACACTACCTGTAATTGGTGTTCCAATAAAATCATCTAACTCCATTGATGGATGGGATTCTATTTTATCAATTCTACAAATGCCCAATGGTGTACCAGTAGCAACTGTAGCTTTAAATGCTGCAAAAAATGCTGGCATTTTAGCAGCACAAGTTATTGGTAGTTTTAATACTGATATTGCTGAAAAGATTACACTTTACAAAAACACTTTAGAAACAGAAGTTTTAGAAAAAGTAAAACAGGTAAAGCAACAATTTAACAATCAATTTGATGTTTCATAAATGATAGTGTGATTTCTATTTTAACTCCTTGTTTTCTCCTATAACATTTTATGATTTCTATACCTAAAATTAGCCCATCTTTGTTGTTGAACAAACGATGAATAATGCTTAATAGAACCATACTAGTAATAGTACTCTTTTGCTATTGTATTACTGCCAATAGCCAAACCCCAATTCAACTTTCTAGTCAACCGAATTTCACTTATACTGAGAATTTTTCAGATATTGGAAATTGGGTATTTAATACAACCCCACAAGATGGGAATTTTGCATCAGGTATTGGTGCAACTGCTTGGAATGGAAATGTAGTAAATGCAACTGGCACAGTTCCAAGTGCATTACGTATTGTAGCTTCTTCTTTAGAATGGAAAATACCACCAACAGGCTCAGGAGGTTATGGAAGTGGTGTTTATAAAGAAAACGAAAGATTAACCTTACTTGCAACAGGAACATCAGACAACAACAACTCTGTTGCAATGGATTTAAACTTAAATTTCACAGGTGTAAATGTTGGTACTTTAAGTTTCGATTGGGCCTCACTTAATAACTCAACGGGTAACAGAAATGGCTCTCTTAGGGTTTATGCTACTATAGATGGAACAACTTTTACAGAAATTACCGGAGCACAAGTTTTAAACTTTACCAACAACAGTCCAACTTCTGGCAGTATTGTAAATATTCCAATGCCTACAATTTTCAACAATTCTGCTACGGCAAAATTGCGTTTCTATTATCACAATGGAAGTGGTGGAACAACTGGTAGCAGACCAAGATTGGGTTTAGACAATGTTAAAGTAACTGCTGTACCAACAACACCTTGTGCCACACCAACAGCACAAGCAACCAATTTTGTTGCAGGAACTGTAATTAACAATGCCATTACATTTTCGTTTACACCTGCTTCTCCTGCCCCACAAAATTACTTAGTAGTTATTAGCAACAACAGTGTCTTAACTAGCAACCCAACAGACTTAACAACATATTCTGTTGGTGATGAGTTGGGTGACGGAAATGTTATTTCGATTGCCAATAACAGTACCATTACTGCAACTGGTTTAAATGCTTCTACTACTTATTATTTCTTTGTATTTTCTACTAACAATGCTTGTACAGGTGGCCCATTGTATTTAACTGCAAGTCCTTTAACAGGCTCAGCAACAACTTTAGCTGGTGCATTACCATGTGCTGCACCTCCAACTCAACCAACCAATTTACAGTTTTCAAATGTTGGGTTGAACTCCATTACAGGAACTTTTACAGCTGCTGCAAATACCAATGAATACTTAATTGTAAGAAGTTTATCATCAACTTTTTCTGGAACATTAAATAATGGAACAACTTATAATGGTGGCAATGTTTTGGGAAATGGTTCTGTTGTTACAAGAACTGCTGCAAACACATTTACTGCAAATAATTTGGTTAGTGGAACAACCTATTATTTTTATGTTTTTGGATTGAACAATCAAAACTGTACAAGTGGCCCAGTGTATAATTCAATTAGCCCATTAAGCAACAATATTAGCACAACATCATTACCAACTTGTGTAACACCAACAGCACAAGCTACCAATTTAAATATTACAATAAGCAACACTTCTTCAGTTGGATATTTTTCTCCATCAACATCTGCCGATGCTTATTTAATTATTCGTTCAACATCATCAACACTAAACACAAACCCAGTTGATAATACAAATTATACAATTGGAAGTAGTTTTGGAAATGGAACAGTTATTCAAGTTTCAAATTCCACTGGATTTATAGATAATGGACTTACGTCATCTACCACTTATTACTATTTTGTTTTTGCCATGAATAGCAATTGCAATGGAGGAACAAAATATTTAACAACCAATCCTTTAACTGCTACTATTACAACAACTGCAGTTGCGGCATTGAATTATTATTTTGGTAATTTACATGCTCACTCTTCTTATTCAGATGGCAATCAAGACAATAATAGTTTAACACCTGCCAATGATTATGCCTATGCAAAAAATTCTTTGTGTATGGATTTTTTAGGAATTTCAGAACACAACCATGCTACAGCAGGTATGCACATTGCCGATTGGCAACCAGGTTTAAACCAAGCAGCAGCAGCAACAAGTGCTAACTTTTTAGCTTTATATGGAATGGAATGGGGTGTGCTTAGCAATGGTGGCCATGTGTTAATTTATGGAACCAATCAATTAATTGGTTGGGAGAACAACAACTACAATATTTATGTACCCAAAAGCGATTATATAGGCACCCCAGAAACCACTGGTACAACAGGTTTATTTAGAACCATTAACCAATTAGGTGGCAATGCTTTTGCAACATTTGCACATCCATCTTTTTCTGATTTTAATAACTTAACAGGCATTGCATACAATGCAACTGCAGATAGTGCAGTTGTTGGAATGGCCATTGCAAGCGGTCCTGCATTTAGTACAAATACTACTTATTCAGATCCTCCTTCCTCTTTTTCATACATTGATTTTTACACTAGAATGTTAAGTAAAGGCTACCATATTGGTCCAATGATGGATCATGATACACACTATACCAACTTTGGTAGAAGCTCAAATAATAGATTGGTTACAATTGCACCTGCACTAAACTCTAACGATTTTTATACAGCTATGTTAAATAGAAATTTTTATGCCACAGAAGATTGTGACACTAGAGTTCAATTTACATTAAACAATCAACTAATGGGAAGCATTGCTAACGGAACACTTCCACCAACAATTAGTGTTTATGCAATAGATCCAACCAATCCAAGTTTTACACCAACTATAAAAGTTATGTATGGTGTTGCTGGAAGCAACATTCCTGCAATTCAGTTAACGAGTATTGGTGCAAGTACTTTAAACTATACTGATTATTCTTTATCCACAGGAATAAATGCCTATTACTATTTAGATATTACCATTGCTGGTAACAGAACAATTACAGCTCCAATTTGGTACACAAAAACAGCAGTTGTTCCTGTTAAACTTCTGTCGTTTACTGCAACTTTAAATAGCAATAAAAAAGTAAACTTACAATGGTCTACAACCAATGAAATCAACAATCACTTATTTGTTGTTGAAAAATCTTTTGATGGAAATAGTTTCACTCAACTAGGCTCTATTGAAGCAAAAAATAATGTTTCTATTAATGAATATAGCTTATTAGATGCTGCTATTTTAGAAAGAATTACTTACTATCGTTTAAAGCAAATAGACAAGAACGGTAAATTTAGTTATTCAAACATTGTTTCTGTAAATCCTGTAACTATTGCAAAAAACACAGTAGCAGTTTATCCTAATCCTATTGTTGGAAGTATTATGAATATTGGATTACAATCCACTCAGAATACCAAGGCAGCTTTAATGATTACAGATGTTACAGGTAGAATTGTTTTACACCAACAATCATCAATTATAAAAGGAAGTCAGTTAATACAGGTTGACGTAAGTAGGCTTTCAACCGGAACTTATTATTTAACTGTATTGTTTAACAATGAAAAAATTACCCAAAAAATAAGTAAATAAAAAGCAAAATTAAAAAACTCCTCAGTTGAGGAGTTTTTAATTTGCAATACTGATTACCAATTATTTCTTTCTTTTAGCCTTTACAGTTTTTTTAGTAGCACCTGTAGTTGCGTCATCATTATCATTTGGATGTAATACCCATTCATAATCCAATTGACGTTTGTCTAAATTAGCAGCCACTACTTTAATAAATACTTTATCGCCCATTCTAAATACTTTACCACTTCTTCTACCTACTAAACTGTATTCACCTTCAATGGCTCTAAAATCGTCGAAATCGCTTAAGCCAACAATACTTACCAATCCTTCACATTTATGTTCAATAGTTTCTACCCAAAAACCAAAACTTGCTACTCCGCTTATTACCCCTTCAAAAATTTCGCCTAAATGGTCTTTTAAATACTCAACTTGTTTGTACTTATTGCCTGCACGTTCACATTCCATTGCTGCTCGTTCACGTTCACTGGTATGTCTGCATTTTTCCTCCATTTTTTTATCAATGATAGGTTTACCAGTTAATACACTTTGCAAAACTCTGTGAACCAAAATATCAGGATAACGACGAATAGGAGAAGTAAAATGACAATAATGTTCAAACGCCAAACCATAATGTCCAATATCGTTGGTGGTATAAACTGCTTTAGCCATAGTTCTAATACCTAGTTGTTCCAATACTTGTTGCTCGGGTTTCCCTTTTGCGTCTAGTAACAATTGATTAAAACTCTCTGCAATTTTTTCGGGCGTAGAAACATTGAATTTATGTCCATACTTTTTTGCAAAAGAAATAAATGGTTTTAACTTTTCTTCATCTGGTTGATCGTGCACACGATAAGGAAAAGGAATTGAACCTGACGCAGCTCCTTTATCATTCACTTTTAGTTTAAAAATATGTTCAGCAACTGTTCTATTTGCCAACAACATAAACTCTTCAATTAATTGATGTGCTTCTTTACTTTCCTTTATAACAATACCAATGGGTTTTCCTTTTTCATCTAACTTAAAACGAACTTCTTGAGATGAAAAATTAATAGCACCATGACTAAATCGTTCTTTTCTTAATTGTTGAGCCAAATCGTTCAGCAATAAAATTTCATCTTCATACAACCCTTTCTTGGCTTCAATAATTTCTTGAACATCTTCGTATGCAAAGCGATGGTTGGAGTGGATGATTGTTTTACCCAACCAATAGCTTTTTATTTGTGCTTGGGTATTTATTTCAAAAACTACAGAGAAAGTAAATTTTGTTTCGTTGGGACGTAGAGAACACAATTCATTCGATATTTTTTCGGGCAACATTGGGTTTACTCTATCTGGTAAATACACAGAAGTTGCTCTTTTATACCCTTCTTCATCTAACTTAGAATCTGGTTTTACATAATGGCTTACATCGGCAATATGAACACCAATTTCATATAAGTCTTCGCTTATTTTTTTGATAGAAATTGCATCATCAAAATCTTTCGCATCAACTGGATCTATTGTAAAAGTGAGCACATCTCTAAAATCTTTTCTCTTCTTTATCTCTGCTTCAGGAAAATCATCATTCAACGCATTGGCTTCTTTCATTACATCTTCAGGAAACGACAATGGAAATCCTGCTTCTGCCAAAAGTTCTTTCATAGCTGAATTATTCTCATCAGCGGCAGTTAGCAAACTCATAATTTCTCCAATGGGTTTTTTGTCGCCTTTTTCCCACTTCACCAATTTGGCTATTACTTTTTCTTTATGTTTTGCTCCGTTAATTTTATCCAATGGAATAAACATATCTGGCATTGGTTTATCAGTATCTGGAATAAAAAAAGCAAAGTTTGCTGATACTTGTAAATGCCCAATAAACTCTGTTTGTTTACGACTAATGACTTCGGTAATTTTTCCTTCTTTTCTTCCACTATTCAAATTTTCTTTTAACACTTTTACTCGTACAGTATCTCCATGTAAAGCAGTATTAAAATCATTCTGACGCACCAATACATCTCCAGTTCCATCTGGTATTACTACATAACCAATTCCAGTTCTAGTTACATCTAAAACACCTTTTATTTCGTTTGAAATATTTGTGTTTTTTGTAGTTGTATGTTTATTTTTTTTTGTTTTTTGTTTACTCATTTTGATTCATCGGGATTAAATGAAAAATTCTGTACAAAGTCCATCACCAATTGATTAAATTGTTCTGTATCATCAAATAAAAACCTATGTTTTACTGGCAAAACGTACAAAGGCAAATCGATTAATTCATTAGAAAACTTTGTTAGCCTAACAGCATCTTTTTCGGTTGTTAACATAATTTTTCGTTTGGCTGCAATATCATTAAATCTTTCTTTAATTTCATTCAAATCATCTATTAAAAAAATATGATGATCGCTGTAATCTTTTTGATAGTAAGTATCAACAGTTGCATGCAAATATTCTTTCAGTGGTTTTGGATTGGCTATTCCACAAACCAATAAAACTTCATCGTTGGTGGTTAAAATCCATTCATCATCTTGTTGAATAATATGATAAGGTGTGCCATATTCAATCGTTGTAAAAAACAATCGTTGATGAGGTTTTAGTTTTAAGCTTCGAATAATTTTATACTTTTTATCCTGACCCAAGTCTGCAGGACATTTTGTTACAATTACAATATTGGCTCTATTGGCACTTTTCCATTCATCTCTTAAATCGCCAGTTGGCATAAAAAAATCTTGCGAATAAATATTGCTAAACTCTGTTAATACAATATTCAAACCAGCTCTTACAGTTCTGTGTTGAAAAGCATCATCTAAAATAATTGCTTGTAAATCGGGTTCATCTTGTAACAATTGTGGAATTGCAACCAATCTTTCTTCTCCAACAGCAACAGCAATATTGGGAAATTTTGTATGAAACTGCATCGGCTCATCTCCTATTTCTAATGCCGTTGTAACTTCATTTGCCAACGCATAGCCTTTTGTTTTGCGTTTGTATCCACGGCTTAATGTTCCTATTTTAAAATGTGGTTGTAGCAACTCAATAAGATACTCTACCATTGGGGATTTACCAGTGCCACCAACTGCTAAATTGCCCACACAAATTAAGGGAAAATTAAATGCTGCACTTTTTAAATAATGCTTATCAAAAAGCCAATTTCTTAGCATGATAATTAAGCCATACACAATTGCAAATGGCAATAACAAAACTCTAAACGATTTTAAGAATAGTGTATTAAAATTCATATATCTGTTGAGGAGTAATACAATAATTTAAAGGTACATCAAATTCATTGGCATCAATAATATTATCTATTGGTTCAAAATAATTGAAACCAATGGTTACAGCATCTTCTCTACAATATGGTAAATATTTATCGTAATATCCTTTGCCAAAACCAACTCTATACCCTTTACTATCACAAATTAATTGAGGTACTAAAATAATGTCAAATTCAACAGGGTCAATTATTGTACCTTCTTTTGGTTCTGTAATTCCATAAGTGCTGGTGTGATAAACAGTTTCTTCATTAATTAAAATAGCATTCATGGTTTCTGTAATTGCATCTACAACAGGATAAGCAATTTGTAAATTGGGAATTGAGTGACGCAAATAAGCTGTAAACAATTGTGTATTGGGTTCGTTGGAATGAGCCATTGGCCAGTATGTAAGCAAACTTTCAGCATTGCCAAAATCAAATTGTTGAAATTGAATTAACATTAAATCATCATACTTCAATTTGTCTTTTGAAGAAATATTTAATCTCTTTTCTTTATATATTTTTCTGAGTGCTTGCTTTGTCATAAATCAACTGCTGTAAAGATAAACGTATCTCATTAGCTTGTTGAAGTATGAATGTTTTATTTATACACTTTGTAAACGGTATAGAAGCAATTTTTGGATAGCCAGTCCATTGTACAATTTCATCTTCATAATCTAAATATGTATCGTTAAAAATCCAACCCAACACATCAATATTTCTTTGTTTACAAATGGCTGCTGTTAGCAAAGAATGGTTAATACTGCCTAAATAATTTCTACTTACTAAAATTGCTTTTGCTTGTAGTTGTTCAATTAAATCAATTATAAATTCTTGATCATTTAAGGGAACCAATATGCCACCTGCACCTTCTATAACTAGTTTGGAGTTTGAAGTTTGGGGTTGTTGGTTGATGATATGATTGAGATTGATTTGTAGTTGCTCAGTTCTTGCTGCAATGTGTGGCGATGCTGGCATTTGCAGTTTATAAACCTCTGGAAATATTGCTGTAGCGGTATTGCTAATTAAATTAACTATTTGTAGTGCATCAGTTCCATCTTCAAATCCTGCTTGTATAGGTTTCCAATAATTGGCATGTAAAGCCTCTGTTACAATTGCACTAACAATTGTTTTGCCAACATTTGTACCAATACCTGTTATAAAAATAGGTTGCATATTCATTAATCTGTAGAAACAAAAAAGCTAAACAATGTGCTGCCATAATTTCTTACAAAACTAAAGCCATTAAATTTTTCATAATTGTTTCGTGGTGTATGTTCTAGTACAAAAAAACCATCGGTAACAATTAGCTTTTTTTGAACAATTATTTTTGGAATTTCATCTATTGAACCAAGAGCATACGGCGGACCAGCAAAAATAAAATCAAACTGTTCGGTACAAGTATTTAAGTAGCTAAAAATATCCATTTTTAATACTTTACAATTTTCAACACCCAACATTTCCATATTTTTTTTAATGAATGAGTGCATTATATTGTCTTTCTCCACAAGCGTTAAATCTGCTGCACCTCTTGACGCAAGTTCATAACTTATGCTTCCAGTACCCCCAAATAAATCGAGGGTTTTAATTTCATCAAAACTTATACGACTTTGTAAAATATTAAACAACCCTTCTTTTGCAATATCTGTTGTGGGGCGTGTATGAGGCATTTTAGCAGGTGGATTTATTCTTCGTCCACCAAACTTTCCTGAAATAATTCTCATGCCTGCAAATTGAAAAAAGGTGAAAAAAAGTGCAAAGGATATGATTGCAATTTATCTAATCCATTTTGGCTAGCATCAACCTCTAATAAAAAAAGGTGTTTAAATTGTTGTTGTAAATAAGCAAATAATGGATCTGTTTTTTCAATAATTCCTCCAAGCATCAATGTATCAACTTGAGTTGATATTTTAAATTTATTGGCAATATTTAAAATATGATACAATGCATCTTCGGCATTGGTAAAATCAAATGATTGAACAATTTGCAATTGATTGCTTTTAAAAGCATACACAACAAAATGTTTGTAATAAAAATTTACACCAATACAATCGCTCAATTTATCGTTGCGTTCATTTGCAACTCCATTTAAAATACCATTGTACACATGATGCTCTGTTATTGATAAAAAATTTC
>ERZ724520.461-NODE-461-length-21886-cov-7.528240_pt1 | contig 21886 bp, 20 predicted proteins | sample MGYA00376053_ERZ724520 | MGnify/ENA primary metagenome ERZ724520 (study PRJEB28724, sample SAMN07190886) | activated sludge metagenome | isolation source: activated sludge of sewage treatment plant in Hong Hong | place: USA: Christiansburg, Virginia | collected...
AATACACTATTGAACCTTGTAGAATCAGTGATTTGGAAGCAGTTACAAATCCCTCCTTCTCCGCGATAAATGTAAAAAGCGCCTAAAAGGCGCTTTTTTATTTTCTGGAACATCTGAAAGCTTGCTTTCAAAGATGTGCAGGAAAATAAAAAAGTTATCCCGTGTAACGGGATAACTTTTTACATTGTGACTCTCGAAGTTGGAGAGATCAACGAGTTAATCCCGAACTTGTTTTCAAGGACATGAAAGGAAATAAAAAAGCCAAATGCATAGCAGTTGGCTTTTTTACATTTGATGGTTGGATATTGTTTAAATTAACATATCCTTGTATAAATCATTAGTTATTATCGCCGCCAAAATAGGTCTTTTCAATAATATCAGCATTGGTTGCTATATCCCAAATCACCTCATTTAAAATCGCTTCAGACGTTAATTCTACTGGTTGAATAGCGTGAACAACAATGGTTTCGCATGGCGAACCATCTTTACGTTTATCCGTAGTTATAATAACCGAACAATAAGTACAATAGCTACTTTCCTTCATCATTTGATAAAGGTTTAAATTTAAATTGTATTCGCCACAACGGCTGTTAAAATAAAAACAATCTTTACCCATGTAGCGCTCTTTAATTAACCAAGCGTATACATATTGGTATCTTATCGAACCATCTTTTTGTTTCATTGCCACGTCAAGTCTATATACACCAGGAGATGTTTCGTCCATTTTGTATTTCCAGCGTTCGCAAATATTTGAAAGAGCAATTTTTAAATCCATCATTTTTAGTTTTAAGGTTATAAATAAAGGGCAAACTAAAATAGTAAATTATTTAGTTTCTAGAGTGGTTATTAAACAAATAAAGTCAATATCTTTGACTTTTGTTAGCATTTTTGCCCAATACTATAGTTACATTTACTAAATACTCCATTGAATAAAGACAAAATAATTATAGATTCAAATCTAAGCTCATTTTTTTCCTTAAAAGATGTGCTTAAATACAAAAGTTTGCTAAATAATTTGGCCAAACGTGACTTTTTGGTTCGTTATAAGCAAGCTCATATTGGTATTGCTTGGGCCTTAATAAAGCCATTGATGAGCATTTTAGTTTTTGGATATATAGCGAGTAAAATAACTACCGGTCAAACTAATGCGGATAGCTTTTTAAACGTAGCAGTTGGAATGCTGTTATGGCAGCTGTTTTCAAATGTATTTTCTGAGGTAAGTAATTCTATTGTAGGTAATTCAAACTTGTTTTCTAAAGTTTATTTTCCAAAAATCATTATACCAATTAGCACTATATTAGTTTGTTTGATGGATTTTTTAATATCCCTCATCATCTTAGTAGTTTTATTTTTTATAGCAGATAAAGCCATTCATTGGCAAATTATTTTTGCCCCATTGTTTATTGCTTTGGCCGTTATTAATGGTTTTGGCATTGGATTATTTTTCGCTACCCTTTATGTAAAATATAGAGATGTGCGATTTGTAGTTCCAATCCTACTTCAATTTGGAATGTATGCCTCACCAGTTATTTTTGCCAGTTCCTATTATCTTGTGCGATTAAAACAGTTGCCCATAGCTTTAGATTGGCTATTTTGCCTAAATCCAATGGTAGGTGCAATTGATGGTTTTAGATATTGTTTATTTGGAGGAGACGCTATTTATAATGTGTATTATTTTATGTTGTCTATTTGTGTGTCATTTATTTTTTTATTCATAGGTGTAAAATTCTTTTACAAATTTGAAAGAAACTTTGTAGATTTTATTTAATCATGAGCGAACCTATTATAAAAGTTGAAGGTTTAAGTAAGCAATACATTCTAAACAAAAGTTTAGAGCCTGAAACAGATTTGCTCACAGGTAAGCTTATAGCTGGACTCCGAAATTTAAAAAACGCTGCCAAGAAAAAAGAAACACAAGATTTTTGGGCATTAAAAGATGTATCGTTTGATGTAAAGCAAGGAGATAGAGTAGGTATTATTGGAAGAAATGGCGCAGGAAAATCAACTTTATTAAAAATATTATCTCGAATTACTCCTCCAACAAAAGGTCGTATAGAATTAAATGGAAGAATCGCTTCTTTATTAGAAGTAGGTACAGGTTTTCATGCGGATTTATCAGGAAGAGAGAATATTTATTTGAATGGATCTATTCTTGGAATGACCAAAAGAGAGATTGATAGAAAGTTTGATGAGATTGTCGCTTTTTCGGAAGTGGAACAATTTTTAGACACTCCTGTAAAACGTTATAGCAGTGGTATGTATGTGCGTTTAGCTTTCTCCGTAGCCGCTCATTTAGAGTCAGATGTGTTAATAGTAGATGAAGTATTAGCCGTAGGAGATTCTGTTTTTCAAAGAAGATGTATTGATAAAATGATGGCAATTGCCAATGATGGTAAAACCTTATTTTTTGTATCTCATAATTTATCATCTGTTTCAGCTTTATGTGATAGAGCTATTTTATTGGATAAAGGACAATTAATCGCGGATGGAAGTGTAAGCTCTACAATTGAAAAATATAATAACCTTTACTTATTAAAAGGACAAAAGATTGATTTAACAACGATTGATCGCACAAGCGGTAATGGCAAACAAGAAATACAATTTGAGTGGATTGAGTTTGATAAAGAGCCTTTACCTTTTAGTGATAAGTTAGTGTTTCGATTCAAATTAAAATCTAAAGAAAAAAGAACTTTTAAAGATGTTGATTTTGGGTTTAATGTAAACGACCGAAATCACGGTTGTATTATTCATGTGTCTAATCGTTTTATTAATAAAAAATTTGATCATTCGGATGATGATGTAATTTATCAAGTTGAAATTGAAAATAATTTGAAACCAGCTTATTATATGATGGTTTTATTTTTAAGAACCGGTGATGATATTCAAGATTTTTTAATTAATCAGGTAAGTTTCGAAGTAGGAGATGGTAATCCCTATGGATTTAATGATACAGAACAAATTCAAGGAAATGTTTTGCCATTATTTAATATTAGCAAAGTTTAAGATAATACAGATAATTGATGGAGTGTAAAATATGTAATAGTCCAACCGAAATTTTCTTGAATTCTTATATTTTTGAAAAGAGCTTTTTAATTAATTATTATAAATGTACAAAATGTCATTTTGTGCAAACACAAGAACCAACCTGGTTAAATAGAGCATATTCAGATGCTATTGCACCGTTAGATATTGGCTTAATTGGCAGGAATCGTTTTTTTTCTGATTTAACTGAGAGATTATTACTAACCTTTTTTGATGACTCAAAAACCTTTGTTGATTTTGGAGCAGGTTATGGCGTTTTTGTAAGAATGATGAGAGATAAGGGATTCGACTTTAAATGGCATGATGCACATTGTGAAAACATGTTTGCAAAACATTTTGAAGAACACGACCTTTCAAAAAAACACGATGTAATTACTGCTTTTGAAGTGTTAGAACATTTGCCTAATCCTGTAAGTCAGTTAGCTCACTTATTAGAGAATTCAAAAGTATTTATTTTTTCTACAGACATTTCTTATAGAAAGCAGCCTAACTTTAATGATTGGTGGTATAGAGCGCCTCATTCTGGACAACATGTATCATTTTATACTGCTGAAAGTTTAGATTTTTTAGCTAAAAAATACAATAAGTATTTTTATACCAATGGTAGTGACTTTCATTTTATAAGTTCTATTAAATTGGATGATGTCTTGGTAAAGGAATTCTTTTTTCCTAAAAAACGCACTCTGAAAGATAAAATTGTAGGTAGATTGTTTGGTAATAATATCAAGAGCTTACAGTACAAAGAATCTCTTTTAGCAAAAGATCACACTTATTTAACATCACTTCTTCACAATTATTAATACAAGATGTTTGATACACCCATATTATTTATTGTTTTTAATAGACCAGATGTTACTGGAATTGTTTTTAATGAAATTAAAAAAGCACAACCTAAACAATTGTTTATTGCTGCAGACGGTCCTCGATTAAATAGACCGTCGGACCTTGAGTTATGTAATGAAACCAGAAGTATTATTAATCAAATTGATTGGCCTTGTGAAGTTAAAACCTTATTTAGAGAACAAAATTTAGGTTGTGGAAATGCGGTGTCTTCTGCTATTACCTGGTTTTTTGAGCATGTAGAGCAAGGAATTATTTTAGAAGATGATTGCTTACCTAGCTCTTCTTTTTTTATGTACTGTCAAAATTTATTAGAGCAGTATAAAGATGATCAGCGAATCATGCATATTGGTGGCGTTAACTTTCAAAACGGAAATCATCGTGGTAACGGGTCTTATTATTTTTCGGCCGTGCCTCATGTTTGGGGTTGGGCATCATGGCGTCGTGCATGGAAAAAATATGATTTTAATGTAAGAGATTTTTATCTTTTTGTAAGGGAGGAAAAAATATATAAGTATTTCGATAATGAAAAGTTAGCACAACACTGGCTCGATCATTTTAAGAGTGTGTATTATCATCAAATTGATACTTGGGATCATCAATGGACATATACTGTTCTTAATAATGGAGGCGTGTCAATTATTCCAAATGTTAATATGATTTCAAACATTGGTTTTAGAGAGGATGCAACTCATACCAGTTCGGCAAATTCGGTATACGCTAATGCTAAAACTTTTGAGATGGTAATGCCAATGATACATCCTAAAGAAATATATATCGATAAAACGGCCGATTTATATTTTTTTAATGACGTTGATAATTTAGGACTAATAAAAGAGCACTCTACTTTTTCAGTGATTACTCGTCTAAAGGGTTTTTTAGCAAGATCTGTAGAGTTTTTGTTAAGACGTTTTATATTTAGTTCTAAGATTAAGAATCCAGAAAAAAATGTATTAATTCAAAAGATTGATGCGATTGGAGATTATGTAATTACTCGTAATTTTTTTGAAGCGGTTATTAAAAGCGAAAAATATAGAGGCTATACCTTTTACTTATTGGCTAATATTAGATTAAAATCGTTTATTGAAGAAACAGATAGAAAATGGTTTAAGGACGTTATTTATTTTAATGAGAAAGACCTTTCGAAGATAAAAACTAAGTATCCGTTTTATTTTAAGCTTCGTGGTCTAAAATTAGATACTATTATACATGCTACCTTTTCGCGTTCAGTTACTACAGACGATATTATTTTTCATACTGGAGCATTAAATAATATTGGTTTTTTAGGAGATGCAGCTAATATTTCAGCTACAAATAAAATAGTAACCGATACGTATTACTCACAGTTGATAGATGTTGATGCCATTAGTAAAAAAACGTACTTACATGAGTTTGAAAAACAAAAAGTGTTTTTTGAAACTATTATTGGTAAACCTATTTCTGTTTCACAGCCTAGTTTACTGGATATTATTAAGCCTGTAAAAGAAAATTGTATTTGTCTTTGCCCTGGTTCAAATGAAGATTACAAAAAATGGAGTACCTCTAACTTTGCAGAGCTAATGAATTTAATTGCTCAACAATATCCTTCATATCAGTTTAAAATAATTTGTGGCCCCAACGAAAATATATTAGGCGATCAAATTGTTTTAGAACTTGGTGATAAATTGCAAGGAAGAATAGAACTAATAAACACACAAAGTATTGTGCATTTAATGAATTGTATTGCTAGTTCTTCTTTAGTTATTGCTAACGATTCAGCACCTATACATATTGCTACAGCGCTTTCCATAAACAGTGTATGCATATTTAATGGTAGCAGATATGGAAGATTTGTACCTTATCCAGATACTATTACTAAAGTTTCTTCTGTTGTTGTGCCTGAAATATTATTAAACGGCACGGTTAAATCTAAAGAACATTATTATAGTCAACTAACTCATTTGAATATTGATAAGGTAACTGTTAAGAATGTTTTTAGCGAAGTGAAAAATAAATTAAGTTCATAAAATCACATGTAAATTTCATGACAACACCTCTTTTTTCAATCATTACTATTAATTACAATAATCATGTTGGATTAGAGAAAACAATTGCTAGCGTTGCAGGTCAAAGTTATACTAATTACGAATTCATTATCATTGATGGTGGTTCAACAGATGATTTTTCAAATCTGATTAAATCCAATGAAAATCATATTTCATATTGGTGTTCCGAAAAAGATAAAGGTATATATGATGCTCAAAATAAAGGTATAGCTAAAGCAAAGGGAGATTTTTTAATATTTATGAATAGCGGTGATTGTTTTACTACTAGAACAGTATTAGATAATGCAGCTCAGTTTATAATTAATAATTCAGGCTATAAAATATATTATGGCAATACTAATTTAGTTGAAGAGGATGGAGTTAAGCGTTTTTTAGCACCTCCTAAAAAATTAGATCTTAATTTCTTTTTCTTTGCTACATTAAATCACCAATCATGCTTCATGCACAAGGACTTATTTGTGAAATATGGAATTTATAATTTAGATTATAAAATAGGAGCTGATTACGAATTTTTCTTAAAAGTGTTTTTAAGCGAACGGCAATGTTATTTATACATGGACGAACTTATTTGTGATTATGAGAATTATGGAACTTCAGCTAACACAAAGTTTTTTGATTTAATTGTAAAAGAGCGAGCACAAATTCATCAAGCTTTGCTAAGCAATGAGCAATTAAAAAGGCGAGAGCGATTAGAAATACAAATGCTTGGAAGGAAATCAAGTGTATTTAAAAAAGTACCTAATTCAGATAGATTGAAATCATTATACGACCGATTTTATTATCGCTGGTATAAATTTATCACCAAGTAAAATTCCTTATCCGTTACAAATTTCAAAATCAGATAGTGTAAATTCTTTATTTTTATCTCTTATATGATAAAAGGGAGTATTTCCAATGTAGCTAGCCCACATCGAAAAAGAACTTGGTGGACCAATAATGTAATCACATTGACTCATTAAGCAATGATCGGATTTTACATCATTTTTACTGATATATAATTTATCAGAAGTGCTTTCATATAATTTTGAATTCAATGCCCTATCGTTTGTGAAAATGAAAATTTTTACAGGTGCATTCACCAATTTTTTTATTCTATTAATGGCATTTATGTATACAGTATCATCATAAAAGTATTTTCCGTTTTCCCATTGTTCATAATCTCCACGTCTTATATGAACAGCAATATTCTTAAGGTTAGTATCAATTAATGAAGAAAGAGAAGGATTACTATTTTTCGTATATATACTAGCATAATACGGCCTGTCTTTTTTTACTAAATCAAAACTTCTGTAATTCCATCCAGTACAAAAAATAGTGGATTTTGTTTTCATCAACTTTTCGCTAGAAGCTATATCTGTTTTATCATTAAAGTCGATTAGTTTAATAATCCCTAAACTAGTTAAAGGTTTACGGCATTTATATAATAGTTTAGTGAAAAATGAGATGTTCTGATTTTCGGGACGTAGATATGAATTTGTAAGATTGATAAAGTCAATGTTATTGTCTTTACAAAACGAATTGAAGTGAACATGTTGAAACAAGTTGTTACTCACATTCCCAAATTTCTCATACAAAATTACCATATCAACAAATATAGAAGATTAATTTAAATAATATTTTTTGTCGATTTATAATAACATCCGTTCTATATTTTGTTTTAGTAGCAATATATCAACAGTTATATTTACTTCGTGTGTATCTTTTCTATCGCCTGAATTAATTTGGTAATAGTAGTTTAGGTTTAAATCAGACGCTAATGAAAAGTAGCAGTTATTGTGATTATCTTCAGCATTTCTTAATTCTAAAACGTTCGTCTTTTCACTCATAAAGAGCATGTTTGTTAAACCTGCACCATGCAATCCAATAAGACATTTTGTATCCTTCATTAAGTTTACCTGCTCATTAAACGAATAGTTTTCAAAAAAATGAACTTCAAAATGATATTGTTTTAGTAACGTAATAACAGCTTCTTCGTTTGTGATTTTTCGTTTCTCTGCATTTTGACGGCTGATATAAATATTCTTTGCAGGCTGATTAGAATTTTGACCAATAAATTGCTCTCTAAGTTTATTGACTAAAATGGTATTGTAATTACCTGATGGAGCTGTGTGACTCGGTAATAATAAGCGTTTAACCTTAACTGGTAATGTTACATCATAATACTCCGCTTTGATATTGAAATATGGAAGAGACTCTTCAATGAATTTTATGTTTTTTAAATGACTAGGAAGTATGATTACATGATCTTTTATATGATTTTGTACTGCGACTAATCTGCATAAACAATCTGTGAGCCAATGGAAGTAACCATAAGCGTTTTCATCAATAATCCACACAGCAGAACGGATGCTTTTTCCTTTTTTTGACAGCAGAAGCAAATTCTTTATCAATTGTTTTTTTTTGATTGGATGAACAAGGCTGTGTTTATTATAAAATTGTAATGATTTTAGGTTGAAAATGGTATTATTTAAAACATATACGTTTTTAAGCTCGGTTAAAGAAGTAGCATGTATTTTTTTTTCATATTCATGACTAAATAGCTTTATATCACTCTCAGTAATATTTACAGGAGCCTTTCGCTTTGATATGCTTTCAGGAAAAAGTACTTTCATTGTAATCGATTTAAGCAAATTGTATCAATTGTCCTTTCAAATGTACACATTAATTTATTTTATATTGTAACAGTTATGAGCTTATAATAGATAAAGTTGGGCTTTTTAACTATGGCATATTTCATTATATTTACAACACTAAAATGCATAATAAACAACGTTATATTACATTTTTGACACCAACCATGCAAAGGACTGGTTCAGAGATTGTATTGTTCAATTTGATTTCACGTATTTCTGAAAATTATATTGTAAAGCTTATTTCAGTATATAAAGGTGAGTTGCTTTTTATGTTAAATAAACGTCACTTGATTTATTATGTTCATAAGGAACGTCCAAAAAGTGTAATTTCTAAAATTAGATTTAAGATAAAAGAATATCTCTTTTTTAAAATTTTAAATGCCAATCGGTTTTCAACTTGGTATATTAATACCATCGTTTTATGGGATTATTTAGAGTTTGCAGAGAAAAATAAGGTCAAGGTTATTTTGCATGTTCATGAATTGGAGCAAATGTTTGAGTTATTAAGTAAAGAGCAATTAAATAGAGCGGTAAATTATCCGGATTTAATTATTGCTAATTCTAATTATACAAAACAATTAGTTCAGAAATATGGAAGAACGAAGCCTATTGAATTATGTTATCCAGCGATAGATACCAAAAAAGTAGCGCCGAATTCAGAAATTAAAAAAGCGTATAGAAGCAGATTGAACATCAGAGATAATAGCTTTGTTTGGGCTATGTGCGGCACTTTAGATGATAATAAAAACCCTGAATTGTTTATTGATATTGCTTTCGAATTAATAACGTTAAATCCAAATATAGTTTTTTTATGGATTGGAGGAACAAATGATAGAGCATATGGCAATGAGATTAAGAGAAAGGTTGCACAAAATAATATTGATGACAATATTATTTGGATTGATAGTGTAGGCGAGGAGTATCTGAACTATTTTAATTGCGCTGATGGATTTGTATTAACATCTAAAAAGGAATCATTCTCTATTGTAACGGTTGAAGCATTATTACTAGGCCTTCCAGTCGTAACTCATGATTGTGGTGGAGTGAAAGAAATATTAAGAGAAGATGTTGGAACTATAGTAGTAGAGAAAAATAATGTGTCTCAGTTTACTATGGCGATGAGTTCATATATGAACGATTTGACTCTACACAATAAAATAAAAGGCATTGAAAGGGCTCAGGAATTTGATATTAAAATTTGGAGTGAAAAATGGAATACGATTTTGGATAATTATATCGATTAAAAAATGAAGTCAATCTGTTTATATAGTTCATACTTTAATCAACCTAGTATTCCTTACTATGTGCGGTTTTATTTAGAAACGATTGCTCCCTATTTTTCTGAAATTCTATTTATTACTAACGATAAGGAATTAGATGAAGATTCATTATACTTTTTAAATATTAATAATATTGCGATTTTAAAAGTAAAAAATGAGGGATGGGACTTCGGAATGTGGTATAAAGCTTTATCTCAGATAGACAGCAGTCAATACCAACAAATTGCTTTAGTGAATGATTCTTGTGTATTATTTAAAAAACCGACTCAGTTTTTTAATTGGTTAAGTCAGTCCAAAGCAGATGTATGTGGAATAACAGATTCTAACGCCATTCACTATCATTTACAATCTTATTTTTTAGTATTCAATCACAAAGCTATTCCCGACATGGTAGCTTATTTTAATAAATATCAATTATTAAAAGATGTAGGCGAGGTAATTGAAATATACGAAGTTGGCCTTTGTAAAACATTGATTGATAAAGGATTTAAGCTCGAAGCTTGTTATTCTTCCAAGCAATACAATGGTGAATTTAGTCCAACGTTTTATTTAGCTGAAAAATTATTGAAGGACGGGATGCCAATGATCAAAAAGAAAATTTTATTTCATTCGTATAGAAAGCCTGAGTTATTTACTTTGGCGCGCATGAATTTTAACATTAACGCGGATTACTACATTAATATCATCAAGCAAATAACTAAAGAGTCGTTAATTGATTTTGATAAGGTAAAACAAGATCAATCTTCAAGTATGAATGCTTTAGATAAATTCGTGTACAATATAAAAAGAGTTTCTATTCTTAATTATAGAAAATTGAAAGGAAAACGCCATGACTAATCCATTAGTAAGCATCTGTATTCCTACATATAATGGTGATAAATACTTGGTGGAGTGTTTAGAATCCTGTGTTCGCCAATCTTTTACTGATTATGAAATTATCATTTGCGATGATGGCTCTTCTGATAGAACCGTTTCTATTATTGAAGAATATGTTGCTAGATACGAATTCATTAAATTTATTAAAAATGAAAAGAATTTAGGTTTAGTTGGTAATTGGAATAAATGTTTGAATTTAAGTTCGGGGACATGGATTAAATATGTTTTTCAAGACGATTATATAACGAACGATTGCTTAGAAAAATTCGTTCATCAAATTACTGATTCTACTCAATTAGTTGTATGTAAGCGTCATTTTGTATTGCCCAATAATGCTAGTTCTGATGATTTGAATTATTACACAAACGTAGTTAGGACTTTAGAGAATACCTCCAATTTTAGAAGTAAGGTGTTTTCTCCAGAGTTAATTTCTAAAATAGCTGTAGAGAATATTTGTTTAAATTTTATTGGAGAGCCAAGTCTTGTATTTTTTAAAAAGAGTGTTATTCAAGAAGTGGGATTATTCAATAATAATTTAAAACAAATCTGTGACTTAGAATTTGCATTACGGATAGCTAGTAAATTTGGTTTAACGTATTTGCCTGAACAATTATGTGCATTCAGAATTCATCAAGATTCAACGACAAGTACTAATGTTTCTAATAAGTATTTCGAGATTCATTATGTAGAACCTTTATTGTTTTCGTATTTATTATTGTTTGATGATAAATTTAGTGCATTTAGGTCGCATCTGCATTTTGCTCGATTATTTAAATTAAAGTTGTATTTTAAATTGAAGGCTTATAAAGCATACTCTGTAAATATTAAAGATAATCGAAAACATTACTTATTTACAGAGGCAAATATGAACTTTAGAAAAATTTTAGATTGTAAAAAGGGCAATCTTTTAATAAAATTAATTGCAGCTATTCGCTAATTAAGTTTAATACTTTATCGGTGTATGCGCTCCAAGTAAAGTCTTTAACTTTGTCATGAGCATTATTCATTAGTTTAAGCTGACTATCATCTGAATTATTTAAAATGTCTTCCAAACATAGAATCAATTTATGACTTGAGTTGTGTTCCACATAAAAACCAAAATCAATCGTATTTCCATAGGTTTTAGTGAATTCTTCATAAGGTGATGTAATTACTGGCGTAAAGTAATACATGGCTTCTGTCATAGCAGAAAAAGCTCCCCAATCTGGATTTGTGTTTACAATTGCTTTCGCTTCTGTTATTAATTTGTAATAAAGTTCGTTTTGAGAAGCGATTCCTTTATCTAAATATCCATGATAAAAAAGACCTTCTGCTTTCATATTAATTTCAGTTTCTCTTAACCCAATAATGTGAAGTTCTGCTTTTGTTTTTAATTGCTTGAATGCTGTTATAAGATCTGTAGCACCTTGTATGTATTTTTGATTTCCTATGAATAGTAATTTGTTACTCTTCCGTTTTTTATCAATAATATTTGCTTTATTTAAAGGATAATTTCCATTAATAACATTGCCTAAATAATACTGATGCTTGTTGTTGTAGTGTTGTAAATTAAATTCAAGCGATTTTGGAAATAAACTTAGAATTATATCAGCGTTGTTAATGTTCTGTTTTTCTTTGTTTAACATGTTTTCTTCAAACCAAATGGGCTCTCTTTTTAGAAAAGTATTGATATAGTATAAATAACTCCAATCGCTAAAGAGTATGATTTTTTTATGACTTTTTTTTGGAGCGCTAAAACTGTAAGTTAAAAATAATAGAACATCTGAACTACCATATTTTCTAATAGCATTTTCTATTTTGCGATTAGTTAAGAAATAATTTAATCTCGAACGAAAATAGGTATGGTTAGAATTTTTATTAGTTAGTTTTAAAAATATGTAAACAGAATACTTATAAAGTAGATTTAGAACATTGTTTTCTTCTATATCGATTCGATTAACCTTTATGTTTTTTTCTTCGAGGCTTTTAGTGAAGAAGTAAGGCACATTCGACCATGTTTTTAATTCGTTAGAGTTGCCAATCGAGAAAACGGTTATTTCTTTTATCCCTTTCAATTAGTTTAGTAGTTTTCGTTTCAAAATTCTTAATCGAAGCATTAAACTTAGTTTTGAAAATGCGGTGCAGCCATATAGTTTAGCTATCTCTAATTGCTCTATTAAAAAGCGGGCATCCTGACTACCAGATTTTGACTCCTGGTAATATCTAAATTGAGCTACAACTGTATTTAGTTTTACAACAAGGCCGCTATTTTTTAAAATTCTTAGAATATACTCGTAATCAAATGCAAATCGGTAATTACTTATTAATCCAATCGATTTTGTAAATTCTGTTCTAAAAAATGAACCAGGTTGAGAAATAGAGGCATCTTTTGTGGTTAGTGATGCTAAGGTTATGTTACCACTAGTACTTGTATTGATGGATTTTCCATTTTCGTCAATGATTTCTATGTCACCATAAATATAATCTACCGTATTAGCTTTCAAATAATTTACTATTTCTACAAAACCTTTTGGATCTATTAAATCATCCGTGTTTAACCATGTCCAGTATTTGCCAGTTACACAGCTAAGTCCTTTATTGATGGCATCGTACTGTCCTTTGTCCGACTCTATTTTTAAAACATCTATGACGTTTTTATACCTTTCAAATATAGCTTGAACTTCGGAGATTGAACAATTGTCACATACGATAACTTCTAATTCAGCATTGTTTTCCTTACATATTTTTTTGATCGTAACAATGTTTTTCATTGTAGCTTCAATAAATTTGATTTGATTGTATGAAGGAATTATAACCGAAAGGCGCATAAGATGCAAATATACATTTTTTAAGGCTTTCGTTATTAAAATCAAGCTGTTTATAAAGGCATTTTTTATTTCACAAAGTCTTGTTATGTTTAGTAATTTTACATTTATGCGTATTTTATTGCTATCTGATACTTATTCTGAGCACACCGAAAAGTGGGCATTAGGTTTGGCATCAAATGGAGTAGAAGTGGGCTTGTTTAGTTTTAATAAAGCATCTTATCCTTGGCATCAAAATAAAACTAATATTACAGTTTTATTTGAACCTGAAAATCAATTAGAAGTTAGTGCATCAAGTAAATTATCCTATTTAAAATACGTTAAGCTTTTAAAAATTGCCATATTACAATTTAAACCAGATGTAGTTCACGCGCATTATGCAACAAGTTATGGATTAATAGGCGCTTTAAGTGGCTTCCATCCGTTTGTGATTTCTGCCTGGGGAACAGATGTGATGAAGTTTCCTCAAAAAAACATCATTTTTAAATCTATTTTAAAATATAATTTAAAAAAAGCTGATGCTATTTGCGCCACATCTCATACTATTAAAGATTATTTAAAACCAGTAACTTCAAAAAATATTAATGTAATTCCTTTTGGAGTAAATATTGATGAGTTTTCAAAAAAAGATGTTAAGAGTTTATTTAGTAAGGAATCGTTTGTTATTGGCTGCATTAAAGCATTAGAAGATTTATATAATATTGATGTTTTAATTAAAGCGTTTGCAGTTTTGAAATCAAAGTTTTCTTCAAAATCCTTAAAACTATTAATTATTGGCGTTGGCTCTCAGGAAACAGAATTAAAAAAAATGGTGTCTGATTTAAATTTAAGCGAAGATGTTATTTTTACGGGTAGAATTGCTTTTTCGGAGGTTTCAAATTACTTTAATATGCTTGACGTATTAGCAAATATAAGTGATTATGAAAGCTTTGGAGTCTCTGTTATTGAAGCGATGGCTTGTGAAAAGCCAGTAATTGCAACTAATACTGGTGGATTAAAAGAAATTATAGAAAATAGTACTTTTGGAAGTCTAGTTGAAGTTGCTAATGTTGAACAGACAGCCCATGAAATGGAAAGATATTTGTTGGATGAAGATTTGAAACGAAAAGTGGGTATGGCTGCTAGAGCAAAAGTTGTAGAAAAGTATAATTGGTCTAATAATATACAACAGATGATTGACGTTTATAGTCAGTTAATGAAAAAGTAAAAGAGTTTGATATTAAAAAAAATAAATAGCCTAGATGTGTTTTGCGAAAAAGCAGAACCTATTATTGGCGTTTTTGCAAGTAAGAAATGGTTGTCTATTTATGGTGAAGCGTTAACTTTGATAGGTGTTTATAAAGATGAGCATCAGTTAATCGGAGGTTTTTATTTTTTGAATACAAAGAAATATGGTTTTACTTTTTTAAAGTTGCCGCCATACACCCCACATTGCGGTTTGTTTTTTACATCTGACAGTAAAACTAATTCGTCCATCAATAACTTCTCTAAAGATTTAATGAATGAGGTTTGCAGTTTTTTCACTAATCAAAAAAGCGCATTAACGGTGTTGGCTTTTCCTTCTGCTATTATTGATTTTCAGCCTTTTATATGGGATAAATACAAAGTCATTCCAAATTACACCTACAGAATAAGTCTCGAAAAGTCATTAGAAGAAATTAAGTCACATTTCGATTCAAAGAATAGAAATGTAATTAATAAAGCCATTAAGGAAGAGGTTACTGTAACTGAAAATACCTTGAGTAGTGATGAACTATATCAGTTCTTTGTAGATTCATTAAATACAACGGACGCTAATATTTATGATACAGAATTAAAAAATGTGTTTCATAAATTCTCCGATGACACGAATTCATTTTCCGTATCAGCTTATAAAAACAATGAACTTTTAGGAAGCGTATTTTGTGTGTTTGACAAAAATGTTTGTTACTACTTATTAGGTGGCGTAAATAAAAAATCGGGCATACAAGGCGTTAATAATTTATTGGTTCAAAAAAGTATCGAAAAAGCTAAAGATTTAGGGTGTAAAACCTTTGATTTTGAAGGATCAATGCTAAAAGGAGTGGAGAAATTTTTCAGAAGTTTTGGCCCAGAATTAGTCCCTTATTATACAGTAAATAAAGCAAGTTTGCCTTTAGAAATTTTATTGAAATTTAAAAAGAGAGAGCTTTTTTAAATGAGTGCATTGCAATACATTAAACATCAAGATATTGATTTAATAAAATGGGATTACACCATTTTGCATTCTCAAATTCCATTTGTATTTGCTCAATCCTTTTACTTGAATGCTACTTGTCCCAATTGGGATGCCTTAGTAATTGGAGATTACGAGGCTGTTTTTCCAATTACCTATAAAACAAAATTCGGCTATCGTTATTTGCCACAACCACCTTTTACTTCACAATTGGGAGCTTATGGTAGAGTAAATTTAGAAACAGAGCAACAGTTTTATAATTACGTTATTGAACATTTTAACTTAATTGATGTTGAACTCAATGTATCCAATCAATTGCAATCAGAGTTTATTTCCAAGAAAAACACTTACACACTTAATTATTCTGAAGGTTACAAATTCAATCAAAATACTAAGCGCAATATTGCTAAAGCTAACGAAAATGGTTTTGTTGTGGAGCGAGTTTTAAACAATGAGATTATAATGTTATCTCAAAAATACTTGAACCCTTTTCTCGAGAAAGAAGTAAGTTTATCAAAAGCAACAGTAAGTTTATTAGATAATTTGCTAAAAAATACGGATTTAGCTGGTCAACTTTATACTTTTCAGGTTCTTGACAAAAATCATACTATTAAAGCTTTAGGCCATTTTATTTGTAATGGCAAGCATGCCTTGTATTTAAAAGGTACTAATTTCGATAAAGCAGATAATTCGGGAAGTATGCATTTATTGATGAAGCATGCTATTGATTTTTTTGCTGATAAATCTCTTATTTTTGATTTTGGAGGCGGTTCCAAACAAGGATTAGCTAATTTTTATATGGGTTTTGGAGGTCAAGTCATGACTTATAGCTTTTTACAAGTTAATAGACTTCCACGGTTAATTAAAATCTTGAAAAACAAAAGGTAAATAGCTCTTTTTTGTTATTTTTAGGCTGAAATATAGAATTTTCAAATTTGAAATAACCATGTTTATTAGAAAAACATAAATGAAGATAATCGGGTTATACCATATGACAAATTAAAAAACAATATCTACATATGAAAGCAATTGTTTCTCATGATATTGATCATTTAACTCTAACAGAACATTATCTGAAAGATTTAATTGTGCCTAAACATTTTGTGAGAAGTTATATTGAATTGTTTTGTGGTAAAATTTCGATTTCCGAATTGCTTCACCGATATGGAGATGTTTTTAAAAATCAATGGCAACATATTGAGGCTTTATATGAATTCAATACGAAAAATAAGGTGCCAACGACCTATTTTATTGGTGTAAATAATGGAGTAGGCCTTTCTTACACAAAACAGCAAGCTGCTTTTTGGATACATAAAATGTTACAGATGGGATGTGAAGTTGGGGTGCATGGCATAGAGTTTGAAAATTTTGAAAAAATCAATTCCGAATACTCATTATTTAAAGATATTTCGAAGCAGGCGACTTTTGGTACACGTATGCATTATATTAGGACTAACGAGCAAACCTTCTCTAATATGGCTAAAGCGGGTTATTCTTTTGATAGTAGTGAAATGAGTTTTAAAGCACCTTATAAAATTGGATCAATGTGGGAATTTCCGTTTCAAATTATGGACGGCTACATCATTGAAAAACCAAAACAGTGCCAAAGTAAAAATTTTGCTCAAAGTTGTGAAGAGACTAAAAAAATAATTGATAAAGTTGTTGACTTAAAATTGCCGTATTTGGGAATTGATTTTCATGATCGCTATTTTTCAGATTCACACAAAACTTGGAAAGATTGGTATATGTGGTTGATAGAATATTTAGTAAGTCAAAAAATAGAGTTTGTTAATTTTAAACAAGCAGTTGGAGAATTAGATAATTCGACAATTAGATAATTTGACAATGAATAAAGATTAAACAAAAAAACATCAAACAAACAACAGCGACAAGAAATTTGAAACTCCTAATACTTACTCAATATTTTCCTCCCGAAGTGGGCGCTCCGCAAAATCGTTTGTTTGAGTTGGCGGTTCGTTTAAAAAGAATTGGTGTTGATGTTGCTGTTTTAACAGCGATGCCTAACTATCCTCAAATGAAAATTTATGAAGGATATGAAGGTAAAGATTATCTGTACGAGGAAATAGAAGGTATTCCTGTTCATAGATCTTCTATTTATTTGCCAAAAAGCAAGTCAATTATTCAACGATTATTAAATTATTTTTCTTTTGTATATTCTTCAGCAAAAGTTGGTAAAAGCAAAATTGGAGATGTAGATGTGATCATGTGTGAGTCGCCACCTTTGTTTTTAGGTTACTCAGCTTTGTATTTAAAACGTAAGAAAAAAGCCAAATTGATTTTTAACGTATCTGATTTATGGCCCGAAAGTGCTGAGAAATTGGGTGTTGTAACTAATAAAAGAATGTTGAAATTGGCATATAATTTAGAGGCAAAATTATATCGTAAATCTGTTTTAGTGACTGGGCAAACACAAGGTATTTGTAAGAGTATCAATGAACGTTTCCCACTGGTAAAAACATATTGGTTACCAAATGGCGTAGATGTTTCTTATTACAATCCTTCAACTGTAAAGGGGAATTGGAGAAAAGAAAATGGGTTTCAGGAAAACGATATTTTGTTTTTATATGCAGGTATTATTGGTTTAGCGCAAGGCTTAGAAATTATTTTATCCGCTGCTGAAAAGCTAAAAGGGAACTCGGCTATTAAATTCATTTTGTTAGGTAGTGGGCCAGAAAAAGAAAAGCTCCAGACAATTCAAAAAGAAAAGCAGCTAATGAACGTTTATTTTTTTGATGCGGTTTCTAAAACGCAGATGCCTCAAATTGTTCAGGCGAGTGATGTATCCATTATCCCTTTACGTAAATTAGAATTGTTTTTAGGGGCTATTCCTTCAAAAATATTTGAGAATTTGGCCATGGAAAAACCTGTGATACTAGCAGTTGACGGTGAAGCTCGTGAGTTGTTTGTTAATCAGGGAAAATGCGCTTTGTACTCTGAACCGGAAAATGTTGAGGATTTAGTGCGAAATGTAGTATTGTTAGCCAATGATTCTTTATTACGAAAACAATTAGGAGAAAAAGGTAGAGTATATGTTGAGCAGAGTTTTAATAGAAATACAATTGCCCAAAATTTTCATAAAATTTTAAATAATTTATAATGAGTTTAGAAGAGCAAATTATAAATCAATACAGTAAAAGGGCAGTAAATAGTAATTTATATGCTGGTGGACATTATGTTGATCATGTCCAAAAAGAAATCAAAGAAAATATTGGTGCTTTTTTAAATGAGGAATTTAAAGAATTTGAAAATTTAAGTTTATTAGAAATTGGTGCAGGAAATGGTACTAATGCTGAAATATTTTTAAATCTAGGATTTAAAATCCAAAATATAAGTTTTAATGAATTGTTGCCTGAAAGGATATCTGCTATTAAGTCTAATTATCCAAACAATGCTGTTTTTGAAGGTAATGCCATTGAAATTGATATTAATAAAAAATTTGATGTTATTTTTCAATCAACTGTCTTTACATCTATATTAAGTAAAGTGGATAGAGAAAAGTTAGCCGAAAAAATGTTAAGCTTGCTAAATCCAAACGGTATTATTTTATGGTATGATTTTATTTATAACAATCCTAAAAATAAAGATGTTAGAAAAGTTGATGTTAAGGAGTTGAAATTATTGTTTGCTAAATCAAGTCACATCTATTACAAAAAAATAACTTTGGCGCCACCAATTGGACGGAAAATCAAAAAGTTTTACAAATTGTTTAATGTACCCTTTCTTCGTAGTCACATATTAGCCATTATTAAAAAATAAATCTTGCTTAGTAAATTTAAACATATCTATTTTTCTGCTGGCTATAATATTCCGTTAATTATTTCTTTCTTATTACCTTTTGGGATTAACTATGCTATATTTATTATTATATGGGCAGTTTGCTTTTTTGCTTTTGATGATGTGAAAAAAGGATTGCAGCGAGTGAATCAAAATAAATGGGGTTATGTTTTGCTTTTGTTTTTCTTTATTCATGTGTTGAGTTATTTTTTTTCAATAAATAAAACGGATGCGTTAAATGCCATCGAGATTAAATTAAGTTTTTTTGCATTTCCTGTTTTGATTTTTGCATCTCATTATAACGAAATGCAGATTAAAAAAATTGTCATTTCATTTGTTTCGGGCTGTGTGTTGGTTTCTGTTATCAATATATTTAGAGCCTGTTTTTTATATTTCTTCCAAGATTTTAATGCGTTTTTTTATTCGGAGTTCAGTTACTTTATGCATCCTAGTTATTTTGCGATGTATTTAGTTTTCGCTCAATTAATTATTATTTTATTTTACCCTAAATGGCTTTCACATCTGTCTAATTTGAATATTAAAATTGGGTTCATGTCAGTTATTTTTTTAATAACCATTTTTTTATGTTCTTCAAAAATGGGTTTAATAACTGCTTTATTAGTTTTACCATTAACGCTTAGTGTGGTTTTATATCATAAAGGTTATCAAAAAATAATTATTGGTTTATTAATTGGATTAATTGTTTTAATTGGGGCAGCTTATAAACTATTTCCAACACCATTTGAAAGAATGAAACAAGCCTTTAAAGTAACGTTATCGGCTCAAAATATTGATAAAACGGATGTAGAAAGTACGGCAGTAAGAATCTTAATTTGGAAAGAAGCTATTAAACTAATAGAAAACAATGTAGTGTTTGGAACGAGTGCTGGTGACGCAAATGATAAATTGATGGAAGCATACAAGCGTGAGGGCTTGGAAGGAGCTTTAACAAAAAAATTAAATGCTCACAATCAGTTTTTACAAACCTTTATTGGTACAGGTATTATTGGTTTTGTTCTGTTATTATTGATGACGCTTGGGGCACTAATTTATAGCTTTGCGAAGAAAAACTATATGTTATCCTTATTCAGTATTTTAATTATTTTTAATTTTCTAGTAGAGTCTATGCTTCAGGCCCAAGCTGGGTTTATTTTCTTTGCATTTTTCTTTTGTATCTTAACACAGTATAATTTTCATAAATTAAATAAAACGTCATGATTCCTTTCTCTCCACCACGAATAGATGATAAAATTATAGCCGAAGTAACAGCAGCCTTAAAATCTGGTTGGATTACAACAGGCCCACGTACTAAAGATTTTGAAAAGAAACTGACTGCTTATTGTGGTAATCAATCAACGTTATGTTTAAATTCAGCAACCGCTGGTTTAGAAATTATGTTACGTTGGTTTGGAGTAGGAGAGGGTGATGAAGTAATTTTACCAGCTTATACGTATTCTGCAACAGCTAATGTGGTGATACATTGCGGTGCAAAACCTGTTTTTGTGGATGTGAATGCAGATGATTTTAATATTAATGTGTCTAATATTGAAAAGGCAATTACACCAAATACTAAAGTGATTATGCCAGTTGATTTTGCTGGTTTCCCCTGCGATTATGATGAGATTAATGCTTTGGTTGTTAAACATAAATCAACTTTTAAGGCTAATTCTAAAAATCAAGAATTACTGGGTAGAATTATGGTATTATCAGATTCGGCGCACTCGTTTGGCGCGGATTATAAAGGTAAAAAATGTGGTTCTTTAGCAGATGTTTCGGTGTTTTCATTTCATGCGGTAAAAAATTTAACGACGGCAGAAGGTGGTGCAGTGGCTTTAAATTTCCCTGCTCCTTTTGATAATACAGAGTTATATAATTATTTATGCATGTATACATTGCACGGACAAAATAAAGACGCTTTAGCAAAAACACAAAAAGGTAATTGGAAGTATGATATTGTAGAAGCTGGTTATAAATGTAATATGACAGATATGTCAGCTGCCATTGGTTTGGTTGAATTGGAACGTTATGATAACGACACACAACTAAAACGTAAACACATTTTTGATGCTTATCAGGCTGCATTTATAAATGATAATCGCTTTCAGGTTCCAGTCTATCATACTGATTCAAAAACAGGGTGCTATCATTTGTATCCATTGCGTATTAAAGGAATTACGGAACAACAACGCGATGCGATTATGAAAGAAATTTTTGATTGCGATGTATCAGTCAATGTTCATTTTATCCCTGTTCCAGCCATGACGTTTTATAAGAATCTTGGATATGATTTAAAAAATTATCCTGTGACCTATGACAATTTTAGCAGAGAAATTTCTTTGCCAGTGTTTTATAATTTAACCGACGAACAAACTCAAAC
>ERZ724520.465-NODE-465-length-21749-cov-5.861943_pt1 | contig 21749 bp, 30 predicted proteins | sample MGYA00376053_ERZ724520 | MGnify/ENA primary metagenome ERZ724520 (study PRJEB28724, sample SAMN07190886) | activated sludge metagenome | isolation source: activated sludge of sewage treatment plant in Hong Hong | place: USA: Christiansburg, Virginia | collected...
TAGTTGCCGGTGCACTTCAGGGACAGTCTGCGATCGAACAGTTCCTGCTACTTTTTATAATTTTTGCTAATTTCCCTCTCCAGGTTTTTCTTGTCACTGCTCGCTTTGGTGCTGGCCTAGCGCAGATTGGTTCTGCTGTTGTTGGTGAGACTTTCCCTTGAGAGCACGAACTCTTTGGAGGGGTAGGTGCGTGTGTGGGCATCAAGGGGCTAGGTTATTTGCACCATGTTCTCCTTGTTGCTCACGTCCTCCCTGCGCTTGGTGAGCGGCATCTGCTTGGAACTGCCCGGTTTGCGGTGGCTCTGCGGCTGCGTGGCGTGGATTGACTCCCGTTCGGCGCTCGACTTCTTCAGCTTCATGGAAAGTAAATTATTGTTAAAAATATTAACCGCAATAATAACACTACCATTATTACAAAAAAATCATTTACGGGCACCGATAGCCGGCAGCCCTCGGTTTGGCCCGCGCACCCGCTTCGACACGAACAGCTACGACTACAACTGCGAGTGCTTCTAGGTTTGGTACAGCCACAGGTTCAAGTCACCGTAACGACTCATATCCACTGTGTTCCGTTCCCGGACATTGAAGGACGAAGATTTTGTTGAAGAGTTTTAGCCGCAGCTCTCGGACAGTCCGCCGGTGGTCAGCAACTGCTACGGATCGGCCTCTCTCACGAAACTGCGGCTGGGCAGCACCGAGTGGTACGAGTTGTAGGCCTAATCGAAACTGCTCTCGTTCGTCTTTCGCTCGCTGAAATAGGAAGCGGCCATTGCCTTGCTAGGACAGGGCGACTGTGTCTGTTGCTACCACTTGTCCCTCCGCCTGCATACCAAAACCTGTACATCTGGCTCAGTATCCGCTTCAGCCGCTCGTTCTCCTCCGCCGCCTTGCTCCTCGCCTACCGCTAGAGGATGTCCACCGCCAGCTCGAAACCGGCATTCTCAATGGAGGCGGAGTTGATCTGTTTCTTAACCTTGGGCAGACTGATAATCTTCTGCTCGAACGATTTGTAGAACGAACGATTGGTGTCACTAGTTAACTTGTGGTGCTGAACTGCCTGGTTGACCCGATGCGTATTCTTCTCCACCTCCTGCAGTCGTTCGTAAATTTTTATTAAGGCCTCGTTCTACTTCTTCTCGCGCACGCAGTTCTCGCAGTTGTCTAACTCACACACACCCTACCGTGCTATTTATGGCTCTTGCGGGGAGCCGAAGATTCAGACTCAGACATTAATAAAAATATTTATATCGCATGTTACTATAACCCCACACAAACACACAGCCAAACACAGAAAACACTAAACCCCCACAACAATCGGTTTATTTTATTTTTTTGGAAATCTAGTTTGATGTGTAACGTTATTTTAGTAAATTTTGCTCAGAGGCCTTAGTCCGAAGCGCACACGCAATAAAGTAAAAAAGCACAACCAAAGCCTATATTTCTTTTTCCTTATAACATAGGCTATTTTATCGTATGCAATTATGTATGAATATTCCATAGTCTATTTCAAAGTTATAATTCAAAGGTATACCACTCAGATGAACACCCATTTTGTCAACCAATCGTTTTCCACATCCCAGAACTTTCCTCTCCCCTCCTCGCCCCCACCACCATCTCCCAACACCCAATTTCTGCAGTTCCAAAAACAAACACCGCCCCTTCAGTTCGCAAGAACTCGGCCAATGCAGGAGAGCAACCGGGTAATGTACAAATCAACCATTCAACCCGCAACCACCTCCTATCAGCCCACAACCGGTTTCGGCCTGGGAAGACTCGAGTCCATGGGACGAGTAATCAAATAATAGATCGATAATTCCAGCCAAAAAATAGAAAATATACCCGTTTATCAACCGCAACTGCCCCGCCCTCTCGCCTTCAAACTATAAAGACCAGAACGGGTAAAGATGGCCTCTTCAGTAATATTTTCCAACAAAAGCCATGAACAGTAAATACAGTTTCCATTGACTGGTTCTGTAAAAGCAGGGGAATTCACCGAGCCACGAGGACTTTAATCATTAATGAGCAAGGCAAAGGTAGTCAAATAGTAAGTTGAAGTGCCATAAACGCTTTCGGAAAGAAGGAACCGAGAAATCTTCTAAATCAAAAAACAGTTAGACAATCTCAACCATAATATCCAAAAGAATAATATCAATAATCAGCCAATTTTTCAAGAAAGAACTCATAATCCAAATGGCACACTCACAAACACGACCAGAAACCAGTTTCAACCTAGTTTTCAAAACAACGCTCATAATTAAAATATCCCCATCAAGCAAATTGTTTTTTAGTCCCATGCATCAAATAGGAATCTCAAGGAAGCTTCTCTTTCTGAAAAAATTAATGTTGTTGTCCCCAAGGCAGAAACAATTGATCTAAAAATAGATAATTTTAATGGAAAAGTAAATTAGATTAAAACCGAACAGCTTTAAGGAATGTTCAAGAAAAAGGCACCTTTCCCTAATTCTAATTAAAACAACGGTAAAACTGACCAGAATCTACTAAAAATGCTTGGCATTAATCTAAAAAGTCCAGCAAGTGAACAACCACTTAGAAAAATTCCGAGCAATATTTAACCTTAGAAGTAAATCTCAAAAACTAATGGCTTCGTTTTGCCAATTACTTAAACATCTAATAGAAAATCTGAATCTACTTTTGAGTCAATGAAGCCATCAAAAGAGAAAGAGACGATGAAGAAAAAATTTACAAAATAAGATTTTAAGATAGGTAAAAAGATGGGGAAAGGACAGTTTGGGGAGGTGATGTTAGTTCAGCACAAATAGACTGGTTTTATATGCGGAATGAAGGTAATGTCAAAGAAGCAAATAAAACTATAGAAATACGAAAACCAAATCGCTCGCTAGCTGAGCATCCAATTCTACCTCAGCCACCGGAATGTCGGTCCTCTCTACGGGTACTTCTAAGACCAGGAGAACATCTACCTCCTCGTTTAGTTCTGTACTGATGGACAACTTCTCGAAATGATCCGTAAAAACCGCAGAATGGAATAACCAGACGTCAGTCCGATCATCCGATAAATCTGTGAAGGCCTTGATTACATCCACAGAGAGGAGATCATACACAGGGACATTAAACCTTAAAATATACTCTTTAACTTTGTACTTTTTTCACTATTCAGGGAACTGTCAAAATTAGCGATTTCGGGTGGGCTGTCCACTCCGGAAACGGACTCAGAAAAACAGTCTCAGGATCACCTCTCTACTACTCTCCAGAAATTGTTCTGGAAAATTCTTATGATTAAAAAATTGACCTATGGGCAATCGGAATGATGACCTACTAGTGTTTGCTTGGCAAAATTCCGTTTAGAATATACTCTTAGCTCGACCTAAATCGCATTGTAATGTTGTTTTAATTAAGGTTTAGGACTAAATTAAGTTCCCCGACTATGTGGACGTGACTGACGAGGCCAAGGACTTTATCCTAAAAATAATGAAGAAAAAGCCAGAGTAAAGGATGGAAATGAAATAAATTTTACGCCACCCCTTCATCACCAAATACAGCCGCTAAAAAAAAATTGGGCCGCAAATCCTAGAATAAATAAAAAAAACAATTAACTTATGATCATTTTCATAAATTATAGCAGTTAATCATCTCTAACACATCCCCGTAATCGTTGCTAGTTACCACATGCCCTTTCTGCCCCTGAGGTTTCGGTTTAAGCTCGTGACCTTTGGACTGGTTCCTCTACTGAACCATCCTCTTAGGTTAACTATTTTTTTCGCTTGATTTTATTCTATTGGTCTTCTCTTTTTATTTATGCACAAAAGTCTAATGCTCCTCATTATCAAAAGCATCAGAAATGTCAATTCTCTAAATAGTAGACTCCTTAAAATTGCTCATTTGCTCTCCACTCTCTTATTCATCTCCCCTATAACGACTCTTTATCTCATCAACTAACCGACGCTTCTCTTTCAACTATTTTTACTTCGATTCCTTCAGCTTCTTACCTTAATGCAACGCCCTGACCTCCCGACGCAAATCCTCTATCTATTTATTCTTGCTTCCACTCAGATTAGTTTTGTTTAGATCGTTGCTCGAAAAGTTAAGAGTATGCATTTTTTTGGAGGAAGTCATAGGCGGTCGGTACTTTTCGAGCGGCGATTTGGCTACTGGTTTGGGAAGTCGCTAAATTAAAGTTTGATTTGAAGTACTCTGTTTATTTTCTTCGTTCTCTTCTTATTCCTAAGACTCATACTCCTCTTCCTCATTTTTCTGTTTCCCCTCACACGAATTCCTCAGCTTATCCGCTCTAAAATTTTTCCTTACTTCCGACACTATTTCGAACGATTTATGCACCTGTTGCTTGAGATACTGATTTTAATCTTTGAGTTTATTATACTTTCGTGTCAGCTCCTCTATGGCTGACTGGGCTGAATTGTAAAGCGAGATATATTTTTATTTAGCTTCAGACTCCTCCTTGAGACGAATCACTAAATTGAGAACCTTCTGTTGTTCTTCAGGAGGCAGGTAGTCCATAATCTTCATGCGTTCAGCAGTAGACATTTAAATTTTAATAAATAGTAATCAACGTAACAAACACAAGATTTATTGCATCATCCCAACTTAGCCTTCTTCTCCTTTAACTTGTTCTGGAGCACAATAATGTTGCCTCGCACTCCTTCCTTCTCTCTCTTTATCTCCTCAACTCGAGCCTCTCTTTCCTTTTGACGCTTTAGCTACAACAAAAATTGCTTGCTTATTTCCTCAGAAATCTTCTAGTTTTATTCAATTGTCTAGCTAGCAACATTCATTCGGTGCACTCCCTTCAACAACTCCTATTTGCATGAATTCAAAGTTTTGGCAGAACTCTCAAAACTTGAAAAATATTCAGGGAACTTTTTAGTTTTAAGGTAAACTGCTATCTTGTTATCGAAATTCTGCTTCTCCAAAGCAGCAAACTCTTTATTCAACTCAGTAGCCTTCTAAACCTATATTTCCAAAACTTTAAGCTTTTCTGTTAATTCCTATCTTTCCTGTTTGGTTTATGAGTCCTTTTCCTCGGCCTTAACTTTGAAATTTTCTTCAATGCCACTCAATTTTCCCTTAATTTCGTTAATTTTGCCTTGCAGTTCAGCATTTTCCTTATCAAATTTTTAAGACTCTCCCTCAAACTCAGTTATTTTGTTCCTGATATCGTCGAGTGACTTCTAAAGATCTTCTTAAATTTTTTTTCTCTTGTTTGACTATTCCTCCACACTGTTCTTTACCGTCTTTTGGATGTTCACAATAGTCGACTTAATCTCGTCAATACCTCTCTCGAAACGACTCTTCTCCTAAACCAAAAACAAAGCCTCTCTATTCAGTTGATCCCTCTTGTTCTTCATCTTCTCCTGGAGTTCTTGAAGAATGGCGGTGTTGTTTTAGAAAATAGCAATTTTTTGAACAAACTTAATAGGTGTGGTGGTACTTCTGAATTATTGAGGTTTTTGAGCAATTCGATTTGTTTCTTGGGATCTTGCTTGATACTATTTACAGACTCGATCAGTGTTTTCGTAAATTTTTCTATGTATCTTCAAGAGTACTGATCTTCGACTTAATCTCCTCCTACTGAGCCATCTCCTCGTTTATGGACTTCAACTTCTTCTCCGCCTCGGCCTTCTGGTCAGCAGTCAACATATTCAAATCAAATTAATTATAATCTCACCAACAACTCCCCACACCCGCCACAACCGAAACCCGCCCCCCAATCCCAACAAGCCAGCACCTTTAATTCCTCCCACTTTGAAATTTAAATATTTTTAAAAAGGTTGGAGATAAAGATTTATAAATGTCGAACGTACAATTCCTCAACCCCAAGGCCGAAGTCCTCAAAAAAGTGCAAGCCCTCGCCATGAACATCAACGCAGCCATGGGCCTGCAGGAAGTGATGAAGTCCAACCTCGGACCCAAGGGCACACTCAAGATGTTAGTCGGAGGAGCGGGTCAGATCAAACTCACCAAAGACGGCAACGTACTGCTTCACGAAATGCAAATCCAGCACCCCACAGCCGGCATGATCGCCCGTTCAGCCACCGCCCAGGACGACATCGTCGGGGACGGTTCCACCTCCAACGTCCTCCTAATTGGAGAGCTTATGCGCCAGGCCCAACGCTTGGTCCAAGAGCAAGTGCACCCACGTATCATTACCTAAGGCTACGAGCTGGGCCGCAAGGAAGCGCTAAAGTTTTTGGAGACCTTCAAAGTGGCGCGCGAGACAGTGGAGAAACCTCTGCTGATCAGCGTTGCCCGCACTGCCCTGTGCACCAAGCTGCACCCCGACCTTGCGAACCAGTTGGTGGACATCGTTGTTGAAGCAGTGAACATCGTGCGTATCGCCGACAAGCCGATCGACTTGCACATGGTCGAGATCATGCACATGGTGCACCGCCTGGCCAGCGACACCCAGCTCATCAAGGGACTGGTCCTCGACCACGGATCCAGAAACCCAGACATGCCCAAACGACTTGAAAACTGCTACCTGCTCACCTGCAACGTTTCCCTGGAGTACGAAAAGACAGAAGTCAACTCGCAGTTCTTCTTCTCCAACGCCACCGACCGCGACAAAATGGCCAAGAGCGAAAGAAGGTTCACTGACGAACGATGCCGCAAGATTATCGAACTCAAAAACAAAGTCACTGAGGGCAACGACAAATCCTTCGTGGTTATCAACGAAAAGGGTATCGACCCCATCTGCCTCGAGCTCTTCGCCAAGGCTGGCATCATCGCCCTGAGACGCGCCAAAAGAAGAAATATGGAGAGAATCGTACTTGCCTGTGGAGGTTCAGCTGTCAATTCAGTGGAGGAACTGACCGAGGCCGACCTCGGTTATGCCGACCTCGTGGAGGAACACGTGCTGGGAGAGGAGAAATACACCTTCATCACTGGAGTTAAGAACCCTAAATCGTGCACCATCCTCATCCGTGGCCCCAACGAGCACACGATAGCCATGATCAAGGACGCAGTGAGGGACGGACTGAGAGCAGTGAAGAACGTGTACGACGACAAGGCAGTGGTGCCGGGAGCAGGTTCTTTCGAAGTTGCCTGCAGCGTACACCTCAACGAATACTGCAAGGAAGTGTCTGGTAAGGCACAACTGGGCGTGCAGGCCTTCGGAGAGGCTCTCCTCATCATCCCCAAGGTAACCATTGATTTATTCAGACCCTGGCAGAAAACAGTGGGTTCGACATCCAGGAGTGCATCCTCAACCTACGCGATTAGTACAACAAGAACAGAGTCGCAGTCGGACTCAACGTGCAAACCATGGGCAACATTTCCCCAATAAAGGAGCAAATCTTCGACAACTACTGCGCCAAGAAGCAGTGGCTCAACATCGCCCCAACTCTCGCCCAGCAGCTCTTGCTGGTGGACGAAGTGATGCGTGCGGGCAAAGGGATGGGAGGAGGCAGCAAGATGTAGGACTGATGCATATACAAAGTTGTTGTGACCCATCTATAATATATAACAATGCCCCGACTGAGCACCTACTCAAACTTCGATTACCCCGACGGCGAAGAACAGGTCATGCCCTGGGAGTTCTGGACCGAAGAAGAACGCTCGCTCGTCATCCGCGAGGCCTACAAAGACCTCACCCTCACCTCCGCAGAAGTCAAGCCCTACCTCAACGCATCACGCATCCACTTCTACTCCCAGTGGCTGGTCCCCATCGCGGCCGCTGCCCTCGCCTTCGGCCCCCTGCGGTCGACGTTGCTGGCGAAGAGCTACAAGAAACACCCGTCGCTCGGGTTGAGAAGTACCCCATGTGCGACCCAGGCAGCGCCGCCCTGTTCGGGGGTTTCACGCTCTTCTGGCTGAACCTCAGTCCGTTCTACATCCAGAAAGAGAACGAGCAGATCCGCGCGCTAAAGACCATCTGGGCCAAAATCGGCATTAACATCAAGGTCTACAACGACCTGCTCTCGCGCTCCACCACCTCCACCAGCCTCGACAAGGACACATGGAACGTCTACGCCCAAAGGAACTCGTCGGCTGCGGGCATTTCATACCCCGAGGAAGATTCGGCACCCTACTTCCTGCCGGACACCATCGCCACTGGCAAACTCAAAAAAATATACCTGTGATTAACAGCAACAGAAATATCGGCACTTTATCTGTCACTCCTCACTATTATTTAATCCCGCTCACCAATAATACAACAAATCGATTATATCTGCCATCCTCAGGAATTTGACAACCTACAAAAAAATAAATTTGACACTCCCCTCCCCGCCGCCTCTCCGTCCCCGCCCCTTCCACTGGAGAATTGTTAACCAAGGCCTATCCTCATAATTTAAATGGCACATTTTATAAGAGAAGCTAGGCCACTGTCATATTGCAGGCGATTGTCGCGCGAAAGATCACTAACTACTCTAAGTCATCACCATGCCCACCGCGCGGGGCGGACGACCCCCTCTATAAGTGTGTGTTTTATAAATATTGAATGAAGAAATAAAATGAACCAAGAACGAGACCTGCCACTGACCGTGTTCAAGCCACACGTGCAGATCTACGCAATCGTGGAGGTTGAAATCGACGATTACGAGCTCATCGGCCACGGTTTTCTGTCAATCATCACTGACTAAATCTAAGACTAAACCGTGCACTACCTCGAAGTCCAGAGCGTCAAAGACAGTGAAGTGATGCTGCGGTCAAGACTACGTCTCTGCAACAACTACGAAAAACAACGGGGGTCAGTCATTGTCTGGAACGATAGCGAGCACAGGGGCCACTACGACCTGGCAGTCTCCTTCGAAAGCAACAAGTAGTGCGACATCTTCTGGTATGTACCTTTAGCTATAGCTTAGGCGGTTGATTTGCGAAAAAATAGGCAAAAATTACCTGTAGATCAGCGGAAGGGAAGCACTCGAACTCCCCAACGAAAACAACCTCACATACATCCTCGACAAAACAAAAACAGCCAAAGACCTGGTTGAGTACAACCTCCTCAACTCCCACGCTTTCACCAACGCCCTTGGCCAGCTCTTCCGTAACTTCCAGACTAGCAAAAACAAAATGGGAATGGGCATGATCGCTCGCATCATCAAGTCTATCTTTAGCAACCTCGACTACCAGATGATGCACGCTCTCTTCCAGGACAACACCTTCACCCTTATCCTCGACGTCCAAAAGTGTAACTCTCACCTTATTTAGTCCTCCTAGACATCGACTTCCCCAAGAGCTGGGGGGAACAACTCAAGTTCAGAAGCATCGTGCCACTCAGTCCGGAAATCAACGAAAAGATACACATCATACACCGCCTCAACTTCTACCGAGAGAACATACTCGATCTCATGAGGGAAAACTACCTCGAACATATGATGGTCATGGTAAATATCACCCTATTTAGACCCAAGTATAGTACAACAAAGAAATCATACTCCACCTCACCAAAGACAACACGCTTGAAGAACTTGTTGCCCTCCCCTTCCCCGCCCAAACACAGACCCAACAGACCTAGCCACCTCGCAAAGACATAGCTGAGGAAGACACTGCCCTCAACGAAACTGAAGAAATGAAAAGACAGAAATTTTCATAGAAAAAACTAGAGTTTCTACTCGAATCGCTTATCATGTCCAAACAAGCTCAAGATGAAAATGCCCGCTTACGTTTCGTTGACAAAATTTACAGGAGTGGAGCTGTTTAAATGGCCTCTTAATTCCTAGATCGCGGCATAGTCAAGTCACTGGACTTCCTGATATGTTTGGCCCAAAGTGCCCCAAGCAAGCTGGTGGAATACCTGAAATTGAAGTACAGAGAACAGCCATCAGACAATCTGCATATCAAACTATCAAAAAAATACTGTGTTGGCAGCGAATAAATGCAGAATTCAATCCTTTAAGTAATCAAGTATGTGGCTGAGAGCTTCAAGAACAAAGAAAACCTAGATTTCTTCATCGGCACCTTCTTCGCCTCAGTCTTTGGTTGCTGCAAGGACATGAAAGCAGTTCTGGCTGTTGTCAGTGAAATTCAAAATGTGCTCGAGAACATCGAACCCTTGATGAACCAAGCGATTCGCAGCAAAGTCTTTGAGAAGATAGTTCCCTTCCTCCGCAGTCAAAGGCAGGAAAAATCAACTGACCTTAGGGCCATCAAAATTCTTAAACGTGTTTTGCTCGAAAATGCAGACTCCTCTTGGTCTTTCAAAAAGGTTTTTCTGGATCAAATCAATCAGTAGTTCATTAAAACAGGATTTTTCTAATACTGCATGCTAACTCTGTAAAAAAACCTGAGATTCAACAACATTATCTGTTCCTCAATGCTAGAAAATATCAAAATCATCTCGCAAATGAAGCGATTTACTCCCTATCACACTTACATCCAACTCAACTATGGAGAGTCAGAATCTCTTGCTAAATTTATAGCTAAAATCCTCTAATTAAAAGAAGAAAAGAAATAAGTTCTTGGAGAAGATGGCCAACCCTTAAGTCATCAAAGGGCTTTAGAGCAAGAACAGTAAGAGGCCTATTTTATGTCAGAAATGCAGGAAGAACCCAACAGCAACGCCATGATTGAGGAAGCTAATGATCAACTCGAGAGTTTGCGGAAGATGCGTCGGGAAATCTCAGCAGAGGAAATGGAAAGAGAGGAGGCGGATCTGTACTCTCAACCCAGAAAGAAAGTTAAGTCCGACATAGCGGCATAGCCAGAGCTAAAGATACAATTGGAGCTACCTTTTGACGATTTAGAAGGAGAAAAGTGATTAACCTATATATGATTACTTTTTTTCCTTTTTTTCTTCACAACTCAAACATTAATCACTTGAATTTATATCAATAGTAACTTAGCACATTCTTCATTAATTTTTTGATATTTATTTTAAAATAATCTGTCCTATATATGCCAGTTTTGGCACTGATTTAAAAAGATTTAAAATCATAATATCACCATGGACTCAGTTGGAGTACATATCTATCTATCCAGAACGTGCTACCTAAAGTCATTAAGGACGGAGCAAACGAAGAAAAGGGAGAGATCGCTCGTCTTGTAAGTCTTTAGTTATTTAGTCCTCCTTTATCGGAGCCATCGCTGTTGCCGATCTCGTCAAAACAACCCTCGGCCCAAGAGGAATGGACAAAATTTTAGTGCCCATTGCCGCGGGTCCCAAGAGCAAACATATCAACGTCACCAACGACGGAGCCACTATCTTGCGATCAATGCATGTGGACAACCCAGCCGCTAAAATCTTGATCGATATCTCTAAAACCCAGGACGAGGAAGTCGGAGATGGAACCACCACAGTTGCTGTACTTGCTGGCGAACTTTTGAGAGAAGGAGAAAAACTCGTTCATATGAGAATGCACCCCCAAACCATCATCAACGGATGGAGAATGGCACGCGATGCCGCCAAATCCAAATTACTCTCCCTTGCAAGAGACAACTCCACCAACTTGGAAAAATTCAAGGAAGACCTCATCAACATCGCCAAAACGACACTCAGCTCCAAACTTCTCACCCAAGACAAACAGCACTTCGCAGAACTAGCAGTCGATGCCGTTCTTCGATTGAAAGGATCAACCAACCTCTCCTACATTCAAGTCATTAAAAAACTCGGAGGATCTATTAAAGAATCATTCCTTTGCGACGGGCTCATCCTCGAAAAGGAAATTTCAGTTGGCTGCAAAAAGTCACTTAAAAACTGCAAAATTTTGGCTTCCAATACTCCTATGGATTATGATAAGATCAAAATTTATGGAACAAGAGTTAGAGTTGAATCTTTGTCGCAAGTTCAATAAGTTTCCGAGGCTGAGAAACTGAAAATGAAAGAGAAAGTTGACAAAATATGTTCATATTAACCTAACGTCTATATTAATAGACAACTCATCTATGATTACCCCGAGCAACTCCTCGTTGAAAAAGGAATCTTAGTTATTGAGCACGCTGATTTTGAAGGCATTGAGCGCATTTCAGCAGCTTTGGGAGCTGAGATCCTCTCAACTTTCGACAATCCTGAACGTTCAGAGTAGGTTTTGGGTACTTGCGATTCAATCTAAGAGATCCTCATTGGTGAGGATAAAGTTATCAGATTCTCTGGTTGCAAACGTAATGAAGCTTGCACCATTGTGTTGCGCGGTTCTAGTCAGCATATTCTCGACTAGGCTGAACGCTCACTTCATGACGCTCTTTGTGTGCTCGTCCAAACAGTCAAAAACAAACTGGTCATTTATGGTGGAGGTAATGCTGAGATCCATATGGCTATTGCTTGCGATTAATTGGCAAAAACAGTTAAAGGAAAAGAAGCACTCGCCATTGAAGCATATGCCAGAGCCCTAAGACAACTCCCCATCACTATCGCTCAAAACGCAGGATTCGACTCAAATGAACTCATCCACGACCTTGAGATTGAACTTAAAGTAAAGCCAGAATCAGGCATCAATATTGAAACTGGGCTCGTTGACTCAATGGAAAAATTAGCCATCACCGTAATTTTTATTTTATTTAGGAATGTTTGAGATCAAAAGAACAAGCACTCATCTCTGCCAGTGAAGCCGCAGAAATGATCATGCGTGTTGATGACATTATTACTTGCGCTCCCAGACCAAGAGAAAAACCCAGATTGCACTGATTTATGTGTGTGGATATCATTCATCAAATTGAATTCTATTATAGCTGTAATGCAAATAAGCCGTATACTATCAAATGGATCATGGATTTAACTGAATTAGAGGAAAAAGATTATTATCTTTGGATATTTTTCGATCTCGTTTCACTTAAAGGATATTAGACTGTCTTTAATATTACACCTATCCTCTGATCTTTTGTCTTTCTTACATAATGTACCTTAATTTTCTGTGTTTTTTTAAGTTTTTTGTTTTTTATTCAAACTGGATCACTCCTTCAGGCAGAGGTTTGGTAAAATCTTGAATGTACCTCTCTCTAACTTGATAAGATTTCGGCAGTTTATTCTCAAAATTTTGTTTAGTTCTTTCAATTTATTTTTCTCTCTTCTCCTTCCAGTATTTATCCTCATCCTAGGAATTGTAGTATCTGTTATAAATCTTATCATAAACAGGATTTTAGCTCATCTTTTTGCCGATTAACTGCTTAGATATAGATATTTCGTTTGATCTGTCTTTTTAAATACCGTTTTCTTACAAATGAAGTATATCAACATCCTTAGGTTTATCGACTTTCTTTTTATTATAAAAAGGGGGCAAAATAACAACTCTATTCTTCAACAAAGAATCAGGAATTTTTTGCCCATTAATCAAATTATAAAGATTTCGAACTGGAGCCATATTTTTTAAATGTGATTCGTTAGCTTATCCTAGATTTGACTCTACAAAAGAATGGTTATTGATGATATCGTAAGGCTTATCGTATTTGTAACGGATACCCTAAATTTCATTACACTTACTTTTTATAAACTCGCCTAGCTTTTTTCAGCCCTTTATAAAGGTTGTTTATCTATAAGCTTTGGCTGAACAATAACTTATTTTGTATATGTTGACATACTTGTTTATGGTTTCAACTGAGAACGAGGAAATAATTAGGTTTTTTAAGATGATTGGTTAACTCCTGACTTTTTACCCTTTTAATAGGATATCAAATCGCTTTTCCATCTCCGAATATCGCTTTCTTCAAAGCCAATAATCATAATAAAATAAAATGGTGTAAAATTATTCTATCTGATCAAAAACAATGAAAGGCAAAAATAAATGGATTAAAAACACTGATTAGAGAGTTAGCTTGTTGGATTAATGAATGCCTGTTTAGCTCAGTTGGTAGAGCATTTGCCTCGTAAGCAAAAGGCCAAGGGTTCGACTCCCTTAACAGGCTTTTTTACTTTTGGATGCACACCCATCTCTATTCAAAAATTAAATCTAAAAGTCTTAGCTTCTTTATGGCATATCAAAAAATAAATAAATGAGCTTACAATAAAGTTTACATTACTAATTAACAATTAAAAAATATCAGTTATGTATAAAATCATACTCGTAACGCTCCCAAGTCTTCAATTTCGGATTTTCCTTAATATACTTCTCCAAATTCAAATTCTGGAAAATAAAATTGTAATTGATAGGCATTCGAGTAATTGGATCTTTATACCCATTAATCTTAAAATAGTCTCGCAAACTCTTCTATTCAAAGGAGTTACCACTTGGTAAAATATATGGTTTTTTCATTATTTACTACATTAACATAATCTTACATAACTGATCGGATCTAGTACCTACTATGGTGTGAAATCCTACTTATTATTTTGATCTAATAACAACTATTTCAGCTCTTGCTCTAACTATTTTTTGGAAGGAAAATGTTTAGCTATAGGATGGCTTTGTTAGAATTTGTCAATAGCTCTACTGTAGACATACTTTAAAAGCCTATTTGCCCTTCCACTCAGGTTTCTCTTGTAAGATTTAAATTATTTCACTAAATTCTAGTATTAAGCCTTATCTTAAACACCCAAAAAGTAAAAATGAAAGTGTTGACTGATGTGCTTTAGGGCTGTTTCAATATAATCATATATCTCCTATCTTTCAGATATTATCTCCTTCTGCCATTTCATTATCAACTTCACCTTTATCAAAAAACACAAAGGGTCGTCCACTCTCCGAGTCAGTACACTTTCAAGATCCCGCATCGCTCCGGCAAAGTCCTGCAGCATAAATCTAGTTTCGATCATTCCTTTGACCGCTACATCAGAAGTGCGGATAATTTCCTAAATATCTCATTATTTACATAGGCCTCCTCATATTTCCTGAGAGAATTTACATAATCACTTTTTATTTTGAATTAATTAGCCTCTTTAATGTATTCCTCAAAAGAAATCTTCAAAATTTACTAAACCTAAGGATCCGTGCTATTATCCCCGTTAAAGGTCAGCTCAGTTCGCGCCTGATAGCAGTTGTCAAGAGAAAATAACTACACCGATTAGTATTTCGATCCATAAATCACAATAATCTCCGACACATTTCCGAGCTAAATCAAACCAATTTTACAATGTTTGCATGTTTCAACTAGAAAGTCAACGTTACGAATGTTTGCGCTCCCACAAAACGAGTTTTACTAGTTTACGAGAGGCAGCAGCCGAAAGTCGAAGCAATCTGAAACAGGAAAGCCATACATAAAAATGCAGAGGACATTCCAGCTGATTATCAAGTCTCAGCTGAAAGACAAATTTTCCCATTTGTCCATTATAAACGGGGTGGACCTGATGAGGCGTGAAAAATCGGGTATCTTCGATAACTTTCATCAAAGAATTAGTGTATTTCAATTGTAATTCTCATTGATAAACATAACTAATAGGAATGTTCTAGAGTCAATCATCGATCTCGAATAGTCTCAGATTTATTTCAGCCCAATGTATTTGTCCACCAAAGCGCGCGTTTAGCTGAACCTTAGCTCCTTACTCGCACACCCCAAAAGAACAATAATAAACCTGGTTTTGTTCTTCGACTAATAGATGGAGGCCAAACAGTTTCCTGCATTTTGGGTTTGTCCAGTTTTCCCTCCAATGAAACCCTCCTCTCCCAGAAGGATGTTTGTATTTTGCCACACTACTTTCCTGATCTACACTTCCTTACTCGCAATAGTTTTAAGCTCCCCAGTATGATTCGTCTTACCGATTATCTTGGAACACTCGCTATTTTCTATCAAAGCTTTAATCAAAATAGCCTGGTCCTAGGCTGTTGAATAGGCTTCAAGTCTGAAAGAACAATCAAGTCCATGAGGATTTACATAGCATGTTTACTTCATTCCAATTTCCTTAGAAACATTATTCATTATCTTAACGAATTGTTCCATATAAATTTTAATGTTCCAAGTGTCCTCAGTCAGGTCCAGACTTTTGAGGTCTACCTTTATTACTAGCGAGTTACCAACCAGCAAATGTGCCTCCCCCAAACGGTCGTAGTACACGCAAGCACCCAGATTTTCAGCAAGAACTAATGCCGCATCATTTCCACTCGGCAGCATCAATCCATGCAAAAGATCCTAGATTGTAACCCATTCTCTGGACTCCAACTCAGCAGTCGTCCCTCGCGTTCCGGCTGCGTTAGTCGTTACACGAAAATAGCATTTTGTCATGTTGATTTTGTATTTTTCACATAACTTTACAGTGCAAAGCATCGTCATCATCTTCGTTAGGCTGGCAATCTCTCTCCGCATTGATTTATTGAACTCTAAATCTCACAAAAAATACAGACGATCGGTTGCAAATCCATGCTATAGATTGCATATGCAACTGCGGTCAGCTTGTTGGCACTGTCCTCAGCCTTGACAGAACGTCTCAAATTCCTTTCTGGAGATTTAACAGGAGAAGAAATAATTTTGGGTAGCTTAATCAAGGTTTTCGAGTTTCTCTTCTGGTTCATCGATTTATTAATTTTAATAGAGCACAAAGAATTATCTGATTGTGGTTGTTCTAAAAATAGTATTATTGCTTGAAAGTGATAGATTTTAATGGTGACGGAGGTATGATTATAATAACAAATAATATTACTATGAACGCGGCTCCCTCCATCAAGGACTTTTCCGCCTTGTCAGTCATCGGAAAGGGCACTTATGCGAAGGTCCTCCTCGTCCGACACCTCAAGGACAACCAGCTCTATGCCCTAAAAATTTTAAAAAAGAAATACATCCTCTAAAAAAATCAGGAAAAACACATCATGACAGAGAAATAAATTTTGGCTCAAATTGAACACCCATTCCTGGTCAAAATGAAGCTCAGCTTCCAAGACGACAAAAAATTATACTTCCTCCTTTAGTACTGTCCTGGAGGCTAACTCTTCAGCCTTCTCGCAGCCAAGGACAAACTCTCCTAAGATCAGTATAGATTCTTTAACCTAGGGCCAAATTCTTTGCAGCCCAGATCGTCCTCGCCCTCGAAGCACTTCACAAAAATAAAGTCATCTACCGAGAGTACATCTCCAATTATTAAGCCTAAAACCTGAAAATATCATCATTGATCGTTACGGATACATCAAACTCACTGATTTCGGTCTATCTAAAATCCTCAACAGTGAAGAGTCTTCTGCCACCTCGATCTGTGGAACCCCTGAATACCTTGCACCTGAAATTGTAAAGAAGCTGGGCCATGGAACTGATGTGGATTGGTGGTGTCTAGGATGCCTTATTCACGAAATGATCACTGGATTTCCTCCGTTCAGAAACTAAAACAGAATGGAGCTCTTCTAAGCCATTGTCTACAAAAACCCAGATTTCTCAAAAGTAAGGCTTCGGTTACTTAGCTGTCTCCCAAATTGCAAGATCTTCTCAAGAAACTGCTCATCAAAGACCCAAGTAAACGGTTAGGCCACAACGGGACTAAGGACATCAAAGAACACCCTTGGTTTTAAAAGCTTAATTGGGAATCATTGGTCACTCGAAAAATAAAAGCCCCATTCGTCCCCAAACTAGCTTCAGATATCGATATAACAAACTTCGATAACTAATTCACCAGTTGCTCTATCTAATCTTCTTACGAAAAATCGCCTAATTTTGAGTCGGGAGGAAAGTTCAAAGATTTTGAATATTGTGATTGATAGTCAAGATCAAATTCTAACTTAATTATCATTAAAATTCCATTCTTAACGTAAAAACAGTTCCACCCATTGCTTTTTAATTTTAAAAAGGAAACTAACGCTATCCAACTGCACAAAAAAATTCCTAATTTACGCAACAGATAGAACTAACACACTTATCGAGCCCTAACGATATTTGCTGAAGCTAAAGATAAGGTTATTCAAGGGAATGCACAAATACGGTACCATGTTAGCTACCAATATATAAAAAACGGTCATCAAGCGATAGATCTAGTCCAGTTCTTTGATTACCATGAAGTTAATGTTCAAAGTATTTCACAAAAGAACTCATATTTCTAATATCCCAGAGATAGCTGAGGTTATCTTTCCTTGCCAACGATAGGAAGTTGTAATCATTTGTATTAAACCGCTTTATCTTTGTGACCAAATCCATATGGGGCTATATTTTGAGATATTTACCTTGGTATCCAAAACTATTTAGCCACTATTTAGATCTAGCAATGTTAGTTATCCAGTAAAACTGCCAGTGACTGCCACATTTCCCATCAACTCGATTGAAGAAATATATTTTTTGTTCATTTCCTTAAATCTTTTCGCCACCAATTTAGTCAAATCATACTCTGACATAAATTTTTTTCCTCCTCCCACTAGTCTCTCATGCTGAATCTCAATGAACTTACATTTTTTGCGAATTGCAAGGGTGTCAAAAACATCTAAGAGTTAGGTTTTCGATCATAAATAGAATTTCCAAATTAGTCAAATGAACGATCCTCATTCATCTTGTAAATCCTTATCTAACTCCCTTCATAAATACAGGCATATTCTTATTGCTCGTTACTAATGCACTATTCACTATCATTGCATCATAAACATTTGACTCAAATTTAAGAGATGAACATCCTCCATTTTCAGATAATTGTCTCACATCAAGAATGCCAAGCTAATGAATTAGAATTAGAGAGTTGCTTTCTCTATCGTATTTGATATTTGTGAGGAAATCATTCTTTTAAGTGGTTTGGAAAGAGGAATCTATTTTTAGCCTAAACTGCTGCATTGATTATATAATTAAAATATATGATATAACTCAACATATTATGACTTTTCCACTCATTACCTGAGTCTACATCAATGGACAAGTACCAAAATTTATATGTGCATAAACTCGTAATCTTTAGGAATTAGTAGCATATTCTACTCATTTGTATAGTATTTCTTCCAATAATTCGATATTTTTAGATCTTTTTACAGCTTGGCAGCCTCAGTAGGAAAAGGCGCCAGCGAACGCCAACTATCTTCTGATTATTTAGGTTGAAAAAATAAAGAGTTGTAATACGTATTGCTCAAAATCTAACCAAAAAGTTTGCGTTTCAACGAATTTTGAAACACTATCTCACTAGCCTTTCCTCCTTGTAATAAATATATCTCCTTCACAACGTTTTGATTCCTGAAAACTCTTCGAGCTGCCATAAAGAGCACTTCATTAATGAAAAATTACTGATAGCAATTCCACCGACATAGATGTGTTTAATGATTGGATAAACGTCGAAATCTTGATAAGTGGTTCGTTACTAACTTGATAGTAGATGAGGTATGAACAGTATGCAATACCGACAACGTAAAACCAGTAGTCCCTCAGTATACGCAACAGTGAAAATTTTCCTTTATAAATCAAAAATTTCCCATTTTCGAACTAAATCGGTTTCTTTGATTTATAACTCAAGTTTCTACTTATGATTGACTTACTTTATGTTCTCTATATTGCTGCTTGTAAAACCTACCGTATGTAACTTCCCCTTCTATGGCCTTTCTTTCGAAAAACAGAATCGTAACCCGCTCGAACAACTCTACCAAATCGATTTAGTCTTTAAGATTTTCCTTATCATTATTAATAGCTATTTTTTCTTAATTAAAAGTTAAAACAAAAATATCATCCTCTGTTGATCTTCACAATTGAACCAGCTTTTAACATTTTCATAGAACTTGGTCTCTCAATAGGACAAAATCTAGATGTTGATGGTCGAGTATTACGTTTATCAAGGGCCTTATTATCTGCTTCATTGCTTAACTAACGTTAATACGATTGAATCAGCTTCTATTGATTACTAATGATATGTTAAAGAGCCAAAATATGTTCCTTTTTGCGTTGAATTTTTTATTTTTGCTCTTCGACTCTTCCTCTGTTTGAAATATAGCAATCAATCGAGACATCTTTTTTTGTGAGTGATGTTTATTTAGAGGGAGAATCAATTACAGTTTTTAATTTTTCTTTATCATTTTTTCTTTTAAAAGGACTACATTTACTCAAGCTAGGATCAATACACGAACACTCCCGCATTGATTTACGATTATTGATACTTCCGTCTAGCGAATCCCGAATGCTCTCATTCATTTGGCTATTTTTCAAACGCATTTTATTAATATCCCGCTGAAGCTGACCATTCTGATTCAGCAAACTCTACAATTGTTTCTTCAATTCTTCGATTTGTTTTTGCAAATGACTTTGTTTTATGATTTATTCCTCTTTCTTTTTAAATTTATTTCGCAACAACTTCACTCTGTTCTTCAATTCTACATTTTATTCTTGTAGCTGAAAATGCCACAAATGTTCTTGAGGCGTGAGCTGTTGTTTGTCTCGTCGAGTATAGTCATAGGGTTGATGACTGTTTCTTATCATAACCTTCTCGATGATCCGGTCAACTGAAACATCAGAAATAGATGCCAGTAACGCCTCCATTCAAATCAGAATACTATACCTTTACATCAAAATCAAATTACAAAGATTATCAAAGATGCAATGATAAAACTTTAAATCGTTATCAGTAAAATAACTTTTATTTATTTCAAATATAAGTTCCAATTAACTTATTTTGAAACTGTTTTTTTTGAAAACAAACTCAAAAAAATCTTCCGTTTGATAAAAGCTACGATTTATTAAATAATAAAGGAACTATCAACGTCATGGTTCTCTAGCCTCTCCGACCATTGAGTTAGTGGGTGCACCTTTTGGTTTAGTATCAACCCAGTAAAAGGATTCATTGTTATCTTCTTATTCAGCCTCTTATTCCTCACTTTCCTCAGAGTCTCCTTCATTACTGCTCACATCTGTGCTCGATTTCTTTTTTGAAGAGTCTTTATCGTTATTTTTATCCTCATCACCTCCTGATCCTGAGCTGGAAAGTGCCTTATTGCTGGTAATGGTGTCTTTGCTAGCAGGAGCAGACCTTGGGTTGGGTCTGTTGTTGCTGTTGGACGACTTACTGGAAGAGCTGCCTGCACTTGAACCCTCCTTTTTGCTAGAATCTGAATAAGTGATGATTTTTCCATGGCTTTCGTTCATCTAATTGGTGATTCCCTTCTCTGATCCCAAGTCTAGAAAGTAGTAGGTGCCGGCGCCAACGACTGCGAGGACTGCGAGGACAATGACGATATTGAGAGGAGTGAACAGTTTTCTTCTGGTTTGTTGTTTAGGTTGACTGATATCTACCTCTGAGAGGGAAGGCTCTACCTCAAGTTCTTGGGTTTAGTTCTGGGGAGAACTTAGTTGTTGTGGGTGAACAGCTAACATCGTGAAAAAAAATAATTATAGGTGAGAGCCTCAAATTTATTGAACATAAATGGTATTAAATTAAGCAAAAGTAAAGATAACTTTCTGTAACTGAAATGAAGTCAATTTGAGCGATGTTAGCTTGGTATAACGGACTTTAGAGTTTATTGCTGGTTTTTACACTTATTTAGCCTTGAAAAATGGATGTAAAAGAAAAGTTGAATTTTCTTTGTGTTTGTAAAAATATTAAATACAAAATATTGCTGAAGATATATCGATAACAACCAGAGAGGGTTTTAAACATCAAATCATTTAATCCTCTTAAAAGATTTGAAAATTAATATATTCCTCCCATTTTCCGTATTGTTTTTTGCACTATTTTTTTCATTTTGAAATTTAGACTTGTTTTTATAATATTTAAACCATAAAACAGGATTTTTTTACCCATTTTTGTTTCGTAAACTACAATTAACTGACAAATAGATATTACCAATTTTTAATTTCAATGGAATTTAATCCAAACAACAAAGTTCTTCTTCCTAGCTTGTTTCGTACCATTTATTTTCATTTTAAAGTTTTTTTATAATTATTCGCTTTAATAGTATACAAATAAAAGTGGACTAAAAACCATTAATCTTCCTGCCTATTTTGTTCAGTCATATAGGTCAAAAAGATACCTCTGAATTTCTACTTTAACGGTTATAAATACTTCTAGAATTATCAAAGTA
>ERZ724520.466-NODE-466-length-21718-cov-3.849698_pt1 | contig 21718 bp, 26 predicted proteins | sample MGYA00376053_ERZ724520 | MGnify/ENA primary metagenome ERZ724520 (study PRJEB28724, sample SAMN07190886) | activated sludge metagenome | isolation source: activated sludge of sewage treatment plant in Hong Hong | place: USA: Christiansburg, Virginia | collected...
AAAATCCGGGCAGTGTTTTGGGCTAGACGCGCACCCGCAGCGTCAGCCCTTTCAGGAAATTGCGCAGCAGCTGGTCGCCACATACACGGTAGTTGTGGTGACCTGCCTTGCGGAACAATGCACTCAGTTCCGGTCTGGACACCGGGAAGCCGGATGCTTGCAAAATCTCGTGCATATCGTCGTCTTTCAACTCAAACGCTACCCGCAATTTCTTCAACACAATATTGTTGGTCATCCGCGCTTCGTGCGGTGGCGCAGGATGGTTTTCATCCTTGCCACGCATGGCATACACCAGGCCATCAAGAAAATACGCCATCACTTCATCGCTGCAATCCAGATACCCTTCTTCTTCATCTTTTTTCAGGTATGCCTGCACGTCGGCTTTCTGCACGTCATAACCAGCAAGCTTGAATACCTCGACCATTTTCACGTCGCTGATGTCCAGCATGTACCGTACGCTGCGCAATATATCGTTATTGATCATGTTGATGCCTGCTATCTAGAATTTTTCATGCGGCGCAAGATAACGCCACTGCCCGGATGGCAACTTGCCCATCGATACGCCGCCGATACGGATACGCTTCATCGCCAACACCGCGAGATCCAAGCTTTCACACAATTGTACAACCTGACCGGGCTGCGGATTTTTTATCGCCATCCGCAAACGGGTTTCATTTTGCCAGCTGACTTTTGCGGGCAATGCCGCGAACCGGCTGGAAGCCAGCTCGACAGCCGTCGGCTCACCATGCACTTCAACAATATATTCCTGCTCATTTTTGTGTGCATCTTCATTTAATTTGCGCAACACACGCCAGTCTTGTGAAAACACCACCAAGCCACTGGCACCCGCTTGCAACGGTGCGGCACAGGTCTGCTGCAAAAAATGACGCTTGAGTATACGAACGCCAGCGGGATCATCCGCAAACAGATTGTCTGCGCCAATCAGGGCCTGCATCGTATCCACATCCGGGTCTGCGTCTGGCGGCAGGTTCAGCAGGCAGGTAACAGGCTCAACCGGCACCAGTACAGCCTCCGGATGCAATACCACCTGTTGCTCCAGCACCCGGAAATGCGGATCTTCCACCACTTCGCCATCAACAGACACCCAGCCACCTTCGATGTACAGCTCTGCCTCCCTGCGTGAACAGGGCACGAGTTCTGCAAGGCGCTTGGAGAGGCGAACGGATTCAGACATGACAATAGCCGATGGAAAGATGGGGTATTGTACCCAAATGGAAGGCACTGATAAGAACAGAGTGTTAGCGTGTGGCGCTTCTTATTTTTTTCAACAGGTCAGTATCCTTGTGCAGATCAATGATAAATGAGTTAACAAACTGATCAGCCATCAACTCTTCTACATAATATTCATCATGCTTTTGCGACAATGCGCCTGCAAACATACCTAACGAGGCAATCCATGTGTATTTTCTATCATCATAGCGAAATCTTTTTACCTCTTTGCCATTGATACTGACAATAAAATCGGCATGCCTGACGTTATCTGCCCTGTACGGGATAAGAAAAGCAGATGACCCTGATACAAACAACCACGACAGCGCCAGGAATACATTGCTGGCAGGCTCCCCTGATATTTCCACCCCGATTTCAACAGGAACCACGCCATTACACGTAGTCACACCATCAAACAGGTTTTTCCTTGAAAACAGTAATGGATAAGAAATATATCCCGGATTTTTTGCCGTAACGCTCACTGCAGGCAGTTTTTGCATGCCTGGCTGCATCACCCAATACTTGTTTTTGTCATCATGCGAGGCAATGGTGCAGCCCTGCAAAAGCATAAAAGCCAGGACAATGGCGCAAACCCCTTTGTATTTGAATGAGTTGCTCATGGGTTGCTCCCATCCAGAAACTCACAGCCTTGCGGCATGGTGTAAGTGGCATTGGGAACCAGCACTGTGTAGGTGCGCATATTGGGATTACCCGGAACGGCCGTCCCGCCTGCTGCGGCAGAGACAGAGGCCGTACCTACAAGCATTGCCGCTTCAGCCGCCGCGCTTCTGCGTTCATAGACACCGCTGACATGCTGATAGTCCTTGGCGCTGACATTTCCTTCAGGGGGGTAATGCGTCGTTGAAGCACAGCCGGCTTCAATCAATAGCACAACGGCCAATAGTGGTTTTTTCATCAATCGCTCCTGCTGGTTTACACGAATGGCATGCACTTGTCTTTTGAAACAAAAAAGGCCTGCATCGCTGCAAGCCTTTGGAATAGATGGTGGGTCGTGATGGATTCGAACCATCGACCAATTGGTTAAAAGCCAACTGCTCTACCGACTGAGCTAACGACCCCTTAAAGAGGCGACCATAGTAATGTCTGACACCAAAAAAACAAGCCTTTTTTGCAGCAATCAGGCTTGCTGATAGCGGGTAGGATCCGCTATCCCTGCCTGTTCAAACCCGTCCCGACGAAGACGGCAACTGTCGCAAACACCACAGGCATGGCCAGCATTGTCGGCCTGGTAACACGATACGGTCTGGCCGTAATCGACACCCAGCGCAGCACCTTGCTGGATAATCCCGGCCTTGCTCAATGCCATCAATGGCGTGTGGACGGTGATGGTCCTGCCCTCCACGCCTGCCTTGGTGGCCAGATTAGCCATTGTCTGGAACGCCTCGATATACGCCGGGCGACAATCCGGGTAACCGGAGTAATCCACTGCATTCACACCGATAAATATATGGCGGGCATCCAGCACCTCGGCCCAGCCCAGTGCGATGGAGAGAAACACTGTATTTCGGGCAGGCACGTACGTCACAGGAATCCCGCTACCCGCTTCTGTAGGCACAGCAATGCGGTCATCCGTCAGCGCCGAACCCCCAATGGTAGAGAGATCCAGCTTCACCACCTTGTGCTCACAAGCGCCACCGGTTCGAGCCACGTTTTCTGCTGCCACCAGTTCAGAACGGTGGCGCTGGCCATAATCGAATGCCAGCGTGAAACAGTCATACCCCTGCGCTTGTGCCATAGCCAGAACCGTAGCGGAATCCAGCCCGCCCGACACAAGCACAACCGCACGTTGCTTGTTTACAGCATCAGCGTCCACGCTCTTCGCCCCAGATCAACTTATGTAACTGCAATTGCATGCGCACTGGCAGGTTATCTGCAATGATCCAGTCGGCCAGATCACGGGATGGCAATTCGGTAAATGATGGCGAGAATAATATTTCGTCCACTTTATCTGCCAGCTGATAGTGGTCGATTTGCATTCGCGCCCACTCATAATCTTCCCGATTACACAGCACAAACTTGATCTGATCTTTGCGATCAAGGCACGCGATATTTTCATAGCGGTTGCGCGACAACTCACCCGATGCCGGCGTTTTCAGATCCACCACTTTCACCACGCGTGAATCCACTGCCTCAACCGGCATAGCGCCGCCTGTTTCCAGTGATACTTCATACCCCGCATCACAGAGCGCTGTCATCAATGGCAAAGCATTAGGCTGGGCAAGCGGCTCCCCGCCTGTCACGGTGACATAGGCGGGTTTGTACGCTGCCACAGCATCAAGGATTTCTCCCAGCGTCATTATCTGGCCACCCTCGAATGCGTAATCCGTATCGCAATACGTGCAGCGCAACGGGCAACCGGTAAGACGAACAAAAACCGTCGGCAACCCGACTGTTCGCGTCTCACCTTGTAACGAAAAAAATATCTCGCTGATACGCAGGGTGTCAGAAGCCATCACAACATCTTTTACATAGACTCAAGATAGCTTTTTGCCAGCGGCGCAGATTTTGAATTTCCGGCAGCCACTTCTTTCAACAAGGTGCGGGCCTGGTCTGTTTTGCCTTGCTGGTTGTAAATTTTCCCCAGATTGTACTTTGCATCATCCGTCTTGCTGTGCGACGGAAAACGTTCAATCAGGGAAGAAAAAGCTGCACCGGCAGAATTGGTATCGCCCTGCGTCTGGTAGACAAACCCGAGCCAAAACCAGGAGTTGCCTGCATACTCACTGTCTGGGTATTTCGCCACGAACGCCTTGAATGCAGCAGAGGCTCCGCTGTAATTCTTTTCCTTGAGCAAACCATAGGCTGCTTCGTACTCTTCCCGCCCGTCAGTATTGCCTGGCTTATCGCCTGTGGAAACTGGCGGCTGCACTGCTGAAGATGCATTGATTGGCGCAGCAGGGTTCTCTGCCGTGGAAGAGCCTGATGGTGCACTGCCACCAGATAAACGACGGTCCAGGCTGGCGAAGTCTTCCTGATGCTGTTGCTTCAACTTCTGCAACTCATAGGCCTGTTCTTCCAGTTGGCCGCGCAATGCAGATACTTCTGCCTGCAATTGCTGGTATTGGCGAAACATATTCCCGCTGTCTGTGCCGCCATCCGTGCTGCTGGTTGTGGTGCTGGCACCATAGGTTTTACTGCCGGCGGCATACCCTTCACTAACCCCTGCCGCCCTGGATTGGGGCGTGCTGAGATCACTCACGGGTGCCTGCGCTATCGCAGACAGCGCAAAGCAGCTGAACCCAATAAGCGGCAGTGCCTTCTGGATAATCCTGATGATTCTCATGTCTGGGACTCCTCTGTAAAAACCGTTATGGCCGTGCCAGTAAACTTTTTTTCTACACAATAAAACAAAAAGGGCCAGCAATGCGCTGACCCTCCCTGTTTTCTATAGCCATTTCTATAGCAACCCTGTGCCAGTTAACCACTGACCATCGAGCATTATCTCTTGAGAATTTCTACACGGCGGTTTTTGCTATAAGCAGATTCACCTTCGCCTTCCACTGCAGGACGCTCTTCGCCAAAACTTACCACTTCCAGCTGGCTAGCGCTTACGCCTTGCATGGTCAGGTAATCAGCCACTGCTTTACCGCGACGCTCACCCAGTGCCATGTTGTACTCACGCGTTCCGCGCTCATCGGTATTGCCTTCCAGCGTAGCGTGGCTGCCAGTAGACTTCAGCAGCTTGCTGTACGCATTCAGCATTTCTTCTGACGCAGGCTGGATGTCTGAACTGTCAAATTCAAAGTACACGATATTGCCGAACTGGTCAGATACCGAACCCCAGTTACCATCCCTGTCGCCAGCACCCATTGTGCTGCCATCGCCACTCAAGCCACTTCCGTCACCATTTGCATCTTTGTCAGCATCGCTCTGCTGGCTGGAACACCCAGTTACCAGAACCATTGCAAACATAACACCAAGCAGTTTTTGCATAATAGACATAGTTTTTCCTTTTAATCAGTTAACAGTCATCAGAACGGTTGGATTGTAGCACCCCGGATTAGTAAGGCGATTCTAATCACCTCCTATCGTATCAGCCACGGCTATTGTCAAAACCACGGCGGCGCTGCTTCTTACCACAGGCCGCCATGTTATTACTTAAATGAAGTACACGCCATGCTTTAGCGGGTTTTAAACGGCCCCCAGGCAGGCTCACGCACATCGCCGCTCAGGGATGGCAGCGGCACCTGCACACCACCGTCCACAGATACCGTAGCAAGGACACCCTGCCTGCCACGCTTCGTGGCATACATAATCATCCGGCCATTCGGTGCCAGCGCCGGGGATTCGTCCAGATTGGTCTGGGTAAGAACCGTGACACGTCCGGATTTCACATCTTGTACCGCTGTGTGAAAAACACCATCACGACGGTGAATAAAAGAAATCAACCTGCCATCTTCACTCATATGCCCATGCGCGTTGTAATCGCCCTCGAATGTCACGCGCTCGGTCTGTCCACTGCCGAGAGAAACTTTGTACAACTGTGGTTTGCCACCACGGTTGGAGGTGAAGATGATGCCGCTGCCATCTGCCGTCCAGCTGGGCTCTGTATCAATACCGAAATGGTTGGTGACACGACGCAGCTGCCGACTACCAAGATCCATCACGTAGATCTCAGGGTTACCATCTTTTGAAAGGCACATCGCCAGACTGCCCCCATCGGGTGAAAATTGTGGCGCGCCATTCAGCCCGGGAAAGTTCGTCAATCTCTCACGCTTGCCAGTGGAAATAGTCTGGATATAAATACCGGGCTTACGGCCTTCAAATGACACGTAGGCCACTTTTGTGCCATCTGGCGACCAATCCGGTGACATCACAGGCTCCTTACTGGTCAACAGCACTTGTTCGCGCGCGCCGTCCTGGTCGGCCATGTACAACTTGATGTTGCTGCCTTCACCACCTACATAAATGATCCGGGTCTGGAATGCGCCGCGAAAACCCGTCAATGCCTCATAGACTGCATCGCTGATGTAATGCGCAATGTCGCGCAAATTATTCGGGCCGCCCTGAATCGTCTTGCTGAACATGGTGGTCTGGCCATTGATATTGCAGAGAACAAAATTAGCGGTAAAACCACCATCGCCACGCGGTACCAGCTGCCCCGTCACCAGGTATTCTGCACCTGACATCCGCCAGTCGCGATACACTACCTCTGCATCTGTATGCGGGAAAGACAGCATGTTTTTCTTGTCGATAGGTTTGAATTGCCCACTGCGATACAAATCATCCGAGACAATCTCTGCAATCTGGTCACCATTGAAACCGGCACCACTCCAGGCAAAAGGAATCACAGCAATCGGGGTTGGATTGCGCACGCCTTTTTTTACTTCTATTGTCAGGCCTTGTGCAGCGACAAGCCCTGAAAAAAGAAAAAACAACACACTGCCAATCAGCCAGCGTTTCATCATGTATATCCTCTTATTCAAGTAAATCTTCCGGGTTAAACAATAAACTGAATTGTCGGAAATTTTTCTCAAACACTTCCGGCTTCATCTGGGTAATCTCTTCAAAGCGCTCGACTTTACGCACTGCTGCTTCTGCCGCCAGATCGAACGCTTTGTTTCCACTTCCTTCAACCACTGTGACATTCAACACCTGGCCGTTCGAGGACAATTCTATCTTCAGCAAGACTTTCATGCCCCGCCGAGCATTGGGTGGTCGGCTCCAGTTGTCTTCGATACGGCTGGAAATCAATCCCGCCCACTTGCCCAACTCATCATCCGTCAGCTCACCTGTTCGCGTTATATCTTCATCATTGAGCAGCGCCTGTATTGCCATCTCGGCATCTTTTCTGGCTTTTTCTTTTTCTATCGCAGAGAGTGCTGCCTGCTTTTTCTCCGCTTGTTTTGCATCAGGCTTCGGCGGCTCCACTTTCTTATCCGGCTGTTTCTTCTGTTCCTGCTGCTGCGGCTTGGGTTTAGGCTGCTCAGGTTTGGCTGCAATAGGCGACGGTTTATCCGTCGGTTTGATTTCCGGCTTCACTTCCTTGGGTTTAGTCACTTCAGGCTTGGGAGGCTCAGGCTCAGGCTTTGGCGGTTCTGGTTTCGGCTTCGGCTTTTCCGGTTTTTGTGTCTGGGTTTTCTGTTGTGGCGCCATGGTGGATTTTGGCGCATATACCAGCGACGCTTTCATCATGGCTGGCGGCGCCATGGTTTTTTGGTCTGCATGCCAATTCCATCCGATGAGCATAACAGCCGCCAGAGCCAGATGCGCACCAAGGCTTAATCCCAGTGAGCGGTATATCGGTTCGTCGCGTGTATCCGACACTCAGGCCGTCTCACTTCTTCGCTGGCGTGGATGGCGGCTCGGTAACAAGCCCGACATTGTCAACGCCCACACCTTGCAGTGCACCCATCACTTCCACCACCACACCGTAATCCACACGCGCATCCCCCCACACCAACACAGGCGTTTTGGGTTTGTTTGCCAGCACTTTCCGCACCTGTTCTGCAATATCCGCCAGTGGTGCAGACGCTTCCTGGTTGGCGCCGAGGTTCAGGTAAAAAGTCTTGTCTTGTTTGATCGATACAATCAACGGTTCTTCCTGGTTTTCCATCGGCTCGGTACTGGCCTGTGGTAACTGCACTTCAACACCTTGTATCAATAAAGGCGCAGTTACCATAAACACAATGAGCAATACCAGACAAACGTCTATCCATGGAACAACGTTGATTTCGGCTTTCTGCTCGTGTTTTTTACGCCGTCTCACTCCATCACTCCACGCGCAGCGGAATGCGCCTGACGATGCAAGATGCTGGAAAACTCATCTGCGAATGTTTCATAACGCGCCAATAAACGATTCAAGCGCGCCGTATAACGGTTATAGGCGATAACCGCTGGTATCGCAGCAAACAGGCCAATGCCGGTGGCAAATAGCGCCTCGGAAATACCGGGAGCCACTACCGCCAGCGTAGCTTGTTTCATGGCAGCCAGACCATGAAAGGAATCCATGATGCCCAATACAGTACCGAACAAACCGATATATGGGCTAACCGATGCAACATTCGCCAGAAATGGCAAATGCTTTTCCAGATGTTCTTCTTCTCGGGCCAACGCAACACGCATGGCACGCGTTGTACCTTCCATCACCGCGTCGGCTTCTACACCATTCTGTTTGCGCAAGCGGGTAAACTCCTTGAAGCCTGCACGAAAAATACTTTCCAGCCCTCCCACTTCTCCCTGATGCGCCCGGTCATTTCCTTCACGGTAAAGCCGGCCCAGGTCAATGCCAGACCAGAATGCCTGCTCAAACTGATGGAAATTGACTTCTGCTTCCCGGTAAGCGCGCGCCCTACGGATAATCATGGCCCACGACACGACGGAAGCACCCAATAGCACGATAATCACCAACTTGATTGGCAATGCCGCGTGCCAGAATAAACTGATCAAGGACAACGACTGGTTCGCTGTATCCACGCTTTCACTCCTCTTTGTACGACTATCCAGAATAGGAAAATCGTCTGGTCATAAAATCCGGTTGGTGCGCCTCAATGAGCGCTCTCTTTTTTGTGTTGCTCAAATTTGTGTTGCCCAAAAACGCTTTTAACCTGATCGTACATCGCATCAGGCATTGCACAGGGGCGGTTACTCGCCCGGTCAACGCAAGCAATACGGATTTCGCTTCGACAGAGCAACTCTCCCCCACGGAGAACCGTCTGCCCAAACACGATATTGCTGCGTGCAACTTTCAATGGGCTGGCAGTGACTACCAACTCATCATCCAGCCTTGCGGCGCCAAGATACTGCACATTGGCAGAATGCACCACAAACATTTTATCGTCAGAAAAGATAGCTGTCTTGCCATAACCCAGCGCGCGCATGAATTCCGTCCGGGCACGCTCCATGAACTTCAGATAGTTCACGTAATAAACGATTCCACCGGCATCGGTGTCTTCAATATACACACGAACGTCCACGGAAAAAGTCATGTATCACTCCGCTGGGGAGCGGGTATGCCCAGATGCTCATATGCAAGCCGCGTCGCCATGCGTCCCCGCGTTGTGCGCGCCAGATAGCCCTGCTGGATCAGGTAGGGTTCAAGCACTTCCTCAATGGTATCCCGCTCTTCACTGATCGCAGCAGCCAGACTGTCAACACCCACCGGCCCACCGTCAAACTTCTCGATAATTGCCAGCAACAAACGGCGATCCATGGCATCACAACCGATATGGTCAACGCCAAGCATTTGCAGGGCAGTATCTGCAATGCCGGCTGTCACCAGCCCGCTGTTTTTGACATCCGCCACATCGCGCACACGACGCAATAACCGGTTGGCAATGCGAGGCGTACCACGGGCACGACGCGCAATTTCAGACGATCCACCCGCTTCCATTTGCATACCCAGAATATCGGCAGCACGCGTGACGATATGCGTAAGGTCGTCCACGTTGTAAAACTCCAGACGCTGCACAATGCCGAAACGGTCGCGCAGGGGCGATGTCAACAACCCGGCGCGCGTAGTCGCCCCCACTAGCGTAAACGGCGGCAGATCCAGCTTGATTGAACGCGCAGCAGGGCCTTCGCCAATCATGATATCCAGCTGGTAATCTTCCATCGCGGGATACAGGATTTCTTCCACTACCGGACTCAACCGGTGGATTTCATCGATAAACAGCACATCACCCGGCTCAAGGCTGGTCATCAGCGCCGCCAGGTCACCGGCTTTTTCCAGCACGGGGCCCGAGGTAGTCCGGAGCGACACTCCCATCTCGGCGGCGATAATATTTGCCAGCGTGGTCTTGCCGAGACCAGGAGGACCGAAGATCAGCGTGTGATCCAGCGCAGCACCGCGCTGCTTTGCCGCCTGGATAAAAATTTCCATCTGCTCACGCACAACCGGCTGGCCAACGTAGTCAGCAAGACGGCGCGGCCGGATGGCGCGATCCTGCTGATCTTCCCGCCCCTGTTCATTGGGTGATACAAGCTGGCGAGCACTGGAAAACTGGTCCGTTTCAATCATTAAAATAGCCCGCCCCGAATACGGAAACCCTATGGAATTGGCGCTGTAAAAGCTATCCAGATGGTATCACAAGCCTGCATCGCTGGCCGGCCTCTCACTTTGCACTTTCTTGACACTCACCCCTTGCCACGCCTAGCATGCCGCCAGCTTTTCAGCCCCACTTCCCAACAGGTTTTTGCGTGCTTTCATTCCATCAAGCGGTCGAAGAAGACTTCGCAGCAGTCAATGCCCTCATCATCGAACAGCTACACTCCCGGGTGGCGCTGGTCGAAAACATCGGGCATTACATTGTGGATGCCGGCGGCAAGCGCCTGCGACCGCTGCTGGTATTGCTGGTCGCCCGCGCCCTTGGCTGCCAGGACATTATGGGCGGCAAAAGTTCGCGCCATATCGATATGGCTGCCATTGTTGAATTCATTCATACCGCCACGTTGTTGCATGACGACGTAGTGGATGTATCCGCCCTTCGCCGTGGCCGCGTGACTGCCAATGCACAATGGGGCAATGCGCCCAGCGTGCTGGTCGGGGACTTTTTGTATTCCCGCGCATTCCAGATGCTGGTTGCACTGGGCGACATGTCGATTATGGCTGTGATGGCTGATACCACCAATATCATTGCTGAAGGCGAAGTGCTGCAACTCGTCAATGCCGGTGACGCTACCACCAATGAAGAACGCTACCGCCGTGTTATCGCCTGTAAAACGGCAAAACTTTTTGAAGCCGCAGCTGAGTGCGGCGCGTTGATAGCCGGCGCAGATAAAGACACCTGCATTGAACTTGCTCGCTACGGCCACCATATCGGCATGGCATTCCAGCTGATAGACGATATGCTCGATTACACTGGTGACAGCACAGAAATGGGCAAGAATATTGGTGATGATCTTGCGGAAGGGAAACCGACATTGCCCCTCATCTATACCCTGCAGTTTGGGGAACCTGAAGACGCTGCACGGGTACGGCACGCCATCAGTGAAAAAGACACGGCAGATATGGCCCACATTATCCGGATCATCCAGAACAACGGCGCGTTGCAATACACGGAGCAAGCAGCCATACGCGAAGTGGAATCCGCGCTGGGTTGTCTGGACTCGCTACCGGCATCGCGCTACCGTGACGAACTGGCAGCCTTGGCGCACTTTGCTGTCACACGACGTTTTTGATTACGGGAAGCCACTTTCCAATAGCAGTGCAATATAAAAACAATGGAGCCTTGCCTGTGACCGCACCCACCCTTGCACAACGCTTTACTGGCTGGCCAGACCTGCAGCAGCATCAACAGCGTTTGCAAAAAACCAGACTGCTGGATTTGTTTGCGCAAAACCCACAACGCGTTAATGATTGCGCAATTGATGCAGCGGGACTGCACCTGGATTACTCCAAAAACCTTATCGACAAGGCTTCACTGGATACGCTAGTACAGTTGGCACAACAGGCCGGGCTGGGAAAAGCCATCGAAAACCTGCTCAATGGCTCTATCGTCAACAACACCGAAAAACGCGCAGCATTACATACCGCATTGCGTTCTCCTGCGCCGGTAATTGAAGCAGAAGCCATTGCAGATGCTTTCAAACGGATGGGTGAGCTGGTTGAAAAAATCCATAGCGGTACATGGCGCGGCTACAGCAATAACACCATTACTGATGTCGTGAATATCGGCATTGGCGGCTCTGACCTTGGCCCACAAATGGCCACCCACGCATTAAAACCTTTTCACACCCATCCGGTGAGACTGCATTTTGTTTCCAATGTGGATCCTTCGTGCCTGCAAGACCTGTTGGCGCATCTTGATCCATCCCGTACGCTATTCATCGTTGCATCAAAATCCTTTACCACACTGGAAACCCTGCAGAATGCCCAGGCAGCCCGCCGTTGGTTGCTGGCCTCTGCGCCCGATGAATCAGCTACTGCACGCCACTTTGTTGCCGTTTCCAGTGCTGTACAAAAAGCTGAAAAATTTGGCATACAGACTGCCAATATCCTTCCGATGTGGGATTGGGTGGGTGGACGGTATTCACTATGGTCAGCCATTGGCCTGCCGATTGCACTCGCCGTGGGTATGGAACATTTCAACGCGATGCTGGCCGGCGCGTTTGCCATGGACGAGCATTTCCGCACCGCGCCACTTGAAAAAAACATGCCCGTGATAATGGGATTACTGGGTTTCTGGTACCAACATTTCTGGCAGGCCAGCACCCATGTTGTATTGCCTTATGACCACTACTTGCGCTTCTTTCCTGACTACTTGCAGCAGCTGGACATGGAAAGCAATGGCAAGCATGTCAGTCGGGCGGGCAAAGACCTGCCATATCCATCAGGCCCGGTTATCTGGGGCGCTGTCGGCACCAACGGGCAACACTCCTTTCACCAGTTGCTGCATCAGGGCACGCACTTTATCCCCGCCGATTTTATTGTGACATTGCAGTCGCACCACAAAGACTGCGCAGAGCAACACCGTCATCTTCTCGCAAATGGATTGGCCCAAAGCCAGGCCCTGATGTGTGGTAAATCGCTTGCGCAAGTAGAAGTGGAATTACGCGAACAGGGGCTGGGCGAGCCTGACAACCAGTTTCTGGCACCGCATAAAGTCATTTCCGGTAACCGTCCCAGCAACCTGATTGCAACAGTTCTCCTCACCCCTGCCACGCTGGGCGCACTCATTGCTCTCTATGAGCACAAGGTGTATGTGCAAAGCGTACTATGGGACATCAATCCGTTTGACCAATGGGGCGTGGAACTGGGCAAACAACTGTCAGGCCCGATATTTGATGCCCTTTCTGGTAACAAGAGCGAGCTTGATCCATCCACAATTGCCACAATTGCCAGCTACCGCAGCCTGTCTATAAAATAAAGGCGTGACGCAGAACGGCAGGAATCTGACACTTTTTGTCAGATCAGTGACGTGGCGCACAATAAAACAACCAACAGCTGCTCGGAAAACGCCTCTCTGGAAGCCTATAGTGCAGTTGTATTAACCAGCCTGGGAGATTCCCACATGAAAGACAAGTTCATTGCCAAAGTGCCTGAGTCCTATATCCCTCATCCGCAGCTGTCGGCGCGCACACAATGGAGCTGTAGTTTTAATGTTGCTTGCTGGGTAAGACTGCAACAACCCCGCCCCTGCAAGGTCAGTCTCATCATCAAGTATGTCGATTCTGACAGCGTGACCAAACAAGTGACTGCTGACCAGGCATCCAATGAACTGGGCGCCAGCATCCTTTTGTCAGGGCTTGTAACCATTCCGGCAGTGGGCCGGATTATTGATATGGGCGTGTACCTGGAAGCTTCGGAAAACTGCCCACCTTATGTGGTGGATGAGTTATTCGTGCAAAACACCGACAAAGCTGCCGCCAAGACACCAAAGCTTATAGCAGTCGTCTGACCTGCAGCGCCTGGCCTTAGCCGACAGACGTCTAGCCGCCGTCAGCCTGCCGCGTACCGCGGCTCCAGGTGCTCACAGCAACCCCCATCAGGGACTCGGTGAAAGCCTCCCAGTCTTCCTGCTTGTTCAGCAGGGATTCCGGCACTGATTCAAAATTAAGGCCGGTAATCCTGTTGATCCGTTGCAGCTCGTCATGGCTGCATCTGGCACGCAAGGTAGCAATCTTGTCCTCAGAACTCATGATGCATTTACTCCCGCAATGGTTTCCCTGGATACTTGCGATAGTACTTGCGAGATTCATGCCAACTCATAAAAACAAATAAAATCAATCAGTTAATTGATTTCTTCGCCTAAGATGGCAAGTTTTGAGTGGGGCGGAAACACGAGAACTGCGCCCGGGTGACAAAAAATGTCCGCCCCGGACGAAAATGGATCAGCTATCCAGCAAAGCCAGCAGTTCGTCGCGGCGGCGCAGCATGAGAGCGGTATCTGCCCGCGTCTCCACATTGAGCCTCACCACTGGTTCGGTATTGGACATGCGCACATTGAAACGCCAGTCGGCAAATTCAAGACTCAAGCCGTCTGTGTTGTCCTCCGAGAGAGCTTCCGCCACATAACGATTGCGTACTTTGGCAATCGCCGCTTTGGGATCAGCGATATGGCGGTTGATTTCACCGCTCACCGGATAAGCCTGCATACGCTCATGCACCAGCTGCGACAATGTCTTGCCACTACGGCAGACCAATTCTGCCACCAGCAACCAGGGAATCATGCCTGAATCACAATAAGCAAAATCGCGGAAATAATGGTGCGCACTCATTTCGCCACCATAGACCGCATCTTCCTTCCGCATACGCTCCTTGATGAAAGCATGTCCAGTTTTACTCTGGACGGCACGGCCACCAAATTCCTTGCAGACGGCTATTGTGTTCCAGGTCAGGCGCGGATCATGCACGATCGCAGCGCCCTTGTTCCTGATCAGGAATGCTTCCGCCAACAACCCCACCAGATAGTAGCCTTCCACAAACCCACCTTTTTCATCAAAGAAAAAGCAGCGGTCAAAATCTCCATCCCAGGCAATACCAAGATCCGCGCCGGATTTTTTCAATGCTTCGATGGTTGGCGCACGATTTTCTTCCAGCAGTGGATTGGGTACACCGTTCGGGAAAGTACCGTCCGGGTTGTGGTGCACCTTGATGATTTCAAACGGCAAATGCTTCTCGATCTGGTCAATCACCAGCCCGGCACCGCCATTGCCGGCATTCATCACCAGCTTCAGCGGTTTGAGCGCTGCGCGATCAATGTATGTCAGCAAATGCTCGATATACGCTGCACGCGTGTCCTGCAGCTTGTAACTACCCTCACGCAAAGGTTTTGCAAATACGCCGCCTTCCGCTAGTGACTGGATATCATTCAAACCGGTGTCGCCACTGATGGGGCGTGAACCTTCGCGCACAAACTTCATGCCGTTGTAATCCATCGGGTTATGGCTGGCTGTTACGGCAATACCACCATCAACACCGAGATGAAAAGTAGCGAAATAGATTTCTTCCGTACCACACAAACCGATATCGATAACATCAGCACCCTGCTCACGCAAACCACGCACCAATGCTGCGGATAACTGCGGGCTGGACAGACGGATATCATGGCCGACCACCACTGATTTTGCGCCAAGAAATTGCACAAATGCGCGACCAATACGGTAAGCAATATCTTCATTGATCTGATCAGGCACACGACCACGCACGTCGTAGGCTTTAAAACAGTCTATTTTTATCTGGCTCATCTGCTTCAATCCGCCTGATCAGGCTTTAGGTTTGCGATAAATGTTCTCATAAACATATTGAGTGGCCTCAACATAGCCCTCGACGCTACCACAATCATAACGCGTGCCCTTGAAGCGATACGCCAGCACTGCACCTTCTTGCGCCTGCTGCAACAACGCATCCGTGAGTTGCACTTCACCTCCTTTACCTGGCGGGGTTTTTTCAAGGATGTCAAAAATATCCGGCGTCAAAATGTAGCGGCCGATAATTGCCATATTGCTTGGCGCTTCAGCAAGCTTGGGTTTTTCTACCATGTTGGAAACGCGGAAAATATTTTCCTTCAGTTTTTCGCCTTCAATCACACCGAATTTCTCGATGTCTTCGCCATCCACTTCCTGGATGGCAACAATGCTGCAGCGGAACTGTTTGTACAGCTTTACCATTTGCGCCATTACACCAGCACCATCAGCGGCTGGCATACACAAGTCATCTGACAAGATAACGCCAAATGCATTTTCACCCACCAGTCGGCGCCCCGTCAGGATGGCATGCCCAAGACCTTTCATCTCACGCTGGCGTGTAAAAGAAAATGAACAACTGTCCATTACATGGCGGATACTTTCGAGATACTTTTCCTTGCCTGTACCGGCAATCTGGTGCTCCAGTTCATAATTGAGATCGAAATGGTCTTCGATAGCACGCTTGCCACGACCCGTCACAAAACAGATTTCATTCAGCCCCGCTTCCAGCGCTTCTTCAACACCGTATTGCACCAGCGGCTTGTTTACCACCGGCAACATTTCCTTGGGCATGGATTTGGTAGCCGGTAAAAAGCGCGTGCCATAACCGGCAACCGGGAACAAGCATTTGTTAATCATGGATAATCCTGTCTGTAAAATGGCCTGTTAATGGGGATGACTTTATTCTGCTTCAGACGGTGAAATTTCAATTTCACGGGGCGCTAGGATACAGGATTCTGCCTTGCCTACAATCAATGCAAATCAAGCAGCCGCAAGGGTTTTTGCTGGACAAGCGCCAGCCAACCGCTAAAATCACGGACTTTTGTAAACAGGGATCGGGAATACCGGCATGGCCAGACAAAGTTCCTTTAATCGTGATGAATTAGTGGCCTGCGGCCACGGCGAGCTATTCGGCCCGGGCAACGCTCGCCTCCCTGTTGCCAATATGTTGATGGTCGATCGCGTCATCCATATTTCAGAAGAAGGCGGCAAATATGGCAAGGGTGAAATCATTGCCGAACTGGATATACACCCTGACCTGTGGTTTTTTGGCTGCCACTTCATATCAGACCCTGTGATGCCCGGCTGTCTTGGCCTGGATGCGATGTGGCAACTGGTAGGATTCTATCTCGGCTGGAAAGGCAACCCGGGACGCGGACGGGCATTAGGCGCAGGTGAAGTCAAGTTCACCGGGCAAGTGCTGCCCACCGCTAAAAAAGTGACCTACCACATCCACCTGAGCCGCGTGATTGAACGCAAACTGATCATGGGTATTGCCGATGGTGTGATGTCAGTGGATGGCAAGGAGATTTATCACACCAAGGATCTCAAAGTTGGCCTGTTTACCAGCACGGAAAATTTCTGAGGGGCTTGATGGGCTGCACCACCCCAATCTCGCTATGCCATAATAAGCACAGTTAAATTTCTAAATGAGGTTAGAACATGAGACGAGTTGTCGTCACCGGTCTGGGTATCACTTCTTGCCTTGGCAACAATGCCGCCGACGTGACTCATTCCTTGCGCGAAGGCCTCTCGGGAATCCGTTTCAATGACACTTATCGGGATCTTGGCTTTCGTAGCCATGTGTCCGGTTCTGTGCATCTGAACCTCAGTGAGCTGATAGACCGCAAGATCCTGCGTTTCATGGGCGACGCCGCTGCTTTTGCTTACCTCGCCATGCAACAAGCGATTACTGATGCCGGCCTTGAGGCACACGAAGTGTCCACCCCCCGCGCCGGCCTCATTATGGGTTCCGGTGGCGCATCCTCATCCAATCAGGTGGAAGCAGCGGATATCCTGCGCAGCAAAGGCCTGAAGCGCGTAGGACCCTACCGAGTGACCCAGACCATGGGGTCAACTGTATCCGCCTGCCTTGCTACACCCTTCCAGATCAAGGGCGTGAACTATTCCATCTCGTCGGCCTGTGCGACCAGCGCACATTGCATCGGCAATGCGATGGAATTGATCCAGCTCGGAAAACAGGACATCGTCTTTGCCGGTGGCGGCGAAGAGGAGCACTGGTCCTTGTCCTGCCTGTTTGATGCGATGGGTGCGCTCTCAACCCAGTACAACGCTACCCCGGAAAAAGCATCCCGTGCTTATGATGCACATCGCGATGGCTTCGTCATCGCAGGCGGTGGCGGCTGTCTGGTGCTCGAAGAACTGGAGCACGCCAAAGCGCGCGGTGCAAAAATCTACGCCGAACTCGTGGGCTACGGTGCTACGTCCGACGGTTACGACATGGTAGCGCCGTCTGGTGAAGGTGCCACCCGCTGTATCCAGCAAGCAATGGCCACCGTCACTGGCAGCATTGATTACATCAACGCACACGGCACCAGCACCCCGGTCGGCGATCTGGCAGAGCTGAGGGCAGTAAAAGCTGCTTTTGGCGATGCTATCCCGCGCATCAGTTCCACCAAATCCCTGTCTGGCCATTCGCTCGGCGCGGCCGGCGTGCAGGAAGCCATCTACTCACTACTGATGCAGCAACACAGCTTCATTGCGGCATCTGCCAATATTGAAACCCTGGATCCCGAAGCCGAGGGCATGCCCATTGTGCAGCAACGTATCGACAACGTTGATCTGCAGCGCGTGATGTCCAACAGCTTCGGTTTTGGCGGCACCAACGCCACGCTGGTATTCCAGAAAATCTGATCATCCGCTTTCAATGCTGTCTGCAGCCAAACGCACAGGCTGGCTATTCCTGCGCTATTATTGCTGTTGATGATGCATTGCGGAGAACAAAGCCATGACAGACAGCAGCACAGTGGCGTACTGCCCGGTTAGCGTCTACCGGGCAGAATGGACTGAAGAACAAGACAGCATTCTTGCAAGACGAAAATCACTGCTGCCTGAGATGGATGGCGAGCATGTTTTTGATGCCAATTCTCACCACTACCTGGCTGCCATCAATGATGAGCCTGCAGGCTATTTGTGTGTTGATGCCGATGGCCATATCAGCCTGGCGGCTTCCTCCCAGGCACACGCCAATGACATCGCCGATGCCTTGCTCCGTTATGCCGTCCTGGATGGACCACGGCGTGGCGTATCACAATTGTCTGCGCCAGCTGCACATCCGTGGAAGGACTCCTTGCTTAAACTCAATTTTTCTACCAGCAACAGCCCACACGACAAAATCCTGACACTCTTCCTCCCGCCAGACCGCAGTTTTATTGCGAGCGGCTCAGAACTGGTGCGTCTTGATCAAGTGGATACCTTCCAGCAATTTGCCGTGCAGTTGGCAAAACAAGCGCGTTTTTCTGTTGTGATTTTCAGCGAAGACCTGGAAGCCTGGTTGTATGACAACGAAAACTTCGCCGAAGCGATCATGGAACTGGTGCAGAAGAGCCGCAACAGTAGCGTGCGCTTTCTGGTGCGTGATACAAAGGCCTTGCTGGAACGCGGTCACAGATTGCTCAGGGTAAGTCACCGTGCATCTGACAAGATACAGATTCGAAAGCTGCCAACCATGTTGTCTGAACGATATCCGAGTTATCTGATTGCTGACGATAACGGCTTGTTGTTCCGGCAAGATCCGCAAGTTATCCATGGCATCGGTTATACCGACTACCGCGCGCGTGTCAAACCGCTGCTGGAAGAATTCAAGTTGCTGTGGGCGCGCTCCACCACAGATGCCGACTTGCGTCAGCACACCATCTGATTTATGAAACAGACACTGAAAAAAACGTTCGCCATCACGCTGTTCACTGTCTGTTGTTTATTCATAACTGCCGCTTCTGCTGATGAAAATACCGTGCGTGTTTATACGCTGCGATACCAGATAGCTGAATCCTTGCTGCCCACCATCAACAATATTCTCTTGTCTGGCGAAAGCATCAACGCGTACAACAATGAACTGGTGGTGAATGCATCCTCCGCTAGTCAGGACAATGTTGCACAATTGCTGCAAGTGCTGGATAAACCCTTACGCAGTATCCTGATCAGCGTTCGCAACGACAGCGCAGGAAATAGCGTGAACAATAACGCGAGTATCAGTGGCGGGATTCGCACTGGAGAAGTGTATCTTGGCGCAGGTGGCCCTGTTTACCGTGAACAGCGCGGGAACAATAGCGGCGTTATCATTCAGGGGAATGGTGTACGCGTGCAAAGTAGTCATGAAGTCCGCCAGACATCCAGCCAGCAGGAACAGAGGGTGCGTGCGATTGAAGGCTCCCCGGCCTGGATCAGCACGGGGCAATCCATTCCCTATCGCGGTACAGACCAGTGGGGCAACGCGATTGTTGAATACGAGAATGCGGACCGGGGATTCTATGTGACTGCACGCATCATCGGTGACAGGGTGCAACTTGACATTTCCACCAGCAATGACCAGCTCAGTGAAGATCCCCGCAAACGCCGTATCGGCATTATTGACACGCAACACTTACAGACAGCAACGAGCGGCAGTATCGGTGAATGGATTCACCTTGGTGGAATCCGCTTGCAGGATAATTCTGACGGGCGTAGCTACACCAGCAACAATAGCAACGATGGCAGCACTATCAGTGACATTTCAGTCCGGGTTGTGCCGCTGGATTGAAGCGCTATCATTCTCGAGGCCATGCACCCATTTCTGGGTAGCAAACAGCAACAATAAAATCACACATGCCATGAACCACACCACACCCTGGGCGTAGGGGCGATTTTCTTCGTGCATCAGGCAAGGCAAGTTGATATGCAGAATATCCAGCACCATAAATACAACACCTGTTGTGAAGGTAACCAGCACGGCATATTCCGCTTCACGCCAACCGCTGATCAGAAACACCATGATAGGCGAACAGAACAGCAGTGGAATCACCGGTGAACTCCAACCGCCAGTCAACGCAGTCGACAGTGTGAGCGCCAGAAAAAAAGTGACCGAAAATGCGATACCTGTGATGTAAAGATTCGCAGATGACTGAAACAGCATGTGTTGTATCACCAGCAGGACAATGATGCCGACCAGGCTGGCAATAGCGGGCGTAAAATCGTATGCCGTTGCAAAATGCAGGATTACCACCAGTAACAACGTAACCAGTGGTGTCGCTATAGAAAACCCCAGAACAGCAACGAGTGTCCGCGCACGCGCGATGGTGGCGGGATCCGGGTTACTGCGCCAGATACTGTAAGGAATGAAGTTATCGACCAGATCTGCCAGTCTCCTGTTAGACATTCCACTCTCCTTTTTTATTATCCTGGCCGGTGGAATCCCGGCGGCACACATGATATCAAGCAACCGACAAAAGCGCTTGCGGCGGCTGACCGCTATAATGCCTGCACTGCATCCGCTGATGACCAACCCATGACAGACACACCACTGCCCCACGCCAATGTAGACCCGGCCGAAATTGCCAAGTTTGAAGCCCTGGCTAACCGCTGGTGGGATCCGACCAGCGAATTCAGACCGCTGCACGAGATCAATCCCCTGCGCAGCAATTACATTGACGAACGCGCCCGACTAGCGGGCAAAACCGTGCTCGATGTCGGTTGCGGTGGTGGCCTGCTCTCTGAAGCCATGGCGCAACGCGGCGCGATTGTCACTGGCATCGACATGGGGCAAGCCCCCTTGTCCGTTGCTCGCCTGCATGCACTGGAAAGCGGCGTAACCATCAACTACAGGCAGGTGCCGGTGGAGCAACTGGCCGCTGAGCAACCCGGCCACTTCGATGTAGTGACCTGTCTTGAAATGCTGGAACACGTGCCCGACCCGGCAGCCATTATCCAGGCCTGTGCAGACCTGGCCAAACCGGGTGCCCACCTGTTTTTTTCCACCATCAACCGTAACCCCAAGTCTTATCTATTTGCGATTGTCGGCGCTGAGTACCTGTTGAAGCTGCTGCCCAAGGGAACCCATGAGTACAGCAAATTCATACGCCCTGCCGAGTTAGCAGGCTGGGTGCGCGCTGCAGGACTGACACTCGAAAATATTTCAGGAATGACTTATAACCCGTTGATTAAAAAGTATTCCATGTCTCCCGCTGATGTTGATGTGAACTACATTATTCACGTGAAGAAACCCTGCTAACCTTCTGGCAATAAACGAATATGGGACTGAAAGCGGTTTTATTTGACCTTGACGGCACTCTGCTCGATACAGCGCCGGATTTCATCGTGTGCGTCAACCGGTTGCGCCTGGACC
>ERZ724520.467-NODE-467-length-21711-cov-4.873661_pt1 | contig 21711 bp, 18 predicted proteins | sample MGYA00376053_ERZ724520 | MGnify/ENA primary metagenome ERZ724520 (study PRJEB28724, sample SAMN07190886) | activated sludge metagenome | isolation source: activated sludge of sewage treatment plant in Hong Hong | place: USA: Christiansburg, Virginia | collected...
AGGAATTACAACATTTGTTTTATAAGTTCCTTCTAAATTGGTTTCTAGGTTTTTTTTCTCACTTTTAAAGGTTGTAAATAAAAATGATGCATTAATTGTAAAGTGTTTTTTTATGTTATAACCTATTCCTGCCGTGTAATTAATTCTGTTTGCATCAGGAGTTTCTGGAGTTACGTATCCATCTGGCACGGGAGAAATAGCATATGCAAAGCCTAATCTTGCAACTAATTGTTCAGTTACTTTATATTCTCCACCTAATCTAAATGCGGGAGTGTTTTTATATTTTCTGGCAGATTTTGTGTCAATTAATGAAGTGGTATTATTTTCATAATCAAAGGATAAAGTGTCATACGCTTTCCATCCTGTATAATTAATATCTAAAGCTAATGTGGCTTTATCATTTAATTTGTATGCTAAACCTAAACTTGCAACACTTGGAAGTGGTAAACTTGATTTAAATTTTCCATCAGGAAAATTTGTTGCTAATGATGATGGAACTGTAAATTTCACATCGCCGTTATCTACCGCCATATTTACTTGTGAACGATACGTTAAACCAATTGATAATTTTGGAATGGGATTATAATATAAACCAACATTAAATCCACAACCACTTGCTTTACCTTCCAATTCTGCATGTCCGTAATTTCCATTTGCATCAATAACAGGAATGTCTTTTTGTAAATTTACTTTACCAGTTGAATAAACAAAACCTGCACCAATTCCTAGTGTTTTTGTTAGCTTGTAACTTACTGTTGGTTGTATATATATTGCTTTTAACTCTAATCGTGTTAATGCAAATCTACCTGTCCATTGCTCTTCCCATTGCACAGTGCTCCCAAATGGAGTGTAAATTGCTAGACCCAATTTTAGTTTGCTACTATCTTTTAAATGAAATAAACCATAAGCCGCAAATGGTGTAGAAATTGGTGAATTGGTGCGAGACACTGTATTTGTACTTTTGTCTAAAAATTCTCCTCGTGCAAAACCAGTATTGGCATTTATATTTACATGATTTTCTTCAACAAAAGATGCACCACCTGGGTTAAAAAATAAGGCTGCGCCATCTTGCATGTATGCAATACCTGCACCGCCCATTCCTTGTTGAGCTTGCCCTTGCAAGTTTACCTGAAATCCTTGAGCATTAGCTAAAAAAGTAAAAAAAGTAAAAAATACTAATAGTGAATTTTTAATAAGTAACATTGATTTTACAATTGGTTAATAATTTATAAATATGCTCTTTTTTTTTCAAAAAAGCAATACCAATCTTACTATCCAATGCGGAAATTAGTAGTTCCACAAATCGTGTTCCCATTTAAAAATTTGTCCCTTTATATTATCTGATTCAACCAAAGCATCTATCCCTTTTTGATATTCATTTATAAATCTGTCGTATACATTACTTTCTTTAACTATTGCGCTGGCAAATTGGCGTTTCCAAAAAATGTCGTCTAAACTTCTTCGTTCCGAATCATTTTTAAAATTGTATACATCGTTTATTGCAAAATAGGGGCGACAGGAAGGAAAATAAACCCAAAACAATTCTTTGAAAGCTTCTTTTTCTTCAATGTATTCAAATGCAGCTATTCCAATTATACGACATTCTAAGGTGGATTTTTGCTTATCAAAAAACCAATCTTCTTTTAATCTGAATTTTAAAATTCGTCTGTAAATACTTGTAGAATCCATTACGGGAACTCTTTGAGTTTTTTCTTCTCCTTCTGGAGTATAAATTACTTGCTCTACAGTATCAATAGTTACTAATTTTTTTCTGATTTCAGAAAACTCATAGGGTTGTAAAAATTCTTCATCAGCAAAAGCAATTATGTTTCCATTTAAGATATTTTTAGTAATTGCTTGAAATAATGAAGTTCTACAAGGATTGAATTCGATGGGATAATACAGAGGTAAATTTTGTTTTTCGCGCATGTCAATATCTCTCCAAGTTCTCTTTTGCCAAGCAACATCACCTTCTCGTAAATAAGTGTATTGAATTGGTTTTCTGTTTTCGATATTGGTTTTATTATATATATCGCAAGGGTTTTTGGGCGGATCAAAAATATTTGGGTCAGTTGACGGAATATCTTGCGCTTGCATTATATGCGAAAGCAGACTAATGCATAGGATTGAAATTATCAATAAACTTTTCATAGTAGTAATATTTATTATCTTATAGATATAACTACTTAAATAGTAAAAGATAAAGGTATTATTTATTAGTAAAGTATTATAGTTCAAGGTTGTTTCCCCAATCTTGCATTAACTGCATAACAGGAAGTAATTTTTTTCCTTCTTTTGTCAACGAGTATTCAACTTTAGGAGGAATTACTTCATAAACTTTTCTACTTACTACACCATTTTTTTCTAAATCTCTTAGGACTTGTGTTAGCATTTTGTCGTTAATACCTATTAAACTTTTCTTCATTTCACCATAGCGTTTTGTACCATCTCTTAAGTTCCAAAATACAAGGCCTTTCCAGCGCCCACCAATTACAGATAGAGTAAGGTCTACTGGACAATAAAAATAAGTTCCATCTATTTTGTATCTTTTCATTTTAAAATAATGCTTGATTTTTTATAAAGGTAATTTAAAACTAATTACTTACCATTTGTTGAGTGCTTTCTTTTTGGGTAGTATATTGCATATGAAATGTTGATAGTTCAATTTTGCTGAATAAATATTAAACTTTAAAAAATGGAAAAAGAAGAAGTGAAAAATACAACATTGGCAGTATCATATGCAATATTAGAAGGTAGATGGAATGATTTAGATAATTTATTGGATAAAAATTTCACATATACAGGTGATGGTTTTGTTTTTACTAAAGACGAATACATTGGATTCATGCAGGATATGAAGGCAGCATTTTCTAATTTGAAAATGGAATTCCCACATGTTTTAGTTGACGGGGATTTAGCTTCAGTTCGATTTATTTCAACTGCAGTTAATACAGGTAAATTTATGGGTGCTCCTGCGAATAAAAAAAATCTAACTATAAATGGAAATTTTATTAGAAAAGTAAAGGATGGCAAAGTTATGCAAGAGTGGCAAACAACAGATTTATTGGGAGTTATGACACAAATTGGTTTTGGGGCATTAATGGGATATTCAATTTTTGTTGGTGGTTTTAAAGTAAAACAAAAAAGACCAGTTAGGAAATTTTAATGAAATTTGATTTTAGAAATAAAAAACAAAATTCATTCTACTTTTCTAATAATAGAGTATACTCAAAAGATACCAAATCATAAGTAAGTTCATTCATTAAAAAATCAATAAAGTCATTTCCATATTTAATGTAATACATGCTAAAATTATCGTAACGCTCTTGAGGTGTTTCGTTTGGAAATAATTTTGATTTGATACTCCAAATTTGGTTTATATCATTTTCTGATTTTTGTTTTAGCGCTTTATTTACTTTTTGATTGAGATTTAAAATACTATTTAGCGATTTTTGCTTTTCCGCTTCCACACTACCTATTAGCGATTTATCAATTTTTGAAATAAAATCTGAAAGTTCATCAAATGTAGTGCTAATAGAAGATTGGTAGTCGTTTAAATTGATATCATTATGTTGAGTTTTTATAAATTGTTTTACCAATTCATTACCATCTTTAAATAGTGCTTCTGTTTCAAAATTTAATTTTTGAAGTTTGGATTGTGTTCCTTTATCTAAAATTGAAACAAAATTACGTGGAACTAAAATAGGGTAGTTTATTTTATAGGAATCAAACATTAGTTTGTATTCTAGCCAATATGCCAATTCGCCAGGACCTCCAACGTAAGCAATATTTGGCAATATTTTTTGCTGGTATAAAGGTCTTAAAACAACATTAGGACTTAACTTTTCTGTTTGATTTTCTATTAATGAATTTAATTCACTTTCTGAAAAATTAATTTCAGTATTTAATACTTTATAAGTTTCATTTTGCTTTTCTATGCGTTCGCGTAAATTAGCTTCTTTATAAAATAGGTTTATTAAACGGGGAGTAACTTGCGAAGGATAATTTTTATTTAATTCATTAATTGTTTTATTTACTGTATTGTAAGATGTGTTTTCAAAAACATCTGATTTTAATTCTTTTATAAATAATTGCTTAAGTTCAACGTCATTTCCATCTAATGTAATTAAGCCATGTTTCCCAAAAAGCTCGTTTACAAGATATCTGGTGGCATTTGCTAGTGTTGATTGGTTTAAATAGGCATCTTCAAAAAGTTGGATAATGTGTTTGGCGTTTTCATTATCGCCTAATATTGTTTTTAATTCACTAATTACTGATGTTAGAGTTTCTGTATTAAAATCTCCAACACTTCCTTTTTGTTCTGAATTCCAAATTATTTTCTTGCCAAAAACATTCGCATGGTTTACTTCTTCAAAATCATGGTCTTCGCTTGCCATCCAATACACTGGTACAAATTTATGATTAGGAAAATTTACATTTAATGTTTTACATAAATTGATGGTAGAAATTATTTTATAAATAAAGTACAAAGGTCCTGTAAACAAACAAAGTTGATGACCAGTGGTAACTGTGAAAGTATTTACATTCAACAATTGGTTAATTTTTTCAATGGTTTCCGAAGCAGTGTTATTAACTAATTGAGCTTGGTGTTGTAATGATTTAACAAGTACTTCACGATTTACATATGAAAAATTTTCATTTTTTATATAAGCATCAAAGTCTTTTTTTTCAAAGTGATATTTGTAAAATGGCTTTACAATTTCATTTTGAGAAATGTAATCTTCAAATAATTTTGAAAATAATTCAGTTTGTTTTATTGAAACATTTTGTTTTTGAAAAAGCATAATTTATTTATTAAGACAAGCCACTAATTAAACCATTATCATCAATACTCATTCCTTCAGAGGCTGGTATAGAAGGCAAACCTGGCATGCGCATCATGTTTCCTAAAATAGGAATTACAAAACCTGCACCACTGGCAATTTCAAATTCACGCACTGTTACATTAAAGTTTGTTGGACGTCCAATTAGTGTTTCATTATCCGAAAAAGACTTTTGTGTTTTTGCCATGCATATTGGTAAATGTGATAAGCCTAATTTTTCAATTCGTTTTAAATCTTGTTCAGCTTTAGTTGCATATTCAACTGCATTTGCACCATAAATTTCTCTAGCAATAGTTTCAATTTTTTGTTTAACTGATGCGTTCCAATCATATAAAGGTTTAAATGCGTTAGTTTTGTTTTCTTCAATTTCACTAATAACGGCTTTGGCTAAATCTTGTGTGCCATTTCCTCCCAATAACCATCCTTTACTTAATACAGCTTTTACATTTAACGATTTACAAAGTGTAATTAATTCGTTTATTTCCTCTTCAGTATCAGTAACAAAATGATTTATTGCTACAACTGGATTGATACCAAATTTTTTAATGTTCTCAATGTGTTTTTCTAAATTACAAAAACCAGTTTTCACTCTTTCAACTGATGGTGTATTAAGTTCTTTGGCATTAGCTCCACCATGGTGTCTTAATGCACGAATTGTTGCAACAATAACAACACTGCTTGGTGTTAATTTTCCATAACCACATTTTATATCTAAAAATTTTTCTGCACCTAAATCAGCGCCAAATCCAGCTTCTGTAACCACATAATCACCTAACGATAATCCCATTTTAGTTGCTAAAATTGAGTTAGTGCCTTGAGCAATATTTGCAAATGGACCTCCATGAATAATTGCTGGATTTCCTTCTAATGTTTGAACTAAATTTGGTTGAATTGCATCCTTCAATAAAATGGTCATTGCATTTTGAACCTTTAAATCTCTTGCATACACTGGTTTATTATCGTATGTAAATCCAACAAAAATATTACCTAGTTTTTCTTTTAAATCTGCTAAGCTATTTGACAAACATAGTATAGCCATAATTTCAGACGCGGCAGTTATATTAAATCCATCTTGGCGCATTACCCCATTTGCCTTACCACCAATGCCAATAATAATGTTACGCAAACTTCTGTCGTTCATATCAATTACACGTTTCCATACAATTGTTCTTGGGTCTAATTTTATTTCGTGTTCTTGATTTTGAATGACGTTATCAATAATTGCAGCTAATAAATTATTTGCTTTTTCAATAGCAGAAAAGTCTCCTGTAAAATGTAAGTTAATATCTTCCATTGGTATTACTTGAGAATGGCCGCCACCTGCTGCACCTCCTTTTATTCCAAAAACAGGGCCTAAAGAAGGTTCACGCAATACCACAATACTTTTTTTACCTATTTTATTTAAGCCTTCGTTTAATCCAATAGAAACTGTTGTCTTTCCTTCGCCCGCTGGTGTAGGGGTTAAGGCTGTGACTAAAATTAGTTTTGAAGCTTTTATTTTTTCTTCATTTATTAAAGTATGAGGTAATTTAGCTTTATACTTTCCATACATTTCTAAATCATCTTCAGTAATGCCAAGTTTAGCGGCAATGTTTTTAATGTGAATAGGAGTAACCGATTGTGCAATTTCAATATCTGTCATATCAATAAAATTATAATTCGTAAAGCTACCATCTATTTTTTTATTATGTACTGCCAAGGCTCAGTTTTAATAAATTATGCCCATTTTTTATGAAATAATATGAGCTTTATAGTTAAAAAACAGCTTGTTAAAAAATGAAAGTTTCCATTATCAACGCACTATTAACAGTAAAAAAGCTATTTATCAAGCACTTACATATTATTAAAATGCATTTTAGTTAATTACTTGCTTTTTTGTTAATAACCCAAATTACTAGGCTTAAAAAGGCTTTGTATTTTTATATATTAAACATACCTGAATTAATGAGTTTACAAGTTAATGTAAAAGATTTATTATCTAATTTATATCACAACCGTGGTATAGTAGAATTGTTATTTGGCCAGCGCGACCAAATTACTGTAAACGAGTTGCTTGGACGCGATGATATTACTGAAGAACAGTACCGTAAATTGGTATCCTTAGATATTTTGTACGAATATGAAAATGTAGTAAGCTTGAACGATGCTGTTGTAAGTATGTTTGAAGACTTTATGGAGATTGGAGAAGTTACTCCAGGCTTTATAAATGATTACATTAATGAGTTAAAACGCCATATTCGTTTTTACCAAGATGCTCGTGAAATGCGTTTTTTACGTAGCATAAAAAAATATTTAAAACGTATCAACTCTACTTTAACTCGCGAAATTATTAAGTTACAAAAAAATGTTGATGATACTTACAAGAACGAAAGTAACTACCGCATTAAACTACAAAAGCTTGAAGATTATCGCGAAAAGCGTGATACCATTATTGAATTTATAAAACAAACATCGCAAATTGTTGATGAAACACGCGTATTATTTAATATTACAAATGATACTGAGTTGTTTGGAATTGTATCAGCGTTAAAATCGAGCCTAATTGAGAACCTTGACTTTTTAATTGAAATTCAAACAGATATTACGGATTTCATTAATAAAATACAGTTTCAGCTTGATGTTTACAAGAAGGCGCAACGTTTAAAAGAAGTAAAAGATCATGGGGCTTTACATTACAAAACTAATTTTAGAGAAATTGTAAGTAATATAAATACCTTAAAACACAACGGACATAAAACTCCTAAAACTAAAATCCCTATTGACTTTTTATACAGTGATGATGGGCACGTTTTATGTAAACGTATTGCTGAGAAATATAAAATTACTCGTTTAATGGTTCGTGGACTTGCCGATAAAATGGCAGGTAACTTTAAAGATAAAGGACTTGAGCAACAAATAAAATTAGATACTGAAAAATTAGTTGAACGTTTTTTAAATCAAACTAAAAACAATTTGTTTGAATATTTAATGGATTATAAATTCCCTAAAGCAATTGGTGAAGTAAGTTTTGAAGAACGACTTTCATTATTTGTAGAAATTGCTATGGAATACCAAACCCAATTGGATTTTAAATATAGGTTGCAGTATCACGATTATATTGAGGCGAATACTCTAATTAAAAAGCGTTTGGGATATACACTCATTTTACCTTTGAAAGAAAAAGCAAAAAAAGAAAAAGTTAAGTAATTACGAATCACTTATTATTTGAAATAACTGATTGATATAAAATATAAAGAAATGGAAGAATATAATTTTAATTTACCAAAACAAACGCATGATATTTTTGCGGTAATGGCACGTGGTGCTTTTATATCTAGTAATGGTAGTAGAGATGGGATGAATAGATTATATGATGTAATTAATAATCCTGAAAATTTTGACAGATTACAAGCTTATTTTAATGTAATACGTTACAATATTGAGCGTGGAAATAATTTCTTTTATTTCTCAAAACTAAATGAGCCAAACAGCGAACTCGAAAAAAAATTAGAACGTTTTGAACGCTATATCGATATTATTGATTTGTTTGCTAGTATGGATAATAAAATTGGAATTGGAAGCCGTTTCCGTCCAAGTGAAATTGCAGAAGAGTGTAATGCAAATGTCCGCTTGAAACAAAAATTACAAAAAATTCCTTTGTATCGTTCAGAAACGTTACATAATAAAGTAAGAGAAATTTGTGATTTAATGAGTAGAGATTCTTTTTTAGAATTAGAAGACGAAAAATCTGAATCGTATAAAGTTTTAGATTCTTATACCTATCTATTAGACATTATTAACTCTGTTGCTATTTACGAAGACTCATCTAGTTCTGATGATGCTCAAGGTTTAATATATAATTAAAAAAACACAATGAAAACAACATTATTAATTTTAACAACATTCTTATTTTCAATTCAAGGAAAATCGCAAACTAAATACTCAACAGTTGCCGATGATTTTATTGAATTCCATACTACTATTTCTGCAGCAGAGCGCATGTACAAAAACGACTCGTTATTACAAGCATACGCAAAATTTGATATTGCTATTGAAAATTACAAAGGTGAAATTAACCCAGGGCATTATTTTAGAGCAGCTATTTGTGCATTAAAAATACGTGAAGAATTTAAAGCTTTGAATTTTTTGGAAAAAGCAATTAGAGGTGGTTATGAAGTAGATAGTAACAAAATAGATGATATTGTTTTTAATAATCAAAATACAAAAAAAGAGTATGTTGCAAATATTAAAAAATGGGAAGATGAGCGTAATGCAGGAAGAAATACTAATTGGGAGAATGAAATGTACGCTTATAATGAGCAAAATAAAAAATTTAATTCTGGAACATATAAAGCAGCTTTTGAATATTGTGCTAATTGTATGAAAAATAAAGCATGTAGTAAAACTGCTCCTGATTATTTAAGCAAATATAAAATGGTTAAAGAAAAGCGTAAGGCCGATTCTTTAGTTGCTTTAAATCTTTTAAAAAATATTAAACAGTTTGGTTTTCCAAATATGAAATTAATGGATAAAAAGGCATGTGGTTTTGCACGTAACATTTTGTTAAATTATGATTCGGATAAAAAGAATGAATTGCTAAACGATATGTTTGTTAAAGCATTAAAAGACGGACAGATTTCGCCTGAGTTTTATGGAACTGTAATTGATAGAAGAAATTTATTAAACGGTTTAGCTCCTGAGTTTTTTCAGCCAATAACTGGTTATGAAAAAACACCTCCTAAAGACATTACAATTGCAAATGAAAAAAGAAAAACAATTGGTTTGTATCGTATTGCCATAGCACCAGCAGCGGCTAAGCCTAAAGATAAAAAAGCACCTGTACCTGCTGTAATTACTAATTTATACGATTATTAATACTTAATAGAATTGAAAAGCTTGTTGAAATTATTTATTTCAACTTAACATATAAAAATAAAAGATGGAGAACTGTAGAATATTAAATAGAATTGTTCAAATAAATATTGCTAACGTAAAGTATACTGATTTAGAGTTAAGTGGTAACACGTGTTTTGTTGGTACCAATAATTTTGGTAAAACTTCATTGCAACGTGCTATATTGTTTTTTTATAGTGCAAATACAAGGGGCTTAGGTATTTCGCCTTCTCAAAAACCATTTGAGGAACATTACTTTAAGTTTGAGAATTCATATTTAATATATGAAATACGTACTGAAGATAAACCATTCTTTGTAATTGTTTACCGCCATAATAAATTAGTATTTCGTTTTATTGATGCGGAATATAATCCTGATTTCTTTTTTAATGAGAATGATGAAGCTTTAAAAATTAAAGAGGTTCTTGCGGGACTTGATAAACGTGGTATTTTCTTTTCTGGGCAAATTGATACATTTGAAAGATACCGTAATATTATTTTTGGTACTGAAACTGATAAACAATTAAGTAAGTTTCATTTATTAAAAGGAAATGAGAAATACCAAAACATTCCTAAGTCTATTACAAATGTATTTTTGAGTTCAAAAAGTAGTATTGATAGTAGATTTATTAAAGACTTTATTGCAAACTCACTTTCTACCGAAAACAGTAGTATTAAATTAGAGCAAGTTGAACGTCAGTTACGACAATTTAATGAAAAGTACAGCGATATTGAAACGTATTTGAAAAAAGAAACGCAACAATTGATTGAGTTTATTGATAAAAAATACGATCAAGTGCACATGCTTAAAGGTGCGCAAATGGAAATGGCTGATAAGCTTGGTAGTAGTTTACGTTATGCCGAAACACAAAACGAAAATGTGATAAAAGCATCTCAAGCAAAACAAGAAGAGTTAGAAAACTTAACAGATGCACACGAAGAACAAAAAATTGTTTTAGAAGAAAAACAAAAAGATGTTCGTGAAGAGATTGGATATTATGATAGAACGATACGTGAAGCCAATAAAAAATTAAAAGAATACAAAGAAAAAAATATTGAAGAGGCAGTTGAAAAAAATGCAGAGCGTGAAAAACTTCAAGTAGAATATAATATTGCGCGCAGAGAGTATGAATCGTTAACATCAAATGTTCAAAGTATTGAAATGAAGTACTCTTCATTAGTTGAACAATTACGTAATGATAAAACAGCTTATATAAATAAAATAAATTCTCGCACAAGTGAAATTTTTAATCATTATAACGAATTACAGTTACTTCAAAAAAACGAATTCAATAAAAAAGATGTTGAATTAAAGCAACGTCGTGAAGATGCTTTATCTGAGCTTAATGCCGAAGTTACTTCAAAACAAATTGAATTTAACGAGCTAAAGGCCGAAGAAAAAGTAATTCGTAATACACGTTTTTATGAAACTGAAATTAAAGCACAAGAGTCTGAATTAGCAGATTTAAGAGCTATTAATTATAAGAACAAAAGTGAGTTAGCAATTAAAACAAACTTGGTTCAATCTAATCAAAAAGAATGGGAAAGTTTGGAGTTGAAGTTAAAAACATCTTTATCTAACCAAATACAAAAAACTAACAATGAAATAATTCGTTTAAAAACTGAAATTAAAACCATTGAAGAAAAGTTAAATGTGCAACACGATGCACTTTATGGTTATTTAGAAAAAAACGTTAAAGATTGGCACACTACAATTGGTAAAGTTGTAAATGAAGAGTTACTTTTCCGCACTGATTTAAATCCTACAAAGGTTGAAGATAAAGGTGTTTTATCGATGTACGGGATTTCTTTAAAATTAGATGATGTAAATGTAGTTTCAAAAACAATTGAAGAGTACCAGTTTGAGAAGAATGAACGTTTAGCTCAAATTCGTGATTTAGAAGAAGCTTTGAACCAATTTCAAGGAACTAATAATGAAGAAAAAATGCTTGCTGCTGATAAATTTGGTAAGCAATTAGGTGAATTAAAAGAAGACTTAAAAGTTTTAACTTACTCTTTAGAACTTGCCGAGAAACGTGAAAAGAAATTAATACTTGAGTTAGAAGATTGGAGACAACGTGCTAGTAAAGAAGTTGAAGAAGCTTTAACTGGTAATAAACAAAAAGTTAATATCATTGAAGAAGAATTAGCAATATTAAATAAGCGTAAGAATAATTTATTAAACGATTTTAATGCGCAATTAGATAAGTTAAAAGTATTTAATGAAGAACGTTTAGCAGATTTAAAAGGTAGACAAGAAGCTGAAATTAGTGAGTTAGAAGTTGAAAAGAAAAATCAAGTAAAGGAGTACGAAGAAAAAGAAACTCAATTAAGCAACGAAAAAGAATCGAACTTTAAAGCTAAAGGTGTTGATAGCAAAGAAATTAAACGTATTGATGCTCGTATTAAAGAGTTGCAAGATGCTTTAAAAGAAATTGAACAGTACTCTCAAATTGTAAATGATTATTTAAAAGATAAGAGAGAAATTTTTGATAAACTTCCTGATTTAATTCAGAAAAAAGATGAATATGTTAAAACGGCTAATGATTTAACAGCAGAGTTAGAAGAAATTTCTCGTAAGTACAATATCAAACGTATGGAGTTGAACAAACAAAAACGTGCGTTTGAAGAAGAGTTAATTGAGTTTAATAATGGTATAAATTATTTTACAAAAAATTTCCGCGAAACACCAGTATTTAATAAATACGCTGATATTATTGATAGAGCTGAACCTAAAAAAACCAATTACAGTGTAATGGATTTGTGTACTCAGTTATTGAAAAATGATTCTCATTTTAATGAAGAGTATACAGCTTTTCAACGTTATGTGAATGAGTTTTCGGGTAAGTTTAGATTAGATAATCACTTTAACTTTATTATTCGTAATGATGCTACACAGGGTGAATACGAACGTTTTGCTCAAAACTTACGCTCATTTATTAATGAAAATAAAATTGAATTATCCATTGCTGAAACAGCAACTCAAATTGGATTAGTTACTGATAGTATTGCAACTAAAGTAAAAGAGTTAAGTGGACAAAAAGATAAAATTCAACATATTATTACTTTAATTGCTGAAGACTTTAAGAAAGCGGAGTTTGAAGAATCTAAATTAATTGAATTTATTAAAATACGTTTAGAGGAATCGGATAATAAGGTTTACAAATTATTGAAACGTATACAAGAATTTAGAGAAGAAAATGGTTTAGTATATAACGAAGGATTATTTAATACCGATTTCGCTACACATAAAAACCGTGAAATTAGTAACCGTGCTGTAAAATTGTTGGATCAATTAAGAACAGCTATTAAAGAGCAAGAACAAGAAGAGATTCGTTTACAAGATTTATTTGAATTAAAATTCAATATTAAAGAAGGTTTAAATGAAACTGGCTGGACTCACAAAATTGATAGTATTGGTAGTACTGGTACAGATATTCTTGTAAAAGCTATTATCTATATTACTTTATTGCATGTATTTATAAAAGAGTCATCACACCGCAGTAGTTCTGATTTTAAAGTACACTGTATAATTGATGAGGTAGGACAAATTAGTGCTCACTACTTACGTGAGTTATTACGTTTTGCTAAAAACCGAAACATTATGATGATTAATGGATTACCTAACAAATCGGGATTAGAAGCTCATTATAAGTACACTTATCAATTCCGAAGAGAAGAAAATAACAATGTGCGTATTTTCCCTAGTATTGTTACAGAAGTTGAAGCTTAAAAATTTATTGAAATTATAAACCACAAAAGCCTGCAAATATGCAGGCTTTTGTGGTTATTGTAAATTACTTGAGTTTTAGTTTACATTAATCTCTTTTACTAAAGATTTTAATTCTTCTTTTTTAGGAAGTGTAACAACTAATTCTCCGTTTATATATGATGCATCAATCTTTTCAGCATCAATAGTATTTGGTAAAGTAAATGTTCTAGAAAATGAACTATAGCTGTATTCTCTACGTGTAAATTTTCCCTCTTCAGATTCTACATTTTCAGATTTTTGTTCAGATGAAATCGTTAATTGATTATGATCCAAAGCAATTTTAAAATCTTCTTTTTTAAATCCTGGTGCTGCTAACATTAACGAAATGCTATTGTTTGTTTCTTTAATATTTACTGCAGGAATAAATCTACCTGTTCCAGCGTTGTTAGTGAAATCTCCATTTAAAATATCGTTAAAGATTGTATTTAATGATGGAGTATAATTTTTGTCTTTTTGCCAATTTATAAGTGTCATGATGTTTTATTTTTAATGTTAAACTTTTTATTTATTTGTGATGCAATCTTGCCGGCTTTTGATTTGAATCACACTTACCTAGTATCAAACTAAATACCATTGCATTTTTTTGACTCAAAAAATGAAAGTTTGACCGTAAACCTTTAATTTTAAAGACAATTTTTCATTTTTATCTAAAATAAGCTGAAACTTTTTCAGTTTATTTTAGTAATAATTATGAATCGTAGCATTTGTTTTAGTCTGTTAAAGTAATTTGAGAATGGGAAAATCTTAGTTTAATCTTGTAAATAATATTAAGTAAATTTGTTTTAATATTATACTTATGTCAAACGAAGATTTTTTCGAAAACAATTGTGTTTCTGGTGCTATAGGCATTGTTGGGGGTAGTTCTTTAATTGATAAAACCATAAAAAAGGCTCAAAAAAATATTACGAGTAATGAGCAAGACAGCTTATTTAGCCATGTTTTTTTAATTAGTGAGAAAAGAATTGATGGAAAATGGTGGGTAATTGAAAGTGATTTGGAGATTCATAAAAAACAAATAAAATTGGGAGTTCAAGAAAATAGAATTGAAAAATATTTTGATGTTAATGCTTACCCAAATGTTGCCATTTTAAATTTTAATTTAACTCCTTTACAAAAAGAGGAAGTTTTAAAAGAAGCACTTAATGTTGTGTGTAATAGAGCAAAATATTCTATGAGAGAAATTTTTGGAATGTTATATTCTTTAAGTAATACCACAAAAAGACATAGAGAGAATAAGTTGAGTCAAGATAATTCTTTTGTTTGTAGTAGTTTTGTTCAGCATTGTTATAAAACTATTGATATAAATTTTAATAGTTCTGTATCATTAAAGAACATCACTCCGCATGATATTTATGTAACAGAAATTCCGCATGTAACAACAGAAATTATTAGGCATAAAACTCGTACAGCTTAATATTTTCAATTTGTTAGTACATTAAATATTCCAAAAATGAGTACTTTTAAATAAATGTATAAACTGGTTGTAATATTGTTTTGTTGTTTATTGGCATCAAGTTGTGCTATTAGATCTGTATACGTGCCTACAAGTCAAAATGTGGTATTATTAGATGATAAAAAGCAAATACAAGCAAATGCATATATAGGAGGTAATCACTTAGAGTTACAAATGGCTCATAATCCTATTAATCATTTTGTAACAGGCATTCATATAAATTATGGTACTGGATTAGCTTCTTATGAAGGTATGTTAGGTTTATATGGTTATTCTAAGAACAATGCTACTTGGCGTACCGAAATAATTGCTGGTGGGGGATATAATTCTAATTTTTTTCAACAAAACAATGCTTGGTTAGCTGCTGTGAAAAAGGAAAATATTAATTATGAAACCTATTCTATTTACAATAAATATTTTATTCAGCCTTCTATTGGTTTTTTTTCTAAAATTGAAATGTATAAAGTGAATTATTCGTTTGCCTTTTCTTGCAGAGCAACTTATTTGGATTTTAAGAGGTATAGTTACAAAGAAATTGACAGGGATAGTTTGTTGCTAAAAAGCCCAAATCCTTATATTGTAAATAGAGATTACTCCAATAAAGGAATCTTTATTTTAGAGCCTTGTTTTATTAATAAAGTGGGTGTTAAAAATATTTCTGCTGTTATTCAAGGACAATTTATTGTGCCTGTATCAAGCGAAATTGATTTGCATTATGCTAATTTTAGTCCTGTATTTTTAATGAGTTTTGGATTACAATATAATTTTGTATTTAGAAAACAAAAAGTGATAAAATCATGAGGCTACTAATTAGTATAATTTTGTTATTGGTTTTATCTTCCTGTTTTTTTCTTGGACCTACACCTCGTAAACTATTACATAAAGCCGAATTAGTTAAACCAATTGATATTGCAATTGTTCCAGGATTGCCATTATATCATGGAAAGATTGATACACTTTTAAAATCTAGGTTGTTATGGTCTCATTTTTTACTTAAGAAAGGAATAGTATCAAATGTATTGTACTCAGGTAATGCAGTATATTCTCCATGGGTAGAAGGTTCTACAATGGCATTGTATGCAAATCAAATAGGAATTCAAAATAAGAATATTGTTATAGATACATTAGCTGAGCATAGTACAGAAAATCTTTATTATGGTTATCACCAAGCAAAAAAAATGGGTTACAAAACCATTGCAATTGCTACCGATCCTTTTCAATGTGCAATGTTACATAAGTATGCACGTAAAAATTTTAATGAAACTATTTACTTTATTCCTATAATTTATGATAGTATTAAGCCTTTAATGGGGCTGAATTTACAAATAGATACTACGCTTACCATAAAGAAAAATTTTGTGTCAATTGAAGATAGACTTGATTATAAGGATAGAATAAAAGGTACTACAGGAAAAAACATCAAGAAGTAATTGTTTTTTCGGTTCTAATAATTTTCTTCGGCTTGGCTCATTATCCAAAGCCCGGCATATAGTTTTACGCCAAAATTAAAATGCTTAACCAAAATCTACTTTACATAGTCCGTCTTTAAATTCATTAATTTGTTTGTTTACAGAATTAAAAAAGCGCTGCCTTTCAACAATACCAGCTCCACTGAGCAGTGATGATTTCGATTGAATGTTTTGAATCCACTCTAAATTTTCTTCACAAAAGTCGCTTTGAGTAGTACTCATAAAGTTAATGGCATTAAATTGCTGATAAGATATAGTAGTGTTATCCATTACAGCAAGTAAGTTCGAAGTATTTATGTTGACATCGATTTTATAAAATAGAAATGGGACATTTAGTTTTTTATCATGATCAAATGCTTTATTATTTTCTTCAGTCATTTGCTTAATACGTTGCATCATTTGAGATACTTCGGCTAAAACTGATTCAACTTCTTCTTTATTTGAAAAATCACCAGTTTCAATGCAAAAATGTAATTGTGATAATATACTCTGTATGGTTTGAGGAGTCCATATTTCGGTACTTGGCACTGTACAATAATTATCGTATGATTTTTTAGCATGTTTAGTTATGTTTGCATCAATTTCAACTTCATTAAAAATACGTTTTGAGTAGTATGGATTGTTTAATAAATATTTTCCCCAATAAAACAATCTAAAGTTTAAGAGTTTAGGATAATTATAACAGTGGTAAACAGGTACTTCTGGAGCAAGGTGCATTAAGTGTGCATTTTTTTGAGTAGACATCTCTTGCAATAAGTTTGATATTGTTTGGAAGAAATGTTTCGAGTCAACTTGTTTGCTTTTAAATGGGACATATCCAAACACAACATTTGAGTGTAGATTTGATTGCGCAGGGTTAAGGTTTACTCCAAATGCTTTTGATAGAGCACAAACTTCGCTATAAGTAAATGGAGTTTTGCCATTTATTCTTCTGCTAGCCGCATCCTTATTTATTTTTAGGGTTTTTATCAAAGCCTGATTTAATGTAATGTGATTTGGCAAGCCTTTTTCAATGGATTCTAAAAAAAGTTTTAAGTGTTTCATGATACGAAATGAGATTATTTTCTTTATTGTGTAAAAATAGGATATTATATTTAATTTATATTATCATATAATGATATTTAATAATAATTGACTTGTAATTTGATAATATACTGTCATTATTTTTTTATTATCGCAATTATCGCTCCTAAAGCTGTGTCTTTTTCCCAATCTTGAAATAATTTTGAATCAAGAAATTAAATAATGATTTAAAGTGGTTCAAGAAAATTTAATATTAAATAAATATATGAAAACATCAATTTTATCAATTGCCTTTATGTTATGTTTTGTAACACAAAATGCTCAGGTTTCATCCTTCGAAATACATTCAGTTAATGTTGATTCAGTTTCTAAAAATTATTATTCACAAGATGAATTAAGCCCCGTTTATTTTAATTTTCATAAACGACAATTAAAGGATCTAAATAAGAATGTAATTAATCCAATTGATTTTCTAAACCTTTGTCGCACTATTAATGATACGTTAATTCAAATTCAAGTAGCAAGGTATGATGCATTTACTAGAGATAAACAGAGACTTGGATTAATATCATTAGGTAGTGGTTTTGCGGCTATGGGATTTTTAGGTAGTGCCGCTGCAAACTCTTATCAAGAAAATAATATGGTAAGTGGAACTCTGATTTTTTTAGGTGTGGCTAGTGTTTTAGTTATTCCTGCATTGGCAATATATTCTACTGTACCTCATCAAAAACGCAAAACAGTTTTGTTTAGAGATTTGCCAGTGGCATATAATTATTATGTAGAACGCCATAATAATCTAAGTAGCAAATAAGATAGAGTTTTTTATTAGTAGCTCTAAATGTGCCACTATCATAGAGAAATGTAATTAAGAAATTAACCAATTAAAATATATGAATATGAAAACTTTAAAAATTATTCTTTTAACAGCAATTTTTGTAAATACTGTTATGGCTCAAGACATTGTAATTAAAACTGATAGCAGTAAAGTAATTGCAGCAATTCTTGAAGTTTATCCAACAGAAATTAAATATAAAATGTTTAATTATTTAGATGGACCAACTATCTCTGTTTTAAAATCTGATATAGCGTATATCATATATAAAAATGGTGTGACTGAAAAATTCATTAAACCTGTCGACACCTCTGTTAAATTTGAGGAGTATAATCCAAATAAATACAATTTAGATAATGTGCCTGTTACCATGTACAATGGAATGAGTGTTAGGGAAAGAAGATGCCAAAAACTTTATAAATACAAAAATTTTGTTGGCTTTAATTACATAGCTTTTTTAAATACGGCCTTAGGGTTTAATTACATGCGCGATATTAAAAAGGCAAATTTAATTATTAATGTTCCATTTGCTTTTGGCGTGGGAAGTCCTGCGATTACATCCTCATTGTACGGTAGAAATTATACAGATGGTAATCGTGAAACAAAGTATGATTTTTTGAACTATCAGGTGGGCATGAGTGTAATGTTTGCGCCTTCAATGACAAGGGAAGTAAATTTTTTAATGGGACCTTCATTTAATTTTACTGAATATAAAATGAGCGTCGATAAGAGATATACATCAATTAATGCAACTCAAAATCAATTCAATAATGAGAATTTTAAAAACAAATTTAATCTTTATCGCCAACATTATGGTGTTAACATAGGCTTCTTAGCTCGTTTTTCAGATAAGATAAACATGAGCATGCTATTAACTTTTGGTTTTAAAAAAGATACTTATAGCGAAAAAGATCCTTATGGATTTGAATTTATAAATGCCAATGCTAAATATGCAGTGCAAGTGCCAGAAAACATTATGCCTTATGTAAATTATGCATGGAGTGTAGGGTATAGATTTTAGTCATTTCTTATATAATAAATCATTTAACTTTTTAATTAATATAAACCTAAACAAATAAAATCATGAAAAATTATGTATTCATCACAGTTTCAATTTTTTTAAGTTCTTTAAATTCAATTGGACAAAATAAAAATAATAAAATAGGAATAGAAGCAGGAGCTTTTATTCAGCAATACGATGGGAATTTGGGAAGTAGTTTTTTTAAATTTAACACAGTTGCTTTTGCAGGTGCATCAATAAATACGGGACTTTATTTAAATAAGTCTTTTGATTTAAACGTTGGTGGTACAATGGGTCATTTTGGCTACTGTCAAACAGCAGAGGACAAAAGCAGAATTGTACCATTTGATCAAAAATGCCCAGGCTGCCCAGGAGAAGAAGGAGGAATGGGCGATTTAAGGTCATTAATGATTTCAGGTAATGTTGCAGTAAAGTACAAATTTGCAAATGGTTATATTTTAAATGAAAATTCTAAACTGGCACCTTATGTTTATTTTGGCGCAGGCATCAATCGTTTATCAGATAACATGCGACGCAATTGTGTAAATGTTGGTAAACACTTTTCGTTAAACGGTGGAGTAGGTGTTAAATATAATATCAACGAACGATTTAATATTGGATATAATTTAGCTTTTGGATGTTTTGTAACTAATAAACATGTTTACACTTCAAACGGCATAAAAGGAATTACTGCGGTAGTAAATCCAACAGAAGTAAATGGTGAAGAAATGAAAATGTCTAATAAAAAAGATTCTTACTTGCAAAATTCTTTAACATTTGGATTTAATTTTTAATTAGAATAAAACTTAAAGTTTCAATCATTTATTGCAAGTAATATATTTCATATTATAAGTTAAAACAATGTAAACACGATTTTCGTTTATACTTTTTTAGTTCGCTTGCACTTTTAATGTTTTTAATTTCACCACCACAATTATTCAAATTTTTGCATGAACTGTATTTGTGAAAAAACTTATCTTTTGTACTTGTGCAAACATAAACATTAATTGTTTTTACATTGCCTTTAGCTCCTGCTTTTGTGGTTGATTTAGTTGTGGTTGATTTAGCTTTTGTTTGTGCCTTAACACTATGTAATGAGAATAATGCAATTACAATTGTTAAGATTAGTTTAGATGAATTCATATACTTATTTTATAAGATGATACTTAAATCGAAATTGATATGGCAAGTTACTTAATTTAGATTAGTGTTAGTTGTAGGAAATCTGGAATTTTAAAAAAAAAATCACTTTGTGAATTTGTAGTAAAATAAGTTTTATTTAAATAATTTATTTAACAATCCTTTTGCCTTATTACCTATGCTATCCGTATTTAAGTTATTGCTTACTTCATCAATATAATTAAGTTTAGAGTTCATTTCCTGTTGCACTTCCATAAGTTTTTTACCTTCTTTGGTATTTTCTAAATCCGTAATTTGTTTCGATTCTTTTATACGTTCCTGAAACAAATGAAAAGCAATTTTGCCGAATGCTAGTTTATCAGAAATTACATTTAATGCACTATCTTTTTTTCTTGATTTGATGTAGCTTAGTAATTCTGTAATTGCTTTTTTCTCTGGTTCACTTAATAAATCACTTTTTTCAAGTTTTTGTAAAGGGAGCTTTGCCTTATCAAAATCTTCTTTGTTAATATATAGTTGAGCACTAATAAGCCAAGTGAGTTCATTATCTAAACCACCTTTTTCCATGTCTTCCAAAAAAAGTTCCATGTCATTAAGTGATTCTTTTTTCTTGCCCATTTTTTGTTCATCTATGGCTTTTATTATTAAGCCCATACCATGTAATTGGTAATAGCCTTGCTCACTTGCTGTTGGGTAATTTGATGTTAAAGTTACAATTGGCGTTTCACTAATTAATTGTTTATTGTTTTCCATATAGTGTAAATATTCATCACATTTATCTTGTGAATGCAAGTAATATTCATTTTCTAATAACACAAACGATTTTGTTAATTGATAAACTAATCTTAAGCTTATGTCTTCAGTATTATTTTCATTTGATTTACAAACTTCGTATAAAGCAAAATCTTTAGGGGCTGAGGGCGTAATTTGCCATAACAGTGATAGTATAATGTGCTCATAATTATTATCGTACTGTGTACTTAAATAATTCGACTTGGGAAGTTTTGCTGAGGAGGTAAATACGTAGAAAATGGTTTCCAATAAAGTTGGTAATGAATCTTCATCGGTTTTCAAGAGGATTTCTTTTTCGTTATAGATGCTTTTTGCAAGACTAATAAGTTCCAAAGGACTTACCTCAGTAGTTTTATCATCATCTAATACAGCATTTGCAGTTCCTAAAACATTGCCAACAAGGGCAAACATATTTTTACGCGCTTTATCCAATTCTGGGTTTTGCCCAAGTGTTGAAGTGGAAGGCAAAGCAATTTTCATCATTTTATACGCT
>ERZ724520.469-NODE-469-length-21651-cov-8.114234_pt1 | contig 21651 bp, 16 predicted proteins | sample MGYA00376053_ERZ724520 | MGnify/ENA primary metagenome ERZ724520 (study PRJEB28724, sample SAMN07190886) | activated sludge metagenome | isolation source: activated sludge of sewage treatment plant in Hong Hong | place: USA: Christiansburg, Virginia | collected...
CTACTTTCGTTATTTTGTTTGAATACAAATTGTAAAAAAACAACTAAAATTTCATACGAAGGTTATGTGTATGATTCGCTGAGTAGCAAAAACCCAAAGGGTGTTGGAGGTGTGGTGGTTTTATTATCTGCTTGCAACGGCAAAGAATCTGGTAATACGTCTCAATGTTTAGGAGATTTATTTACAGTTGAAAGTGCCACCACCGATGGAAATGGATACTTTAGTATTCAATCTACTACCAAATTAAAAAATCAATCGTTTTATGTGGGGATAGAAAATAGTCCGTATAGCGCCGCTAATATTGGTTATGCACTTTCTAGTTTACCAACTAAGCTGTACATGCGTAATTAAGCAAAGGTGCTTATTGTGTTTTACAATAGAGGTTCAAGATTTGCTTTTATATAAGCACAGAAATTATCAAAGTGTTTTGAGGTAGTTTGAATCGTAATGATATTCGAATTTTTTTGAATATGAATTTGTTTCTCGTCTCCTTTTTTTAAAGTGAATTCCATTTTAGGGCTCGAGCTATAATGACTTCCTGTATCATAGTCATAGTATTCGTATTGTATGGAGTAGAGTTGATTGGAAACATTAATTCTGCTAAAACTCTCACGAGTTGCTTGTCTGTCTTCGCAGGTGACATCTTCAAGTTTAAATTCAGGACATAAATTACCAGTATAAAACTGGCATAAGGTATTCATCTTTATAATGAAGCCAGTAGAATTGAAAAGTTCGTATTTCATTTTAAATACATATTCGTTACTCGGCTCCATGTTATAAAATTTTCTCTAAATCATTTAAATAATCTTGTTGCAAATCTTCGTGCAAACCATTGATTAACGTATTTATTTTTTTGAGTTGTTGCTCGTACATATTTATCAGCAACTGGCTTTTATGGTAAGGAATGCCTGATGCTTTCATTTTCTGACAAAAATAAATATGTAATTCGGCAGCGGCAGCTTTATCGCCAAGGTATTTACAGTATTTGGTAATGATGCGTAAGAGTTTGCGTAAACTCTTTTTCACGTAATATAAGTTGGCTTGTGTTTTTAATTCCGTAAAGTGTTCATCTATTTCAGCTTTCACAGCAGTAATAAAAGCGGATTTATCGTGCGCTTGAAATAGTAAATAATCTAAAAACTCTTTATTATCTTTTTTGTATTTGGCTAAGCTTAGGCAAAGTTCTACTAATTGCTTTTGTGGCAGTTCGTGTAATTCTTTTTTTAATTCGCTTATACTTGATACTTTCAATGTAAGAAGTTAGGGGTTAAAGAGTTTGTAAGTATAATAATTCCCAGCTTTATTTTCAATTTTAAGAAGTAGTAATCCTTTTTGGAACGAATTGAGATGGATAATTGTATGTTCTTCGAAAGAATTATTTTGATATACCAGTTTGCCATCGGTACTCACTATTTGAACGTTTTCTATATCCTGATACATTGCCTTAATAGAGATCGTACCACCATCAAAGTTTTGAGATATGATGTAATTTGATTGTTTTTTTAATTCCTTAACACCAACAGGGTAAATAGAGATGCAATCTGCAATAGAGTCGAGCATACTGTATTCGTTAACGTTATTGCTAAAAAAACAATTTAATTGTCCTGCACCATTAATTTGTGGTAGGGCGCCAGGCGTATTAATTAAACATAGTGAGCCAATTCCTTCTACCCAAATGGTTGTTTTGGTGTGAGAGGTTAGTGTATCTTCGGAGTGAAGGTAAAAGTAGCGATGGCTTTTATTTACTAATGGTTTTAATACAATTGAATCTACAATAAAGTTACCAGGGTATTTTGGATAAGGACTACCAGGGTTCGTAATGCTAATGGTATCGTTTACTTGAAGTGAAAAATCGTATAGTAGATAATCTTTAGCAGGCGGAGGATCGGCTAATAATCGCAAATACACCCTACGGCTAGCGGTATCTTCTCGTACCACAAAATTTTTTAGGTAATGAAATTTGTCTAAAAATGTGTAGTGTAAACCATTAATTAATGTATCGCCAATAGTATAATATTTATCAGTACCACATCCCGAATTGCAATTGGTAACATGCCATTCGCCATGGTATTTAAGCATAGGGATATATGCCTGAGAACGCATCACGTTTGAACATATCATAAAGCAAAAACCTACCATGATTAATTTTATATAACGAGGTTTATTTTCAATAGTCATATACATGTTTTGCTACGTAAATTTACTATAAATTACAGAGAGATGTATTAGAATACAGGTTTATTATCGTATTGCCAGCAATGACAATTGTCATTTTAAAATGGAGCTTATGCAAAAACGCTTACTAAGTCGGCATCAATCCGCCGTGGTCGTTTTGATTTAGAATCTAATAAATACCAGGTAGTTTTAATTTTAGCGATGATGGTATTTGTATCAACGTCATAAATGTCAACATATCTAAACGATTTTGCGCCATCGGGTTCTACCACCCATGTTTTGGCCAATAATTTGTTGTGTATAAAAGCTTGTTTTAAATAGTCAATTTCATGGCGACTTACTACCCACATGTATTGTTCATTCATTTCTTTTGTTGCTACAGATGTCCAATGAGCAATGGCTACTTCTTGCACCCATTTTAAATAGGAAATATTATTAACGTGGTTTTGCTCATCAATATCAATGGGAAGAATGGTAATGGGGTATTCAAATATTTTGTAGGTCATGTGACAAAAATAGTATATCTTAAAGATACAAAAAGTTTAAGTAGATTATGAAATTTATAGTTCCAATTATCATCCTTAACACTTTGTTATTCGTATATATACGCAATGAAGGGTAAACTAATATTGATAGCTATGTTTTTTAACACATTGTTGTTTTCTCAAACGAGCGATAGCACAGCTATTCCTAAAAAGTTAGAGAGCTATATTCGCTTTAAGTATGATAATGATTTTTTTAGTGCTACCGATCGATATTACACGCAAGGCATTCAATTATCGGTGATTCATCGGGTTATTAAATTCTCACCTTTATCATACTCGCTAATTCGCTTAAATAAAAATGCCTTAAACTATTATGGTTTACATTTTTCGCAAGATTGCTTTACTCCAAAAAGCATTAGGTATGATACGTTAAATTATTTGGAACGACCATTTGCGGCTACTTTTTTTATGTCGCACACACTTAATTCACTAAGTCCCGAAAAGAAAATAGCCTTACAAACACAATTAGATTTAGGAGTTATTGGGCCCTGTGCCATGTGCGAAGAGGAACAAAAGGCCATTCATCGGTCGTTGGTAAATATTCAACCATTAGGATGGGAAAATCAATTACAAACCAATTACATCATCAATTACCGAGCTAAGTTTGAAAAAGGATTATTTAATAAAAAGCATCGCGAAATTATTGGCGACGCAGCGGCGAGGCTTGGTACTTTATATACCGATTTTTCTGTTGGTTTAACAGGACGTATGGGTTTCTTTAGTGCTTACTTCAATAATTTGGGTATGGATAAAAATGCCATAGAAAGAAAATCAAATTTTCAATTTTATGGTATATTAAAAGCTAATGTAAAAGCGGTTGCTTATAATGCCACCTTACAAGGTGGTATGTTTAATAATCAATCGGTCTACACTATTTCTGACAACAGAGTTGCCAGAGTAGTGATGGAAGGAATGGCAGGTATTGTATTAACTTACAAGCGTATTGGATTAGAATACAGTAAGTTTTACTTAAGCAAAGAATTTAAAGAAGGATTAGAACATCAATGGGGTAGGTGCGTAATAACCTATTGTTTTTAGTCGATAGATATCTTGTCGTATCTTTCTTTTGCCTCATTAATCATTCTCAACATTAATCCATTGTCTTTATCTAACAAGATATTAATAGAATAAGGATCATAGCACCAGCCTTCATTTCTAAAAACTTCGCTTCTTGATAAGTCACCTTTTTCATCAAAAGAAGTACATACTAAAACAGAACCGTTATAATTTTTGATGTCTGCATATTTTTTTGGTTCGTATTCGGTAACCGTCGTTTTTTCAAGATTTTTCGGATGTTCTGCATAAAATAGATACACTTTATTGTTTCTTACTAAAAAGTTGAATTCATTTAATTTATTAGCAGTAAACTTCGGAATAATTCTCATCCACTCTAATTTTCCAGTACTATTAAATTTCGAAACAATTAATTCTCTTTCGTAGGAGTTATAGCTATTATTTCCAGAGATAACATAGGAGTGACTTTCAATTAAATACACATTGCCATTAAAGGTGAAAATGTTTTCAAATGAATAAAACTTTTTTGCTGGACTTTCTTCTACCTTACCATCTCTATAAGTTAATTTATCTTTTACTTCTTTCGAAAAATAATCAAAGCCTTTATTTTTCACTTCACTTGTTTTGCCATCAATGAAAAAAGAGTATACACCTACATCTTCTGTTTTACCTTCTTTTCTTTCTTTTCGTGTTACTACATCTTTGTAAATACCACAAAATACTAAGTTGTCGTTTACAAATTCAAAGGTGCCGTTTTTGATGTCTAATTTATCAAAAGGTAAAGGCGTTACCACAGATTTTGTTTCATCAGCTTGAATACTTGCTAATGCTAAGCCACCTATTTCTTCTTCAAAATCAATCATGTAATTAAATAAATAATAAAAATTTCCATTATTATTTATTCTATAATTTGAACTGCTAATCGTAGAACCTTTGTAACCATCAATAATTGTTTTTACTCCCAATTTCTTATAGCCATTGGTTTCATATATAGTAGCATCTACCTCAGAAGCTTTTTTAGGCCATTTGAATTCGTTGATAACAGCCATTTTTGATTTATTAGGAGAAAACGTTACATAAAAATTTCTTCCGTTCACTCCCCAAACATCTGTTTTTAATGCAGAGATTTGTTTTTGCTCGCCGATTTTTTTTCCTGTTTTTACATCGTACTCATTTAATAAAAAATATTTTATTTGTTCTTTTTTATCATAAGTGGAACTGAATGCCAAAAATTTATCACCAACTAAGTACATCTGCGATGTATTGCCCTCGTAGGGAGTTGTATACACAGGTAATAAAGTTTTAGGGTCAATTTTTTGAATAAAGTAAGCCACCGTCGTTGCTTTTTGTTTATATCTAAGTACATATATCCCATTGGCATCATTACTAATATAAGAATCAAATTTACCATCGTCTGATTTGAATTCAGGGCCTTGTTTTATGGTTGCTTTTTGAGAAAATAAAAAACTAGAAAGTAGAATAGTTAAGACTAATAGTGTGTTTTTCATAAGTTGTTTTTTAAATAAATGAGGCGAATGTGAAATTTGTAGATAAATATAAGATTAATATTAATATAGGTCTAATTAAATTTAATCCAAACTAATCGTTCTCTTTTACCGCCTAATTCTGTAGCTAAAACTACATAGGATTTAGTTTTTTGATTGAAAGAGGAAACATTAACGTTAAATCTTAGTTTACCGTATTTTTCAGAATCGCTAAATACTTTATTGTATTCATAAAAGTTCTTATTAATACATAAAACCATAGGAACCATCACTTCTTTTTCGGTGTTTCCAACTAAGTTTTCGTTTATGTTTTTTCCAATGTTCTTTGGATTTAAATTTAGGATCGTTACAATTTTATTATCTACTTCAAATGTTTTAAAATGGTAATAGTCTTTCTCAAATGAAAAGTATCTTGGATGGTGTGGCATTGTGTATTTGTTGCAATGAAACGAAAATTCATCTAAAGAACCTCTAAGCAAGCCATTTATGGTATGCTTGTATGGCGAGAATTGAGTTGAAATAATATCCGTTTTACTGTCACAAAATAAAAATGCGAACTCTTGCTGTGTTAATGAACTTCCGCCTTCAGGTTTATTGAATTTATTATAAACAGTTTGAAAAACGAAGGTGTTATTACCGAGCGAATCCGTATAAAAACTTTGTGGGAAGTTAGCAAAGGTGTTGTTATCTAATTTTATATCGGGATATAGAGATAGTGCTTTATTGATTGCCTGTGTATTTTTTATTTCATTTTCAGCACTAATTATAAAATCTTGTTTCGAAATTTTTAGGAAAATGTTGGTTACATCTGGTATTTTTCCATAGCTATCTTTTGGGTTGATACCAGACAAAAGCAAGTTTAACTGATTATTCTTATTGTCGAAATTAAACTGCCCTTTAATAGAATAAGTTGGATTATTTAAAAAATTAAGTTTGATGTCTTGTATGTGTTTTGTATCCATATTAAATTTTAATATCGATGCGATATTTTGTGGAATATAATGAACCTCCGTCACCTTAAACCAACCTTTTTCTTCTGAATCTTTTGGTTTAAACTTTCTGTCAACAAGTAAGTAAATACTTTCATCATCCATAATGGCGTCCAATAAATCTAGATGGAAATAATTGTCAAATTTTTTTGAATGTTTTAATAGGAGTTGGTTGCTAGCTGAATTATAGACAGTGATATTTAGATGATATTGATTATCAAGCGATGAACCAACAATAATGCTGTACTTTGTTTTAGCTTGGTTTTCGATAATTTTAAAAAAGGATAAATCACGATTAAAGTAGGTGTAATCTTTTGGCAGATTAAATGAATAACAAATATCGGTATGTGTTTCTCCGGTATTTTGGTTTATAGATAATTTATAGAGATTAACAACACCATCTTTGGCTGCAGCATAAAACAAAACGGCATTTTTATTTAACTCTATAAAGTCGATAACATATACACTATTAATGTCTTTAATGTTTTCTAGTTTTGTTTTTGTGGAGACTCTTTCCTCGTGGTTGTTATCATAGATTTTTAATAGTAACCCTTCTATCTTAGGCTCCATTTGAATCAAAACAGTGTTCCCACTATTTAATTCTAGAATAAATGAATTATAGAAATGCGAAGTAACCTCAATTTGTTTTTCGGATACAGTATAAATTTGAGCGCAAATAATATTGCTTATAATTATAAAAAGAAAACTTAATTTTTTCATCATCTGTTGTTTATTGAAATTCTTATTTATATAAAAGCCTCCGCTTTTTAGCGGAGGCTTTCAATATAAATCAAGTTATATTATTTCTTTTTAGCAGCGGCTTTCTTTGCCGGAGCTTTTTTAGCTGCCACTTTTTTTGGAGCTGTTTTTTTACTGGCGGCTTTTTTTACTGCTGCCTTCTTGGTCGAAGGTTCTCCTGCTAGTTTCACCACTTTTGCTTTTTTTGGAGCAGCTTTCTTAGCACCTTTTTTATCAAATGCTTTTGGTACTTGCGCAATAATCATTGCTTTTACTTCATCTAAAGTTAAAGCAGCTAATTCATCAGGCGTAAATTTACCACCACCATTTTTAATCAGTTTTAATTGCAGTTTGCCAAATTTAATTTGTGGTCCCCAACGTGCATTTTCAACTGATATTTTTTCTTCAGGCCAGTTTTGAATATAACGGTTCGCTTCTTTCTCTAATTTTTTCTCAATTAATTCATTGATATCATTTTGAGATAAATTATCAAAATCATAAGCTCTTGGTACATTAATAAACATACCATCATATTTAATAAATGGTCCAAAACGTCCTTTACCTTTAGTAACTCCTTTACCTTGGTAATGAGCTACCGGAGCATCTGCCTCTTCTTTTTCTTTAATAATTTCAATCGCTTTTTCCATATCAACCGTTAATGGGTCGATGGTGCGAGGAATAGAAATAAATGCTTCTCCTAATTTGATGTATGGTCCAAATCTTCCTACAGCAACTACTACTTCCACACCATTGTATTCTCCTAAAGTTAAAGGAAGTCTAAATAAATCTAGAGCTTCTTCTAATGTAATGGTTTCAATACTTTGGTTTCTTCTTAAGCTGGCAAATTTTGGTTTTTCTTCAGAGCCTTCAATCGTTTCACCAATTTGCGCTAAAGGTCCAAAACGCCCCACACGCACTGATACTGGTTTCCCGCTTGCTGGATCAATACCTAATATTTTTTCGCCACTAGCACGTTCACTGTTTTCCGAAGTTGTTTCAACGGTTTTATGGAAAGGTGTATAAAACTCTTTCAACATTTTTTGCCAGTTCAAATTACCATCAGCAATCTCATCAAATTCCTCTTCTACTTTAGCTGTGAAATTAAAATCTAAAATAGTAGGGAAGTATTTCAATAAGAAATCATTTACCACCATTCCAATATCGGTTGGGAATAATTTTGATTTCTCTGCGCCTGTATTTTCAGTTTTTGTAGCTTTAGTTAAATTTTGTTTCACTAAAGTCAATTGCACATATTCTCTTGGAGTCCCCTCTTTATCAGTCTTCTCCACGTAATTACGTTTTTGAACTGTACTAATTGTTGGAGCATATGTTGAAGGACGACCAATTCCTAATTCTTCTAATTTCTTAACTAAACTCGCTTCTGTATAACGTGCTGGGTGATGCGTAAAACGTTGAGTCGCTGTAATTTCTTGGCTATCTAATTTTTCGCCCACTTTCATTGGTGGTAACATGGATGAATTTTCTTCGTCAGAATCTTCATCATCTGTTCCTTCCATATATACTTTTAAGAAACCATCAAATTTCAATACTTCACCTTGTGCTACAAATAATTCAGAAGCACCGCTCACATTTACTTTTGCTGTTGTTTTTTCTAATTCAGCATCGCTCATTTGAGAAGCAATGGTACGTTTCCAAATTAAATCATACAAACGTTGTTCGTTACGCTCTCCGTCAATTACCGTTCTATCAATGTATGTAGGACGGATAGCCTCATGCGCCTCTTGTGCACCTTTACTCTTGTTTTTATATTGACGAGGATTATAATATTTAGCACCGTAATTTTGATTAATAGCTTTGTTTGCTTGATCCATGGCTGTTTCCGATAAATTTACGGAATCAGTTCTCATGTAAGTAATCTTACCTGCTTCATACAAACGTTGTGCAACTTGCATGGTTTGTGCAACCGAAAAACCTAATTTACGTGCAGCTTCCTGTTGTAAGGTAGATGTTGTAAAAGGTGCAGCTGGAGAACGTTTTGCAGGTTTTGTTTCTAAACTTTCAATCGTGTAAGAAGCTACTTTACATTTTTCTAAAAAAGCTTGGGCTTCTGCTTCTGTACTGTAACGTTTATCTAATTCTGCTTTTAAAATTCCTGTTCCTACTTTAAATAAAGCAGAGACTTTATAAGCTGATGTGGATTGGAATTTTTGAATTTCTCTTTCGCGTTCTACAATTAAACGTACGGCTACAGATTGCACACGTCCCGCTGATAAACTTGGACGAACTTTACGCCATAAAATAGGAGATAATTCAAAACCAACTAATCTATCTAATACACGACGAGCTTGCTGTGCGTTAACTAAATTAATATCAATTTCACGTGGATTTTCAATTGCTTTTAAGATAGCAGGCTTGGTAATTTCGTGAAAAACAATACGTTTAGTGTTCTTTTTTGTTAGACCTAAAGTTTCATATAAATGCCAGCTAATTGCTTCTCCCTCGCGATCTTCATCGGATGCCAACCAAATCATGTCGGCTCCTTTTGATAATTTTTTTAATTCAGCGATGACTTTTTCCTTATCGGGCTGTACTTCGTAAGTTGGAGTGAAATTATTTTCTATATCTACACCGAATCCCTTTTTTACTAAATCTCTGATATGTCCAAAACTAGATTTAACAGTAAAATCTTTACCTAAAAACCCTTCAATGGTTTTTGCCTTTGCTGGGGACTCGACAATAACTAAATTTTTTGCCATGTATATATATGTATATTAAAAGTTCGCGTTTTAAAGCTAAAAATTGATCAAATTGTTCGATTTTTTAACCCGTTTTTTGGATTTTTATTGCCTTAAAAGTTTGCAAAGGAAAAAAATTTAATTCGAATAAACCTAATTTTTATTTTTATTGGACCAGTTTTTTGCGGTTTTGACTTCCGTTTTCGTTGTTTAAATATTTGATTTACAGAAAGATAAAATATTTCAAAAAAATATGGATTTAAGACTGTGAAAAATGGTTAACGTGTCATTTTGTCAGAACAAAGCCTTATCTTTGCGTTTTTATTGATATACATGGACAACAAAATAATAGACGAATCAAAACAAGGAGAAGCACTAGTTAGAGAGACCGAAAATAAGGGTGGAAAAAAGATGTTTTTGGAGAGCTATGGCTGCCAAATGAATTTTGCAGATAGTGAAATCGTTGCTTCTATTTTGATTGATAAAGGATACACCACAACAACCGATTATAAAGAAGCAGATTTAATATTTGTAAATACCTGTGCTATTCGCGAAAATGCCGAATCACGTGTTCGTCAGCGTTTATACGATTACAAAAAAGTAAAAAAGACCAATAAAAATCTGTTAATTGGAGTGTTAGGTTGCATGGCTGAACGCTTAAAACATCAATTTTTAGAACAAGAAAAATTGGTAGATATGGTTGTTGGTCCTGATGCTTACCGCGATTTACCAAACTTAATTGCTGTAGCCGAAGGCGGACAACAAGCTATTAATGTGATTTTAAGTAAAGAAGAAACATACGCTGATATTTCTCCAGTTCGATTAGATCATAATGGCGTGAGTGCATTTGTGAGCATTATGCGTGGTTGCGATAATATGTGTAGCTTTTGTGTAGTGCCATTTACGAGAGGAAGAGAAAGAAGTCGTGAACCAGAAACGATTGTGAAAGAATGCCAAGAAGCATTTGATAAAGGCTATAGAGAAGTAACTTTATTGGGGCAAAATGTAAACTCTTATTTATGGAGCGGTGGCGGATTGAAGAAAGAAAATTTAACCGAAGAACAAAAAGCAAACTCAACCACTTTTGCCGAGCTATTAGAAATGGTAGCCTTAATAAATCCAGATTTGCGTGTACGTTATTCAACCTCACATCCAAAAGATATGGGTGATGATGTGTTGCACATGATGGCGAAATATGAAAATATTTGTAAATACGTTCACTTACCAGTACAAAGCGGGAACAGCGATGTATTAGAAAAAATGAATCGTGGTTACACGCGCGAATGGTATTTAGATCGTATAGCAGCCATTCGTCGTATTATGCCAGATGCCGCTATTAGCGCGGATATTATTACTGGATTTTGTGGTGAAACAGAAGAACAACATCAAGATACGTTGTCTTTAATGGAAGAAGTGAAATACGAATTTGCTTATATGTTCTCATACAGCGAACGTCCTAAAACATTAGCAGAACGTAAATACGAAGATGATGTCCCTGCAGAAGTAAAAAGTCGCCGATTAACTGAGATTGTTGATGCACAGCGTAGACATAGCGAGATTAGAACGAAAGAAGGATTAGGAAAAGTTTACAAAGTATTAGTAGAAAACGTTTCTAAAAAATCAGCAGACATGATGAGTGGAAGAAATTCACAAAACACGGTTTGTGTTTTCCCGAAAGGAAATTTAAAGAAAGGGGATTATGTGAATGTTTTGATTACGAGTTGTACGAGCGGGACACTTATTGGGGAATGCGTTTAAATGCAAGATAAAAGTATTAAGAAGTAAGTTTTAAGATTAAAGAAAGAATAATGACTCTACAAGACATCAAGCAGAGGTTTGGAATAATGGGAAACAACCCTTTATTGGAACGTGCAATAGACATTGCTCGCCAAGTTGCTCCAACAGATTTGAACGTTTTAATTAACGGAGAAAGTGGAACTGGTAAAGAAGTATTTCCACAAATTATTCATCAAAATAGTTCTCGTAAACACGGACAATACATTGCCGTAAACTGTGGTGCTATTCCTGAAGGAACAATTGATAGTGAATTATTTGGGCACGAAAAAGGATCATTTACTGGTGCTCATGAAGCACGTAAAGGCTATTTTGAAGTAGCAGATGGCGGTACTATTTTTTTAGATGAAGTAGGGGAGTTGCCATTAACAACTCAGGCGCGTTTGTTACGTGTTTTAGAAACAGGAGAATACATTAGAGTAGGTAGTAGTAAGGTTCAAAAAACGAATGTGCGTGTCGTTGCAGCTACTAATATTAATTTTAATGTCGCTATTGAAAAAGGAAAATTTAGAGAAGATTTATATTACCGTTTAAATACTGTTCCAATTAGTTTGCCTCCATTGCGCGAACGTAAGGATGATATTTATTTATTGTTCAGAAAGTTTGCGAGCGATTTTGCAACTAAGTACAGAATGCCTGCAGTGAAGTTAACGCCTGATGCTGAGCATGCTCTAGTGAATTATTATTGGCCAGGAAATATCCGTCAGTTAAAAAATATTACAGAACAAATTTCTATCATTGAAAAAGAAAGAGAGATTAATTTAGAAGGCATCTTACAATATCTTCCAAATTATCATACAAATACGTTGCCTGCTTTATCAAATTCAGGCATTGGTAATTCATCTAGTTCGTCGGATATGAACGAGCGCGATTTGTTATACAAAGTGTTATTTGATATGAAGAAAGATTTGAACGATTTAAAAAAAGTGGTTCATGATATTGTTCAGGTTGGAGGAAGTGCTTTAGGATCATTACCAACAGATGATTTACAAACAATTGATCGATTATATAACAACGAAGGAAATTTTCCAGTTGTATCAAATGAAGTGAAAATTCATAATCCCATTATTGTAAAAGACCCTAATGGCTTTAATCAACCAATTGTTGTAGAAGAATCTTTATCGTTACAAGATAAAGAGATTGATATGATTAAAAAGGCATTAAAGAAACATAAAGGTAAACGTAAATATGCTTCTCAAGAATTAGGAATTAGTGAACGTACCTTGTATAGAAAAATTAACGAGTATAATATTGAAGAGTAAAATGAAAAATATTGCGATTGTTTTTTCGATGTTGATTTCTTTGGCTTTAAAAGCTCAAGTTATTCCTACCTACGAGACTTTTAGTTTAAAAAACGGACTCAAAGTGTATTTGCTTCAATATGGGAACATTCCAGCGATTAATGTGAAACTGGTTCTAAATTCAGGCAAAGTAAACGAAACTCCTGGGCAACAAAATTACAGCGATATAGTTTCTAATGCTATATTGATGGGTAATGCCAAATATGATGCAGAATCTCAATCAAATAAGGCATTTGCATTAGGCACTGTCCTGTCAGCTTCTTCATCAAACGATAATACAACGGTGGAGATGAATATTTTGACCAAAGATTTAGATGCTGGAATGGATTTAATGTCCGCAGCCGTTTTAACTCCTACATTTCCTAAAGATAAAATTGATTTACTGATTTCTAGAAATATTGATTTTAATAGCCCTACTAAAATGGATATTGCTGAATTATCTTCGGTATTTAGTAACTATTCTATTTTTGGATTATCAAATCCATTAGGGAGATATTTTTATAAAACTCAAATTCAAAAAATTACTCCAGTCATTATTAAAGAGTATTATGATTTTAACTTTACCCCAAAAAATGCCAACTTAATTATTTGTGGAAGTTTTGATGTCGCTGCCATTAAACCAATTATCGAAAAATATTATGGTTCGTGGAAATCAGAATTTGGTGGGGCTAATGGCGTGAGTTTAGAATCACCTTCAATTAAAAAACGCGAGATAGGTTTTGTAAACAGAACAGGTGCTACACAGTGTGCTTTGCAATGGAATAAAGTAGCTCCTGCAGTTACCGACAAAGATCAATTAGCATTTTCTTTAGCTAATAGTATTTTTAACGAAGTGTTATTTAAAGAAATTCGTGAAAAAGGAGGAAAGACATACGGTATTAGCAGTTCACAAAGAAGTAGTAAGTACTCTAACTTATTTTCAATTGCCTGTTCGGTAAGAAGTAATGAATTAGTTAATACGATTGAGTTGTTTGATAAAACCATAGCAAATTTCAATACCACATTAATTGACGAAGCAAAATTTAAAGAAACGGTTTATAAAAGAATTATTGCCATTAAAAAAATGGAGAGCCCGGATGAGGTATCCAATTTTTATAATCCCTTAGTTTATAATTTTGATAAACGAAAAAATATGATCAACGATTTAAACACTCTAACTGTAGATGACATTAATAAAGTGATTAAAAAATACTTTACACCAAATGTATATAAGTTAGTAATATCAGGAGATGAATCAAAAGTTGCTGATCAACTAACAAAAATTAACAGTTTACAGAAGTTTACCGCTTCTGATATTGAAAAAGATAATTGATATTTACTAATCTTAAAAAAAACAAACATTTATCATATGAAAATTTTAAAACTATCCTCTTTAGCAGCAGCAGTTCTTATTATAGCGGCCTGCCACACAACTAAAAAAACTGAAAGTACAGCAGCAACTCCTCCTGCTACATCAACCACACCAGAAGCTCCAGTAAGCGAAGCCGTTAAATCTAAAAACGGAGTTTTTGCGCCAGGCGAAGAGCAAGTTACAGCAGTTCAAATGAAACATCCTGGAGCCACTTTAGCTAACTTAACAGAAGGATATAAACTTTATACAGGTACTTGCACAAACTGTCACGGTGCGAAAAGTATATATAGAATTGCAGAGGCTAAATGGCAACCAGTTATTGATGATATGTCTGAAAAAGCTAAGTTAACGGCTACTGAAAAAGAGGCTTTAACAAAATACATTTTTGCAATTAAAGCAACTCAACCAGCAGGAAAATAATATTTGCATAATGAAACATAGCCAAATACTATTAGCTGAAATAAAGCAAGAAGCAATTGCTACAAGAAAATTATTAGAATTAGTTCCTTTTGATAAAAAAGAGTTTAAACCTCATGAAAAATCAATGACCTTATTGCGTTTGGCAACTCATGTGGCCGAAATTTCTGGTTGGTGGAAAGAATGTTTATTACAAGATGAATTAGATTTTGCTAAAGGTAATGGAGAACCTAAAGTAATTAATTCCACTGCTGATTTAGTTGCTTTACATGACAAACACATTCTTCAAGCAGAAAAAATTTTAAATGAGGTTAATGAAGATGAGTTTGCTAAGCCATGGACCATGCGCGCAGGAGAAACTATCTTTTTTACAAAATGTAAATCAGAAGTAGTGAGAACATGGTGTATGAATCACCTATATCATCATCGCGCTCAGTTAGATGTTTATTTAAGATTACTGAACGTCCCATTACCAGGAGTTTATGGACCGTCAGCTGATGCTCAAGGATAAATGAAAGAAGAACTTCTTCATACTATTTGGAAATATAAATTATTAGAGCAAACTCAATTTATAGGCTCTAAGCAAGAACATATTGAAGTTGTTTCAATAGGTGAACATAATCAGGACTCCGGTCCTGATTTTTTTAATTCAAAAATTAAGATTAATGATATTTTATTGGTCGGAAATGTCGAGATTCATATCAAAACATCCGATTGGCTAAAACACAATCATCAACATAATAAAGCGTACGATAACATTGTATTGCATGTGGTGTATGAACATGATGTAGAGTTACCACAAAATGAACAGTTTAATGTTTCGGTTTTGGAATTGAAGAAATACATTAAGCCTTCTTTATTGGAACAATACAATGAATTACAACTTTCTAAACAACCAATTGCTTGTGGTAAATCAATTACCAACGTTTCTGATATTGTTTGGAAATCGTGGTTAGATCGATTAGCGGTTTCTCGTGTAGAACAGAAAACCGCTTACATTGAACATCTATTTGAATACGGGAAACATAATCATGAAGACGCCTTATATGTGTTGCTTTGTAGAAACTTTGGTTTTAAAATAAATAATGATGCTTTTGAACTACTAGGAAAAACGTTACCTTATTCTATACTTAAAAAATATGCAGATAATCCAATTCAACTAGAAGCCTTGTTGTTTGGCGTTGCTGGATTTTTAGATGAATTGTTTGAAGATAAATATCCTAAACAATTACAAAACGAATTTGAGTTTTTAAGACATAAACATCAGCTATTACCAATTAAGAAAGAAAGTTGGAAGTTTTCAAAAACACGTCCCATTAATTTTCCTACGATTCGGATTTCACAATTAGCAAATAGTATTGCTAAACAAAAATCATTGTATCATTTGATAGAGGAGAAACCAGACTTAAAAACCATTAAATTGTTTTTTGATATTGAACCTAATGACTATTGGAAAACACATTTTAAGTTCGATGTCTTATCGGAAGAGAGCTCAAAATCATTAGGCGAAACTGCTTTTCATTCGATAGTCATTAATACTATTGTTCCTTACTTGTTTTTTATGTCAATACATAATTTACAATCTGATTATGTAGAATATGCTTTAGATTTACTATCTCAATTACCGGCTGAAATAAATACGAAGACAAAAGAGTTTTTAAAATTGGGAGTTAAAACAGAAAATGCATTAGAAAGTCAGGCACAAATTCAGTTGTTTGATACACTTTGCACAAAAAAATTATGCCTACAGTGTAATGTGGCAGAATTTTTGTTGAAAAACTCTCGATAATTTCAAAATTCGGTTTCTGAATTTTGTACCTTTGCAACAAATGATAGATAAAATAAGATATTGGTTTGAACAGCACGCGTTTGGTGTTTGCGAATGGTGGGGTAAAAAACTTGGTATTAGAACCACTCATATTCGTATGTATTTTATCTATTTGTCATTTTTTACTTTCGGTTCTCCTATTATTATTTACTTTATTATGGCTTTCATTTTAGAACATAAAGAAAGCTTTAAGCCTAATACATACCGCCGCCGCCGTAGCGTTTGGGATTTGTAATTGATATTAATCAATTTATTTACATCTTACTTTCATTTAAACTTCAGTTATTTTTATTAATTTGGCAATGTTATGTTTAACGTTTTCAAATCCTATTATCGATTTTATGCACCTTTATTAATTCTATTGTCTGTATGGGTAATAGGAACTATTGGTTACATTGTTATTGACGATTATTCTTTATTTGACGCCTTTTACATGACCGTAATTACGGTGGCAACTGTTGGGTATGGCGAAGTTGCTCCTTTAAGTCATGCGGGGAAATTATTTACAGCATTTCTTATTATCACAAGTTTTGGTACATTTGCTTACGCTGTTTCATCTATTACGAAATTTGTAATTGATGGAGAATTTAACGAGTTTTTTAAAAATAGAAAATTGAACGCAACCATTGATAAAATATCTGATCACGTCATTATTTGTGGTTATGGTCGTAACGGACGACAAGCGGCTCAAGTTTTAAAAAAACATCATAAGCGTTTTGTAGTTATAGAAAATAGTGCAACACTTACATCCACCTTAAATCATAAATTTAGTGAGTTGGTTATAACGGGTGATAGTACACAAGATGAAGTATTAATCAAAGCAGGCATTTTAAGAGCAAGAGCCATTATTACTACTTTGCCAGTTGATGCTGATAATTTGTTTATTGTACTTTCTGCCCGTAACTTAAATAAAAACTTAACTATTATTTCACGTGCAAGCGAAGATAATTCGGATACGAAATTAAAAATTGCTGGCGCTGATAATGTCATCATGCCTGATAAGGTAGGAGGTGCACACATGGCCTCTTTGGTAATGAAGCCAGATGTAATGGAGTTTATTGACCATATAACGGCTGAGGGTGGAGATAATATTAGTTTAGAGGAAATCTCTTTTGATCGAATTCCTGATGAATTAAAAAATAAAACTTTAAAAGATTTAGAAATTAGAAATCGTTCGGGTGCTAATATTATTGGCTATAAAACCGCAAAAGGAGAATATATAATCAATCCAAGTGCCGATACGTTGGTTATCCCAGATTCAAAATTATTTGTTTTAGGAACACCTGAGCAAATAGCTGCTCTTAAAAAAATCCTGAGTTAAGTCAGTTTTTCCGAACAAATTATTGAATTTATCGACAAATCGGAGTTTTTTAACAAATAAAATAGTCTATTGGTCTGTTAATTGCATTCAGTTTTCTGATTTTTTGTATAAATTTACCAGTTGAAAAACTACTTTATCATTTTATAAAAATCTAAACAAATATATTTTGACTTCTAATTATATGGAGGCATAGTTCGTGGAAAAACGAATAAATAACAATAAAAAATAGATATGAAAAAACTATTATTCACTTTATTAATTGGCATTACAACACTAGCGTATTCTCAGGCACCACAACAAATTAGTTACCAAGGTGTAGCACGTAACGCTTCTGGGACTGTACTAGCAAATCAACCTATTGGTATTAGATTTGATATTCATCAAGGTTCTGCGTCTGGTTCAATCGTATTTTCAGAAACTCATACAGGCGTTTTAACTAACGGGTTTGGTTTATTTACAACTTATATTGGTTCAATCAGCAATTTATCAGTGATAAACTGGGCAACAAATTCATATTTTATTGAAGTATCGATTGATCCAAATACGGGGACATTTAGTTCATTAGGCTCTCAGCAATTAATGAGCGTCCCTTACGCATTAAATGCAGGTTCTGCTCCAGCACCGGCAGTTTCTTACACCAATAATATTTTATCGGTTGGTGGTAATACAACAACAATTCCTGCAAGTACTACATACACTGCCGGAACTGGAATAAATGTTACTACAGGAAACATTATTTCAAATACTGCACCAGATCAAACCGTTACGATTACTCCAGCCGGTTCAGCATCTGTAACAGGCACTTATCCAAATTTTACAATTAATACACCAACTACCCAAGTTTATACAGCAGGTAATGGTATTGATATTTCCACATTGGGTGTAATTTCTAATACAGCAACTGCTGTTACTCCAACCATTACTGGTGTTGGATCGGCAACCGTTATTTCTTCAGGAAATACGTTTACAGTTAATACACCTTCTCTAACTTCACCTACTATTACAAGCACTGGTATTGCTGTTGTTACACCAACTACAGGAAATACTTTTAACGTTGATGTTCCTGTTCCAGTTTTAAGTTACACGGCTGGTACGAATGTTTTAAGTTTATCACAAGGCACAACGGTAACTACCGCTACCTTAAATGGCACTGGTTCTAATACCGTAAGTATAGTTGGTTCAGGTTTAGCAACAGTAACTCCAACTACTGGAAGTACATTTTCTGTAAGCGTTCCTTCCCCAACATTCACAACAAATGGCCCAACATCAATAAGTGGTGCTTACCCTAATTATACAGTCAATTCAGTTACTAGCCCAACTACAAGCTTAGTGGCTGGTAATTTAAACTTAACACTTTTTCCTTCTGGTAATACATATACTTTAGATGTGAAATCATATTCGTTAACAGCAAATTCCAATACATTAACTTTAAGTAATGGGGCCAGTATAACTACTGCTACTGTGCCTGCAAGTAGCACAACAACGCTAACACAAGGAGCCAATGTTAACGTTACTGGATCACCATCTAATTACACGGTAAGTGCGCCAGCTTATTCCATAACTTTACCAGGTGGAAACGTGGTTCAAATTACAAATGGAGTTAGTACAAGTACAGCGCCAATTGCTGCTACAAATCTTACATTAAATGGGGCTAATAATAATATTTTGTCTGCAGGAGGAAATACTGTTGCATTAAATACCTATTCAGCAGGTACAGGAATTTCCGTGACAGGTACCGCTCCAAATTTCACAATAAGTAATACGTCTCCGGCAGTTACTCCAACGATTACTGGTACAGGTGTTGCCACTGTAAACAATGTTTCTCCAAATTATACGGTTAATGTTCCAATGTCTATTTACAATAATAATACTGGTGTATTTACTACGGGAACTCAAACTATTGCAGTAACACCAACGTTATCTTTATCAGGGACTACATTAACGTCTGGTCCAGCAACAAACTCAGTTAATTTAAGCGGATTTAACGGTATTTATGGTGGTTCAGGATCAATACAAACGGGTAGTACAACTGTAACGGTTGGAACTAATACCTTAACTTTTTTATCGGGAAATACAGCTAATAAACCAATTGCTAATTTCTTTGGGGGCGGCATTACAGGTGCGTCAATGACTTTGGGTCATGTTGGAGCAAACGCTGCTAATTTTAAATTTGTAGGGTCGGCAACAACAACCCCAGTTGATTATGGATACGTTTCAGGTAGTACTAACGGTATTTCAATTTCTGGTGGTAATTCGTCAAATGGATTATTTGTTACAAATAATGCAGAAGTAGGTGTTGGCACTTATACTACAGGAACTGGTAAATATGTAATAACACACGCAGCATCTCAAGCAAATCCAACGATGCATTTAAGAGAAACATCAGGAGCATTAAGTAGAATTAAGTTCTCAAATACTGGGGTAGCAAATAAATATTTTGAAGTTGGTGCTAGTAACAATGCAGCGAATAATTTTTCAGCTTATAGAGTAAGTTTTTTTGATGGGACAAACTATAAATCTAGGTTTTTGATTTATGGTGACGGAAAAACATCAATTAATAATATGCATGCGCCATTAACAACATTTCATGTTATGGATGATGATGCAACTTCACCTGGAATAGCAACAGAAGGTTTTGGTTTTTCTGGACAATTAAATTTGACGAGAAATAATCCTTTAGGGGTTTCGCCTACTTATACAAGAGGAGCTGTTTCTGGTATACAAGAAATAGGGAAAATAAATTTTGCTGCACATGATGGTTCAACTTACGGAGATGGCGCTAAAATTTATGCTAAAACAACTGAGAATGTTACAACTGGAACCAGAGGAACTGAATTGATTTTTGCCGCAGTGCCAACCGGCACAAATAGTAATAAAGATGCCTTTAAAATTAACGGAACAGGTAATTTAGAAGTCATATCAGGATTAAGAATTCCTTTAGGAGCTGTAGCGGGGCATGTTTTAACATCTGATGCTGCAGGTAATGCTAGTTGGCAACCTGGAGCAGGTTTATCTCCTTGGATTCAGGGAGCCAGTATTGTTACTTTATCAAACATAACTGATAAAGTAGGTATTGGTACTAACACGCCTTCTGAAACTCTAGATGTTAACGGAAATATTAATATTCCAGTTTCTACATCTTCTGTAGGTGTTATAAAAATGGCTGGAGCTAATTTCATTTCTGCTCCTGGTACAGATAATTTATTTGTTGGCAAATTCTCAGGTAATATTGCAACTTCAGGTTTTAATAATGTTGCCTTTGGTAATAATACTTTCCAAAATTTAACCAGTGGTGCTAATAACGTAGCCCTTGGTTATCAAGTCATGCCTGTTTTAGGTTCAGGTTCTCAAAATATTGCCATCGGCACAAATGCTTTAAGTTCTTTAAACATTGGTAATAATAATACAGCTTTAGGTTTTCAAGCAGGTAACGTTATCACTAATGGTACTAATAATTTATTTTTAGGATACAGAGCTAATGCTAATTTAGCCACTTTAACTAATGCATCTGCAATAGGAGCTTTAGCTAGAGTTGATGCAAGTAATAGTATGGTATTGGGTTCTGTTAACGGTATTAATGGAGCAACAGCAAGCACTAAAGTGGGTATCGGAAACACTTCACCTAGTGCTATATTGGATATTGTAAATACGTCTACGGTTTCTGAAGGCTTATTAGTAACGAACAATACAACTAATAATGGAATTAGAGTGATTCAAAGTGGCTCGGGTTCTGCTGGTTCTTTTGCAATAACTAATTCTACAAATACAGCTGCAGCATTATATATTAGTACAAATGGAACCGGTAATGCAATTTATGCAGCAAACAGTAGCTCAACAGCTCCAACTGCTGATTTTGCAAATTCGAGCGCAGATGTTGTTAGAGCAATTTCTTCAGGTGGTTTAGGAAGAGCATTGGTAGCTTCTTCAAACAGTAACGGAACTAGTGCTGTAGATATTACAAACACAGGAACGGGATC
>ERZ724520.476-NODE-476-length-21534-cov-4.799898_pt1 | contig 21534 bp, 24 predicted proteins | sample MGYA00376053_ERZ724520 | MGnify/ENA primary metagenome ERZ724520 (study PRJEB28724, sample SAMN07190886) | activated sludge metagenome | isolation source: activated sludge of sewage treatment plant in Hong Hong | place: USA: Christiansburg, Virginia | collected...
GAAGATGACGTAAATCCATTGTTTAATTGAACTGTGCAAGGTTGGCCCTAGATGGCATGTTGTAGGATTACTCGCGATCCATCATCATTTTATCCTCGACATGCGAGACAAAGGCTTCCTTGGCCTGCATGCTGGTTCTTAGTTCATATATTTTGTTTTAGTAATTTGTGACTATTTCTCTGTGTTCATTTTCGCCTTAAATTAAAAGTTGTTTTTTCATCAGTAAATCGCAGGACAGCTCTTCGTTGGCCTTGAGTGTCCGAAACAGGGATTGTTCCAAATTGTAGTTCTGCTGGGTGATTTCTGAGAGGATGACTTGTAGATTTTTGGGAGCTTCTGAAATCAATTACAAATTGACTGCTCTTAAAGAATGAATTTGGCGTTCTAGTTCCTATATGGTTTGTCGAAGCTTGTTGTTTTAAGCGGCTAAGTGGATGTACTTTGCAGAGATGGCTTCGTAGTTGTTGTTGCGTTAGAAAATGTTGTCTTCGACACTTCCGATCTATTTTATCATATCACTGGTTACTTTACTAGTATATTATTCTAATCAATTCAACATCATTGAACTATATTTCGAAATATTCTAACCTACCCATCTCAAAAATAGCAGATTAATAATCATATTCATCAAGATACCTCAAAGTATTAATTGACTTAAAATTAGGGTGAAACCAGAAACAACTCTTGATTGGTTTTTAAAATAAAATAATTTAGTATATTAATGCATTTTTATTAAAAGATGCACTTAAATAAAGTCGAGAGTTTTGATTGAAAGAAGTAGTATATTACGAATATCGACCATCATTCAAACAGAGAGGCGTTGTAGCCGTTGTCTTTCAGGATATTGATTGCCTGCGCCTCAGTGATCTTATTCTTTTAGGCGAACTTCCTCACAATTGTCATTCTTTACCTAAACTTTTGGACTGCCAATTCAACGTTATTGTTAAATTACTGTAAATACTGTCGCGCAACAACATCGTTTGCCTTCGTTTCATTCATAAACTTATTAATTTTCACCTTATTCACTTATCCATTCACTATAACCAATGTATTAAGCTCTTCCGAAATTGTTCGTATTTGTTGTCTCGCTTCTTCTCTCACTTTTGCAAGGAAGGTTCGTTCATCATCATCGGTTATTTTTAAAAAAGAAGCCAAAAGAGCCTGATTCCTACGCTGACTAATCATAGATTTGAATTGGTTAACATCTAAGCTCGACTGTACTTTGGCTCTGATTTTTGGTTCCTTTACTTAAATTTTTACTCCGAAACGTTCCACATTCTGATATTTTTCTTAGACTATCTTTTTTGATAGGACTCCTTGCGAATTTGCGAAGCCTAAAATAACAAAACCTTAGTTATTCATTAAGTTTATAAATAATCTAATCTTCTTTAACATTAGCAGATAGAAAATAACAAAAGTCCATACTTAATTTCAAGGGAAGTTCTAAGTATGTGACATCGGTTTGTAAAACGAACAAAAATTAAAATAATCACTCAACAAAATTCATTTTTTTTCTAATATACTTTTTCTCCATTTCTGTCAGATTGGCCGCGTTCTAAATGTAATACACCAAAGACATCATGTTTGGCTATTTTATATTTTCTGGAGTCATATCTTTAAACTTCAAAGCATAATTTTCTTTTACATAGTTGTAGATCCGATTCAGAGTCATAAAACGTTCGCGCTGACTGACAAAAGACTTGATGTTGAGATAATCATCGAATTAGTTAAAGGAGTTTTTTTATCCGCCTGTCACAAACTATTGTAAATTAATCGCTGATTCGTTCTATAGTTTTCCCTCATACTTTGAAACTTATTTCGATTATCTACTTTGGCAAAATAATTTATAGAAGTGACCTCCTTTGGCTACAGGAGCAGTCTTTCTCGATTGTCTGTGGCCGTAGTAGATCTATCGCAAAGAACCACAGTTGGTGATCCCTTATTTAGTGTTTTAGTCATTTACTTCTTCTTTTTTTGGATTTCTAAATCGCATTTCAGTCCATTGTCTGCTATTGTTAATAGCATCCTGACCGTCTTTTAGTCTCATTCTCCATTTTTTCTTTATTTTCGTTTGTTCCAGATTTCTTTTCAATAATCTGCTGCCTATTTCTTGGTCAATGTTCTCTTGTAAATCGCTGATATCCGTTTAGCAAGTGCTATTTTTTTGCATTACTTTGCGTTCACAAGCCCTTTCGAAATGGTTACTGATGTTTGTCAACTGTTTTAGTTTTTCTCTCAACTACCCACAAATTTTAAATGTCCTTTACTCCTTTCGTTTTTCTACTGGTTAGCTCAGAATTTGATTCTTTCTCTCGCTTAAATATTTGCCGAACTGGCTTAAATTATGTTTTTACTCTTCTTTTTACTTCTTCCTCTCTTTGGCAAAACTGTTTTGCTTGGAAGGAATATGTTTATTGAGCGATTCATACATTATTGACTATGTGGCTACTATTTCGTGCAGAACTGAGGCGCGATGATGGAAGAGTTTCTTTTTTTGAAAGTTGTTGCGGATTTAAACTGTTACAAAATTTTATGGATGCGATACCATTGAACTATTTCTCATTGTCTAAATCTGAGTTATTATAATGGAAGAATAACTTCAGTAGGCTTTTTGCATTGTTCTTCAAATTTTACAGCTCACTGACTATAATTACTCTGAAATAAAAATTATTAAAATCACATCAGACTCATTTCTGCTCTCTGTACTTTAGTTTTCAAAAATGTAATTAGTGCTTTATCTACTGACTATTCACCATTAAGATGCCTGAAATAGTCTTATTTTTCTTTCGTTAAATACCTCTTCACTCGCTCAAACACTACCTGTCCCTGATGGATTTACTTTTACGCTAATTTTTATATTTTTTTGTTCCAACTCTTTTGTCGTTTTTTAATATTTATCTTTCTATCTTTGCTCTTCTCTTTTGTAACATTTATTGTTTTTGCATTTTTGAACTATTTAACTCCAAGCCTAACACTTGATTTAATTCGAGAGTTACCTTATCGTAAATATTATAAACCTTTTTGCTTCTTGTATTACTATTGAATGAATTAATATTGCACCTTTTTCATGCTGAATACATCATCCGGCCTACAGCCCAGCATTTTGCAAGGTATTCTGTACTTCCAAGGATTTTTTTAGAGATCTCTTATTAACATCTATTCTTTATACTATTTTGTATTAAATGTTATATGATTCTTCAATTTATTTGATGAGTTACTTTCTCGGATGTGAGGCAATGGCGTTTTATCACTATTTTAAGTGATAGGTTAGTATTTTCCTTTAATTTTAAAATTGTGAATCTCCAATATTTATTTAGATGAAGCATCTGCTTTATTTAGAAAGTGTTCATACTTTCTTTGAATTCCTAAAATATTTTTTTGCTCTGGCTAATCGATGGTATATTCTGTTTTTGATTTAATATTTCTTTTTTGATGAGGTAACTTTGTTTACTCTTATGATCTGTTGTTGGATATTTCAATCAATCCCCTGTTTATTTACTCAGATTTCACTTCGTTCTCTAAAAATTTTAATTCTTTCGTCTCAAGACCCAAAGGTAAGTCTTCTACTTTTTCAGTCATTTATTAATTTATTTATAACCATTTATCAGCGAATAACCGTAATAATTCCTGAATTAATATCAAACCAAAATCAAATTTACTATCTTTTACTTCAAATAAGCATAATCTTAGTATAAAAATAACAAATATTTAGTTATCACTTTTTCTTAGTTTACTTCTTTTTCTCTGGAGAAGCGCTGAAGTCTTCGTAAGTAGCCCATATTCTCGAACTATCAACCAATCGATCGCAAATTCTATCATTCATATTTAAAATAGTTCCATCCTAGAGTTTGGCTATCTTTGGTTCCCCTGTTGTCAACATGGAATTGCTATCATTCCTCAGCGAAGCAGCTTAAACTAGCCATCTGATCTTCTGAGCTCCTACTCCGCAACTGATTGAAACCACTTTGTCCTTAATATAGACTTCAATTCGCATAAATAATATTATGAAATATCTCGAATAAGCAATCATTTTTTACCCTTAATAATCTTCTTTTTAGCCAAACCCTACAAATCGCCACCCATCGCTCCCATCATCTTCGCCATCTCGGGGTTAGAAGTCATCTACTTCATCATGCTCATGATATTGCCAGCACCTCCTAACTGGGCCATCATTTTGGGATCTATCATTTGTTGAAGTTTTCCCATGATTTGGTTTGAATTCCTCATTAAGTTCGCCTTGTCATTCATCCCCTTTCCAATGTTTGTTTGCCCTACCTTTGTAATCAAACCTTTTAATTTTTTGTGTTCTTCCAACAATATTTTCACTTCTTCAATTCTGGTTCCAGATCCTTTAGCAATTCTTTTTAATCTAGATTCTTAAACAATTGGAGCATCACTGTCTAACTCATCTGGGGTCATCGAGTCCATGATGTAAATGAACCTCTTAATCCTTTGAATTGACTATTTTTCATTATCTTTGTTAATCAGGTTAGTTCCCGCACCGGGAAGCAATGATAAAAATGAGTTCAATGATCCTAGCTTCAAAATGCTTTCGAATTGTCCTCTAAGATCTCTCACAGTAAATTATCCTTTTTTAACCTTTTCCAACAATTTTTGTTGATCCTTAACAGAAACACAATCTTTAACTCGCTCCATAAGTTGTTTGATATCTCCTTCTCCCAAAAGTCTTTTGATAAATGACCCAGCATCAAAAGGCTATAAATTCTCGAAATGTTATCCATCTCCAATAAAAATGATGGGACTCTTTGTCGCAGCAACAGCAGAAAGAGCACCTCCTCCCTTTGAATGTCCGTCCATCTTAGTAATGATGACTGATCCAACGTTGACTGCTTTTCTAAAAGCTTCGGCCTGAGCAAAACATTGCTGACCAATAGAGCTGTCCATGACGAAGATAATGTTATCTGGTTGCACTGCTTTTTCAACCTGTTTCATCTAATCAAAGAGTTAGGTTTCCTGTTTGTGGCGACCTGAAGTATCAACAATGATAATGTCCATTCCCTCCTCTTTGAACTCTGCCACTCCCTCCTCTGCGATAGTAACCGGGTCAGTTTCAATGTAGCTACCGTAAAAAGGAACTCGAATCTTTGCTGCGTTCTGTTTGAGCTGATCAAAGGCTCCAGCTCTGAAAGTATCCGCGCAGACCATGGCCACTCTCCACCCCTTCTTTTTGTAGTAGTAGGCTACTTTGCTGCAAGTGGTGGTCTTTCCGCTACCCTGCAGTCCGACAAACATGATGATGTTGGTTTTTCCTCGCTTTGGTTCGAATGGTTTTTTATCAACTTACAATAACCCCGTCAATTCCTTCACCACTGAAGATTTGATTAATACTCTGAGGTTTCCCCCTTGGCTCTCTTCGTTCTTGAATTTAGCCATGATGTTTTCTCGCATCTTCATCACGTATCGCACATCGATATCGCTACTGAGCAGAGCGTTGCATATTTATTTGAGGCACTCTTTGACGGCTTCCTCGTTGATGACTGTCGTTTTGTTGAATCTTTGCAGGGCTGTGGTTATTTTGCGCCCTAGTTCAGCTAATACCATTAAGAATTACTATATAATGTAAAGCCCAGCAATGCAATTAATACGTGCAAAAATAGTTATATTACAAACTAACTTAGACTAAATTTAGCAAACATAAAGCTCATCTCAAATCATCTCTTCTTCGTTTTTTCGTACAGTTTTACTCCGCTCTCTGTTAGCTGAACTATCTTTTCACTAAAATGCTTTAGTTGGCTCTCCATTTGCTTTTCCATTTCCTTCATTTCCATCAAATGACTCAGAATGGCGTTGACTTATCGGATTTAATCTCCATCCACTTAGCAGTCCTTCAACTGAGTTTAGACCCAGTTCAAATTATCCATTATCGTGGCCGTGAGTCTGTAGGCTAAAGGAGTATTTTAGGCAACAATTTCTTTGCCCTCCATTAATGAAATATGATTAACTGGCAAAATTGAGTCAAGTTAGTAGATGATGCATATAAATGTAAAATTTCAAGGAGGAATCATGCCTTTATACTCTGGTCGCAATAAATTTTTATCGAAAAAAATGTCAATCTCCCTTCCCAAAGATCCTTTGTCCAACTTTCGATTGGCCTTCGTTGAAAAGTCCTTCGGGTAGAAGCGAGGGGCTGGCAAATAGTTCTAATTTTATTTGTCTCTGGTTAGCAATCCAAGATCCTTATAAAGGCTTGCCACTAATTCTGAACAGAAGAAGCCTTGATTTTATTGTTCCCCCTGACCTTCCTTATTTGAATTGTTTTCTGTTGAATTTTTGGGTGCATGAATCATGGATACATTGGAGGTGAGTTTGGCAAAGGAGATATTATAACATTTTTAAATATGTTCCTTTACGAAATTTTCAATAGTTGCATTGAAAGCATTGTCGCGAGCGCAAGTAAGTCTTCTCCACACGATTCTGAGTTATAAAAGATTTACCTCGGGATGTTTTAATACCAGCCGTATCTGATAACAGATCTCCAAGGTGTGAGAGATACACCTGAGCCACCATTGGCCTAGAGCAAGAGAATACCATAGTTTTAGTCACGAATTAACACTGCAACATGATCTTCGTTAATTTAGATTTACCGAAGTCTGATCGGGTGAAGACACGTTGAACTTTTGCGAAAAAATGGTTGTCTTCAAAAAGGATGATGTCCCCTGTTTGGCAATTTTTGGTAAAGAACGATTCAGTTTAGTACTTTCTCAGATAAAATTAGTCAATTTGAGCGATTTTCTGTAATTTAAACTATCTTCCTGAATTAAAATTAATCTACCTTTGCTCTGGAGAAACATGGACTCAATTTTTGTGAACCATTCTTGGATAATGGCTCGATCTTCGTGTTAAAGCACTACGCGGTAGTCCCCTACTTCAATGCTGCATAAAGAGTTGACTACCTGAGCGATTTATTCGCGGGTATATTTGCGAACATTACTTCCGTCCAAACTGTGTCAAAGTTGACACTAAAGTCTAGCTTGTCATAGGCATTTTATCCTTCATTGTTGGGGTGATTTTTTGAGTAAATTTACAGAGTGGATTCGTTCTATAGTACTAATTTTACCCTTCTCACTTCAATAGCGCCCCCGCAACACCCTGCTGTTTAAGGAGGCACTATCTTTTTTTTGTCTTTGCCCGTAATTGATTTCAGAATCACTGTCTCTCTTTCCTATTTTTCCTTTTCATCGTATTCCTTGAAGCTTGAGACAGGAACAATCCTATTCTGTTCAAAAATCTGTTCAGTGGAAATGCCTTTGTAGTTTGAAAAATTGATTCTGTGCTTTTTGCTCTTCTCCTCTACTTAAAGGATTGGTGCGAACATGTCGGAGTAATCCAGTTCCTTGATTTCGTCGTGTCTGCCCGATATCTGTCCGATATAGCTGTTTTTGATGCCCCTCAAGAATATCTATTCGGAAAGTATGTTGGATGGCTGCCTATGGTTGGTGCCCCTTATTTGGGAGGGGGCGCCTAAAAAGTAGAGCTTAGAGGCTCGTATGTTTGCGTACTACTCCATTTGTTTTTTGTTCAAAGATCTACTATTACTATTATTGCGTATATCAAATGAAACAGGCATCAAAATTCTGGAAAAATATTACATTTTTAAACAAAATTATAAGCTAGCCTTTTTTGAGTTGGAAATTTATGCATATTGATGGTTAATAATATGTGGGTAATGATCAGCATCCAATGATTTTCCATTTGTTGATTTGGGCAACCCAGCAGATGCAGGGCCAGCAGTCAGATCCCATTTGTGCGAAGTATTTGAGGCAGTCGAGGTCGACGGGGACATCTTTTCCTTTCTCACTGGCGGCTTTTTCGCAGACGGGGTAGGCCTTGTTGATGTCGTCGATGCATTTGACTTCGAGGTCGTGGGGGCAGTCGTAGTTGGGCACCTTGAAGGCGAGGGCGGCAGCAAGCAGCGCGAATAGAACCAAAAGGATCTTCATTGTAGATTTATTATTATGAATCATCATCAATACGAGTTGTTAAATATCAATATGCTACTTTTTGTTATTTAGCATCAAGTCTATTGTAGTTATAGTGAACGGATAGGTGAAAATTAATAAGTTTATGAATGAGGCGAAGGCTAACGATGCTGTTGCGCGACAGTATTTACAGTAATTTAACCACAATGTTGAAAAGGCAGTCGAAAAGTTTAGGTAAAGAATGGCAATTGTGAAGAAGTTCGTAAACTCACTGAGGCGCAGGCAATCAATATCCTGAAAGACAACGGCTACAACGCCTCTCTGTTTGAATGATGGTCGATATTCGTAATATACTATTTCCTTCAATCAAAACTGTGATTTTGAGTGACGAGTTAAAGGTAAAACAATCTTATTGCATTTTATTGATTATTATTTAAATCTATTCAGACTGATAAATGGGAAGCTGCGTAGGCTCAAAGACAGACGATAAATCCAAAGAAGAACCAAAAGCCAACAGCAAGATCGTGACTCGTTTGTCCGAGTAAGAGTACCTGTTTCGTCACGTAGAGTGAAGAAGCGGCGCGACGCCATGCGTGCGAACCTGGCCGAGAGTGCAGCAAAGCCGCCAGTGGCTCACGTACCCCACCTGCAACCAATCTCCACGATAGAATGATCCGACACCCGCCTTCATTCCTCCAATAGCTACCAGGCATAACTCAATCATAAACGATCATATCGGTTTCAACTCTTTGCTCTTCTTGAGTTTGGACAGTTTCCGTTCGATCTGCGCCTTCGCCCGCTTCAGGTTGTTCCTGCAGTACAGTCCGCATCCCACCACTACGATCAGTAACGATAGCATCACTATCAATAAGGTGGCGACGATGGTGCCGTGGTTGGTGGCGTTGACTTCGAGGAGGCTGGCGTAGAGGGTGAAGGGTATTTCGTAGGTGCAGATGGACTCGAGCTGTTCCCAGTCCCCGTTGGCGATGCAGCTGCTGGAGTTGATTTCCACGAGTACGTTCCAGCGGATGTCCTCGCTGGTGCGGGTGATGAGGCACTCCAGGGCAGGCGGTTCCTCCTTTATGGCAAATAGGGCCAGGTAGTCCTCCCCGATTCCCACTGCGACGTTGTATGTGAAGTTTGACAGGCTGCTGATCCAGTGGATCTCCTCAACTCCCAGCGACTTCACGCGGTGTCCCCGATCTATATTGGCTGAATCTAGCAGTGCCTGCCTGTTCACGGCGTAGGGCACTATCAGCAGGTCGTAGTCTCCACTGATGATCAACTTTGGGTTGTAGTCTCCCCCGAAACGGAACAGCACCCGTGCGTCATCGATCTAGGTGTAGTACCGGTTCAGCCGGAGCGCCTCTGAACTCTTCACAAAGGAAGTGTTCAGAAAGAACTCTCCCACGTAGTTCAGTCCTCCCTCAGTGCATACGATGTGCAGCGTCGATTAGTACTTGTTTAGGGCGAAACAGTCCTTGGATTAGAGCTATACTGTTGACACCTCGATTTGTCCGGCTTTGTTGGGACGGTAGGCGACGAGGTACCCCTCAATCAGGGCCCAGTACCTGCTGTGGTCGGGCACGGCATCGGTGAAGGTGGTGTTGTTGGGCGGCAGTAGTTCCATGACTATTTTGGCCTTGGTTGCGTTTTAAGTAAACTCATAGGACCGCAAAGCCGTGTTCCAGGTTGCAAGTATGCGTCCCTTGCCTGTGGTGGCGTCGTAGTGGCAGAGCTATAGGGCGAGCAGGTCGTTTTCTGCTGCGAATTAGTAGTCATATTTGGTTGAGTTGCCAGAATCTACTGTGATGTCCCATTTTTTTTAGAGTTTAATTGCATCCAGGCCTACGAATTTGACTCCATCAGTCACGATGATGAACTTGCCCATTGCCACCAGTTTGATATCCAGGCTTTACGAAGTGTTGAGGCCAAGGGTGGCGACGTTGATCGGGTTGGAACGCACGGTTATGCCTGTTTAGTTGAAGTCGTATGCGACTATTGTGCGGCTGGAGTTGACCTGAGTGTCGGAATAGGAATCATCGCTCTGGAGCACGAAGACTGAGCTGAGGCTATCTGAGCTGGTGACTGATTAGATGGTGAGTTTGTCATCCAAATCGATATCTTCAATCACGTGAAGACTCAGTTATGAGTTGTAGAGTTGGCATGACGATGATTTATTATAGAATCGTTTGCTGTGGATCTGCTCGCTCAGCAAGCCGTCGTGCGTCTCAAATACTGATCCTCCGATCTAGTAGCCTAGGGCGGGGAAGGTGGCGGTGAAGGCTGTGCCGGAAGGAACTGTTTTTATGACGGGCGAGAAGCGCACGTTCTTGATTTCGGGCGGTATGGGTGCGTGGCTGACCTGAGCTGCAGCCAGCACGACTCCCAGAATCAGGATTAGTATCATTTCGCGTTAATAATCAAATCTAATAATATCTATGAAGTGGCTAATCCCCCTTGCTACGCTGCTGGTCCTCAGCGCGTGCATCGACGAAGGCGATTGGGTGGACGCATTCGACCTGCCTATCGGTTTCGGTGCCCGTCCCTTCTTCGCGGGCTACCTCAAGCTTAACTCCCTGCAGTCGATCTACTACGTCTACACTCCTTCTGAGGAGAACCCCTCCAAGGATCCGCTGGTGGTGTTCCTCTCGCCGTTCCCGGGCTGCTCTGGGCTGCATAGCTGGCTGTACTTCAATGGCGAATTCGTCTTCACCAAGAACTCAGACAACTTTCGGCACAACCCCCACAACTGGAACCGCCAGGCCAACGTGCTCTACCTCGAGGGACCCGCAGGCACTGGTTTCTCCAAGGGCGCCAACGCCAACATCACCGACCAATCAACCACTTAAGAGTACTTCCGGGCCATCCTCCGCTTCTACGAGAAGTTCCCTGAACTAAAGGACCAACACATGTACCTGAGTGGCTTCGGCTACGCGGGAATCATTGCTCCCCGACTCGCCCACGAGATCATCCGGCACAACATGGACCCGGCCACGCCTGCTTGGTTGCGGATGAACCTTACGGGACTGCTGCTGTTCAACCCCTGTACGCTGGCTGAGGAATGCGACTCAACCTTCCCCTTCGGCCAATTTACAGTCCGTACCCTTCGCAACAACTTCTTCATTTCTCCTTAAGTCTATGAGGGTTTCCGTACTCACTGCACGTTGCGTACTTAGGAATGCGAGCGTTGGTAGAACCGCATTGCTTCTGACTTCAAGGTGTCGGGAGCGGACATCCACAACCTGTTCAAGGACTGTCTGCACCAGCCCGGAGACTACGACTGCATCGACCACAAGGGCATCGACGCCTTCCTCAACAACGATCACGTCCGCGAGGACATGCACGTCGATGCGCCCCAGAAGTGGGAGCTCTGCAACAGTACCCTCGAGCGGGTGTACTAGCGGGACCACGACGGCTCGCTGCGTTCCTACTAGACTCTACTGCGGGAATAGCACAACCTGCGCATTGTAAGTGTATCACTACTCAGTGGATCGTTTCGGGGTCGCAGTCGGCGCGGGTGCCTACCTTGGGGACCAAGCGGTGGGTGTAGGAGCTGAAGATGAACATGCGGTTGCCCAACACGCGGCTCTGGGAACCTTGGTTCTACCAGAACATCAACGCCGGAGAAATAGAAACCATACCAGGACTGTCACTGATCACGCTGCGGTCGGCGGGGTACTACATGTTCGACGACCAGCCGGAAATATCCTGGCACCTATACGAATCATTCCTCAAGGGCGCAGAACTGTGAATGATTATTTAAGTATTCCTCACTAGCAACAATGATTATTGGTTATGGATAAAGGGCATATGTTTTTGGGAATTATGGGTGTTTTGGGGGTTGGGTGTGGATAGGCAATTGCACGGGTGTTATTTGGTTATAATATTTAGTTTCACCAAATGAGTGACAGAGCGGTCACCTGTTTCCGATGCGGAGGGGAGGGGCACATCTCGCGCAACTGCACCCAGTGTACGGTATGATCCATCAAGCGAGCAACTCTTGCTACAACTGCGGCCAGGCCGGGCACATCGCCAGAGACTGTACGCAGCAGCGACAGGACACCCGTGCGCCCAAGCAGAACAACAACTCCCGTTCGGACATGAAGTGTTTCAATTGCGGAGGGTACGGACATATGGCCAGAGACTGCGGAACAGGTAACTCTTCCCCCATCCAGCTGAGAGACCCAAGAACACCTGCTACAACTGCGGCAAGGAGGGACATTTCTCGAGAGATTGCACCGAGAGCAGACAGAACCAGGGACAGGAACGCCAGGAACGGGGCGAGTACAGGCCTTCGAACAAGAGCGAGTGCTATCACTGCCACGAGAGCGGCCATTTTGCTAGAGAGTGTCCCAGTAAAACACCCACTATTCAGACAGAGGCTGATTCTTGTATCCTATTTGGCATCCATTCAATTGCTTCTTTTTGTGTGTTGACGAGTTGTTCTCGTTTCTCGTTTGTGGACTTTTGTTTTGACTATATGTATCTCTATCATTTATACTTAAAATGAAGACTGAGTATTACACAATCCAGACCGCGCGAAAAGGAAGATAATTAAAGATAAATAAGCAAAAGGTGCAGACAGTATAACTTCCTAACTCAGCTCAAAGATCTGAAATTATAGATCAGCAGATAGCTGGCAATAGATATCGACAACCTCCGTCTTTTGACCAATAACAAGGAAATTAAAGATCCAGACGGAAGATTGCTCAAAGAAATGAAACTATTATAAACTGATCAAATCAAAGCAATTAGTAAAATACAGCCAACTAAAAACGCTTAATAATCTAGCAATAGACAACAGTCTCCAATCTATTAACTGTAGGAATAATCATAGGAAGAGTCTCTCAATGAATTAGAACAAAAGATATAATCCACGACTTAAAAGCTTATCAACAGAGGGATCAAATAAGCTAAGAAATGGTCGACTCTAAGTTAGGGCAACGAAACTTTGGCTATTGCTCTAAGCATCAATAATGCAGAATATCTATCCTAGCCAGTCAAATACTTTAGAATCTAATGGATAAAACGATTGATTCCTAAATTACTAAAATGTAAGCAATTTCAGTCAAAATTAAGTATGTTTACTTCTAAAAATGGCCTATTGTAGTATGTATTCAATAAAATGGGCAAGAAGATCCCTAGCTTTAAATTTTTGCTTTAATAAGAAAATAAGATCCTCCTTGAATTGACTAAATAAATGTTTTAAGTCTAAGAATTTCCAAGAGATCCGAAAAACTTAAAAAAATGTTAGTAAAGTCTATCAAAGGTAGTTTCAAAAGAGATAATTTCATCACTTTCAAAATTAACTTCTAGTTAAAAAGCTAGACAGATAGTATAAATGACTCAAAACGACCTTCATTCAGCGATCGAAGTTCTTCACAAAGGGCCAAGAATACTGCAACAGCATAGACTGTTCAGGATGTCTGAGTTTTAAAGATAAAAAATACAGTTTCTGGAGCAGTGGGAAGAACAGCCTTTTATTTTTCGTTGGCTAACATCATAAAGCAATATAATTCTTCGCTTGCAGTTGCAAATGGATGCATAATACTTAAAAGCATATTTATTGTCGATGAAGCACATAAAACCTGATTTTTATGAGGTAAAAATGTTTGTATGCAGCTGCTTCTGAAACACCGCGACTATATTCTTAAGATAATCACCAATCACCCGGCACCTTTAACTTGGCCTTCCCGGTTGCAAAAATGATGCATTGATATTAAATATTTATATTTTGTGAATGATTATGCTACGTAAAGAATCAGGCAGGTACAACGATTAATCTTGGATGGTCTGGGTCGATCAGGCTTCCTTCTCTCACTACCTTCAGGTCCTGCAGAATTGGACGGATCAGGTCTCGGATCAGTCCTTCGTTCTTCTCGTTTCGCACAGTGTAAACCTTGTTCATTACGTCTTTAAAATCGTCTCCTCCCTGCAACAGAAAATCGATAGACATTCCCCTGTACATTCTATCAGGAATAATCGGTTCCCCATTGATAAAGGAGGCGGTAACAAACTTGTGGTTGAGCGCTCCATTGGCTGCTACGGTGACCTGCAGTCCGGCTGAGGGGTAGAACCCGAGATGACCGGCTTGAATGACTGTCAACATGGCAAGTAGCTCGCTGCCAAGAATGTCGAAACTGATGAGGTAATTGACGAAGGGGAACATATTGTAGAGATGTTGTTCTTGGATGAACCCAGGGAACCACTCAGTACGTAGGCCTCCCGGGTTTATTATCACGAACTCAGCTGAGGGAACTGCCTCTATCATCAGGGTAGTCACCAAATTGTGCAGCTCGCACTCTTAGTTGGCTCTGTTGGTCAGATAGATCTCATTCTGAGCAAGTACTCTCAGGAAATCTCCCATCTTAGGAATCCACTCTTGTTCATAGATCGCCTTGACTCTGGGGTTAGCCTTTACTACTTTATTGTGGAACCTAAACTCAACCAGCTATCCAGCTCCAGGCAACTAAGAGCGTGGCACGTAGCCACAGGTTCCCAGGGAAGAAAAGACTTTTTCGCAAACGGGAATAGGGCCCTCAATCTTTGATTCAACTATGGTGGTTTTGAGAAACTTTAAGTAGAGTACATTGAAATAGAAACCGCCGTTGATGTTGCCCATGTAGGGAGTGCCTAAGTTGATGGTAGCATACCGTTAATGAAATGATGGGCAAATTTGTGGGCGTGGCCCTGAATGATTCCATCGACGGTGCCCGAAGGCAGGGCTGTCAGTAGTTTTGAAACTTCTCCGAAATCGCTGCATTCCGGTTGTTGGGTATCTTTGGTCCAGAAGCCGTATTTGTTGGTGGTATTGCAGAAATTTCCTAAATGTCCGACAATCAGGACAGCATTTGCCCCTGCCCGCCTCAGTTTTTTACTTTAGTTTATGACTATATCCTTGTAGTCCAAAAATTTATATTCTGGGAACAGCTTATTTTTAAAGGCGTTGGTGGTAGTGGGGGTCTCGATTGTGCTCAGGCCGATCACTCCGATGCGAATGCCGCTCTTGAACTGATACATCTGCGATATCTTTTGACGAGGCAGGAACTATGACTCACCCCTCTATGACCTGAGGTTGGCAGCCAGGACAGTTCCCTCCTTCGACTCGTAGTAGGGCAGCAGGAAGTCGGGACCGAAATCGAACTCGTGATTGCCGACTGCTTGGGCCTCGAGGCCGATTGCATCATAAAAATCGTTCATGATCTTTCCGCTGCTAATGAGGGGAGAGCTCTAAATTCCACCTTGAAACTGGTCGCCCGCATCCAGTAAAAGGGTATGTCCAGGATACTCCTCTTTGATGATGTTTATGAGAGAGGCCATGTATTAAAGGCCGCCGTATGTGTAGTTTTGGTTGTTATCCTGCCTTTGCATAAGGGTGGGGAGGGCGGCGCCGTGTATGTCATTCAGGGCCACAATGGCTATGTTGGTGTACTGAGCAGTGACTGCAAAAATGAGGGCGAAAAGCCAGGTTGTTTGCAAAATCATAATATTAACTATCATGAATTATGCCTGTCCAATCACAACAAAAATAGTTGCTAGAAATGTGGCAAGGTCAAATGTGTCTGTGAAGCACTGTTGACTACATCGGTCAATTCCAATAATAATAACCAATAATCAAATTTAAAGATTAGTTGGGTAAAATTCAAGTCTAAATGCAAAAATCGATCAGAAACAATGGAAGTATCTTGTTATGCCTCCTAAAAAGAGTATGTTTTTATAGTATGATACTATTAGTCATCGAAATATATATATTCTTATTAGTTTGATCAATATATTTAACATTTGACGAGGCATGAACTCTGGTTCATCCTCTATGACCTTATGTTAAGTGAGAACAGTTCCATTTTTTGACTCATAATAAGACAGCAAGAAATCAGGACCATAATCTAACTCATAATTGCGGACTGCTTGGAAGGGTGGAGAATCGGCGTCGTATATGTCATTTAAGACCACACAATAGCTAAGTTGGTAGCTGTAAAAATGGGAGCAAATAGACAGGTTATTTGTAATATCATAATATTAACTATCATGAATTTAATCTCCTTAGTTTACTATTTTGTTGTTATTAATCGAAGTCAAGACTCACTATAACTTTTGCTATAACAACTAGATAGGATTAACTTTGTTTTTTTGCTGAAATCTATATTAATTATAGAGATGAACAAACGCAATCAAGAAGAGCCAAACAACCCTCCTCAAACTGGTACTGTTTGGAAGACCTTTAAAGGCTTCTTCTGTCCCTGCCTTCTTCCTGTCAGCAGATCGCCCATTAGAACCAACAATCCTATTTTTTAGCCTCTAGAACAAACTAGGTAATCGTAGAGGGGTTCAGGACCCTACGATAAAAAAAATACTCCTGAAAATGTTTGGCCCTCCAAGAAGGAAGCTGAAACCAAAAGGAAAAAGAACGGGGATGGCTAGTATGAGCTGAAGAGGGAAAGTCTTTTAGACAAGACTTTAACGAAAAAGGAGCTATCACAAATATTGCCCCGCTAGGCGACAACAAATAGGCGAAGTTTGGGCAATAGCGGATGGGATTATTCGGTAAACAGCCTAACGGAAAAGGAGTTATTTTCTCTCGGCATTAACGACCGCCATCTTCTGGTGAAGGTTTCGCCTATCAGGCTGGCTCCTAATCCTGCGGCTCTGAAAAAATAGTTGAGCCAGACGAGCAAGCAGAGAAGACAGGATCAATTCGGAAACACGGATATTGACCGTTCTTGGGTTCAGCGCTACGCTTTGTTTTAACGTTTCGACTAGGGGATTAAACTGGACGAAAAGTCTTGGAGGCTCACTCCACCTGGACCGGTTTGCGAATGGATTGCTGGTAAATGCGGATAGGCCAAGCTGATAGTCGACGCGTTTGCAGGAGTTGGAGGCACTAGCATACGTTTGGCTAGCGGAGGGCACAAGAGGAAGATCATTGCCAACGATTGGTCGAGCAAACGTCTTGACTGTCTGCTGAACAACGCCAAGGTGTACGAAGTTGACAAGTGCATTGAGCTGAGTGAGGACAATTTTTTGAAACTTTAAAGGCATGGAGTGGAAGTGGTGTTTGCCCAGCCTCCGCTCGCCGATCTGGAGGGGTCAACCCACGGGAGTCTTTCGATTGTTGACTTTGAGCCGAGTTTGGACAAGATAATTTATAAGGCTTTGGAGTTATCTAACAACTTCCTTTTGCTACTGCCGGCAGCCACTAGTGTGGATGTGCTTTGTTCTTGCATTAACAAGTGCGCGACCGAGTTGGGGAAGATGAAGGACAGTTGCAGCATTAAGATATAGAAGATTTACTGGTAAGGGTAGCTAAGGTACATTTTGGTGATGATGGGGAGAGTCGTGCAGGAGGAAGTAAAGCTGAGTCACTAACTGGACTACATTTACAGTCGGTTGCAGGGAGGATAGAAATCTGCCTTTAAGCAGAAGAAGGTGATTAAGCTGCTGCGGGAGTAGTTCGGCATGATCTTCCTGTTTAACTTGGTCAAATAGGCTTAAAAAAAATTAAAATAAAGGAAATTACATTCCTAACTTAAACCCCTCGATATATTGCTGTAACTGATCAGGTAGCGATCCCTTATTCCTAAATAAAAGCTTGAGAAACTAATAAATGAGCAGGACCAAACTGAGAAAAAGAGGGAGAGCCAATTTACAAATGCAATAATCGCAAGAGAAAACACAATGGAGCCGATGATGGAAGAAGAAAAGGTTAACGAAGATTTAGCCTACTTCAGACAGTCAGAACAAACGCAGTCAGAAGTCAGTCACTACAGCTATTTATCCAGTTTGGAAAAGCCTCTCATTTCTAGCCGGTAACCTAGAATTTTCGCATAAAGCTTTGGCAGTATCATAATAAAGAGAACTTTGAACGGAAGTCGTGAGAAACGATCAATATCTCCTCAATCACCTCTGAACAGCCCTAAGACTCCTAAGAGGGCGAAGAATCGAGTATCTCAGGTGGTGGTGGGTAAGCGGATAATGTAGCCGAAGAGTAGTAAATAAAGCTGACATCGATTTTAATTACTAAATATACTCAATATAAAATCAGACTGCAGCGAGAAACTATTAAACTAATTATACTACTGGCCGCTCCGTAAATCTTAGAAGGTTGCGCAAATTTGTATGGGAATCTTTGAAATTATTTAATAGGTTTATGATCTCTCCTCCACACTACCGAGCATTTTCGTCAACTCTCAGAGGTTTGCCAAGTACTTTCAAAGCCAACCAAGCCACAGCTTCACCTAGTACTTGAGGCTCTATTTTGCTGTAAAATTCATACTAAATTACCACTACCCTGCATAAATAAGCTAAAACGGGTAGTAGTTATGCGTATTAGTAAGGCGATAGAATGACGGTTGCGATGTCATAAAAGGTCCATTGGTTAAGTTTGTATTACAGTACTTTCATGATTTACGCCTCAGCGAGGGACAGTTTATTGATTGATATCTTACGATGTCCAATTTTTTCGTAGGCAGTATGGATGCGTAGGGGACGAACTTCGTTTGATTTGCTCGAAAGAAGCATTGCTGCAACTCCTAACGTATGAAGGTCGCTGGCTGCCACTGGATTTTTTTATTTTAACAAATACTGATCCAGTAATTGAACACTGTCAAAGTATGTCTTTGATTCGAAACGGTATGATGTTGTCACCTCGGTCATCCAATCCACCATCCGCGCCCGCAAACCGGCATCGATATAGTGCCGATCTAAAAAAGGCCCCATTGTCCCATTGCGAATACTCTATTCAACCAACTCCTTTCTGTACAACTTCACAAAGATTCGACTATGACTCTCCTATTTACTGATTGCTTTTTCAGGTTATTTGAGGGTGATCTTCTAAAACGATTAAGCTAGAGAGTTTCTCTTTTGAAGCTAAACGTATGGCAATTTGGTGGAAGATTGTAAGTCTTGTGGGGCTTGAGCAGCATCATTGCGATTGTTGACATTTTCTTTGTCCTGTTGAGTGTTGCGACGGGGAATGATGTCCATGTTTATTATTATAATTATTAGGATTATACTATTTGATGCACATTCGCCCATAAATTTAATATTAAAATCAATGCAGAGAATAAAACCCCCATACTCTCACACTCGCGCCGCATCTGACTCTAGCTCCTACTTTTCGGCCTGGGACTGTCCAGAACCTTCCCTCATTTCCCTTAAATTTTTAGAAGACAATCTATGCTCGCTATAACGCCAGTATCAAGCAAATTGTAAATCAAATCAGTCTAAACAGCCTTCATCTCACTTCAAACCATATGTGCAAAGTTCATTGACCCAACCGTTTTCGTCTTCGTAAATCAATAAAACTGATCACTTTTCCTCTTCGCCTTCTATTCTAAATCATCAACTCCCAGTAAATTAAAACAGAAATAAGCTTCCTTAGATTAGTATGCCAACGAAATGGCATTGGTCAAAACCAAAATAGATTCAATTACTATCTGTAATGCCCACAAAAGTGGAAAATAAGTAAATAGTTAAACTTCATTTTAGAGGACCGGCTGCCATCAACGCTGTCCTTGAATAAGCGAAATACAGGAAGAGGAGTGGCAGTGAGTTTAGTTAAATGAAAAATTACTTTCCGGCTCAAGTTAGTGAGGCTGATATTTTTATACAAAAAGATAGGATGATTAATATTTCGAAAGTGCTCAATTTGAAGAGGAAGAGAGGAAGGACTTCAACCAAACTCAGCTGCTACAACCTCGAGGAAAAGGAGAATACTTTCAACCTTATTGGCAAAAGCACGAATGAAAGATGAAGTATGGTTCCCTTCAAAAAATAGTGTTTAAGATTGTTTCTATTATTACATTTCCTGTTATTTAGCAATAGTTTAGCTGGATAAATAAAAGAATTGATGAATATTCACACAATTGTTGGATCATTCATGAGTGCCTAAACGATGACATCCAGACTGCGAGCTTTTTAGTAGGTGTCTGAATCAAAAATGGTGTTGAATTCCTCCTAAATTGAAGATACTAGGGCCGTAATATCGAGGGAGTCAAGATAGTATTATTTACGTATGTCGTCCGAAAAGTTGAATTATCGTATGTCTATCAAGTCGCTCTCATGCAGTAGTTTGAGAATTCTTGTTTCAATCTGTATTTATTAGTTTTTACCTCATTTTTTTAAAGATGTTTTGGAAGAACTGCATCTGAAGGTTTGTTGTATTGATTTAAATGATTCTGATTCATCATTTGGTATTTCTTGTGCTCTAGAACTCTCCCACTGTCAATCAAAATCTGTAAATTTGATATTGTTGACTTCATTTTCATCAATCCCTTCGCAATCATACACTCTCACCACAAGTTAAAATAATATCGAACAATGGAATTATTTACTGCCCATACACTACAAATCACAATTAAGGTAACAAATTAATAAAATGTATTAATATATTTAGGAATTAATACGTACATTAGCAATACTATCATTTATTATTTGACTCAATTTATGCTCGTTAGCGAATTGGCAATTTATATTTTTTACTATGGACCAACCACTTGTCTCCCCCAAGCATGTTATGCCTCCCTCAGACCACAAGTCAAACCCAAAAAAATCCAACAGTAACTCTTCCTAACCTAGATAAACAAGAGAGCACTTCAAAGTCCAAGCTTAGAGGACAGCCCTCCTAAATTGAAGAACCTAATCTTGCCACCAAAGAATCTGAAAACAAACCTAAAGCCATTCCTGAAGTTAATTAGCCTGAACTAACAGCTGAAGAAGCCTAGCAAGTGAAGACTAATGGGAAATCTAACAAGAGATAATCTTTGAAAGCAAAAGAGTCTGCTAAGATCAGTCAAAGAAAAAAGGAATTGGAGAAAGATGAATTGAAATCGGCCACACTGAAGAATGTTGAGGCATCAAACAAACAAATCAAAACAGGAAACAGCAAAATTTAATCTAATGTCAGATAATATAGCGCGCAAAATCAAAGGGACGATCCTCCACAACCTGAAACAAATAAAGTGACAACCACTGAATCAAAAAAGACAAAAAATGCCACCAGTGAGAATAAAGCCAAAACTGATATCAAGTAAGTGAGAGAAGAAGTTCAAAAATAGTCTATTATTGGTGCTGCTAAAAGATCAAAGCGGATCGCTACGAAAGAAAATGAGCCTTTCAAAGACCATGAAAGTGACTAAGATCAGAATGTAAATGTGAGTAAGAAACGCAAAAGAAAATCAGAAGATGATGATTTCAGACCATTGTCGGCAAGCAATTCCTAAAAAGGTGGAAGAAGAAGTTCTTTGAGCAGCAAGGCAGGAAAAAGCAAGCAAAAAGGAAACCACGAAGTGTAAAAGACCAAGTAAAGTACGAAAAAATCTGCGATAAAAAAGGTAGGCGGAGTTTCTTCAAAAAAATCATCGGAAACAGTTCAAAAGTAGGGGAAGACGAAGTCTAAAGCTTCGAAGAGTGCATTGAAAAGCCAGGCAAAGAGTGGGGTGAAGAAGGTGAAGCTGGATGTTCAGTAGTAGCAGTGATACTTGATCTTCATAGGTTTGATAAATTAAATTTAAAATGAATAACATATTAATGAATCATAATTTGTCAATGAATGTGCGTATGTACTATCCTCTTAATTTATGAAGTTCGCTTG
>ERZ724520.477-NODE-477-length-21533-cov-4.118540_pt1 | contig 21533 bp, 15 predicted proteins | sample MGYA00376053_ERZ724520 | MGnify/ENA primary metagenome ERZ724520 (study PRJEB28724, sample SAMN07190886) | activated sludge metagenome | isolation source: activated sludge of sewage treatment plant in Hong Hong | place: USA: Christiansburg, Virginia | collected...
TAAATTCGTATGGTACCGCAGCCTATGTTTGGGAAATGAGCACAGACCCAATTGGCACATGGACTCAACTAGAAATTACAGTTAAAAGCAAAACAGCTGTTACTGGATTAACTACTGGTACAAAGTATTGGTTTAGAGTAGCTGTAATTACCAGTTCAGGTAAAAATGATTACACCGACCCACACATGGTGCATGTGGTGTAAGTCCATTAAATAAGTAATTATTAAAAAGTGTTTCAGGAAGCTGAAACACTTTTTTTATTTATATGCTGTATTGTGAAGCTTTTATTATTTATACAATTGGTCTTTAGTAAAAGTTCACCATCCAATTTATACTACAAATTTTGTATTAAACGTTTTTGCACTGGGGCATCAATACGGTTTTTCTCTAATGTTTTCTTAATAATTTCTACTAAGTCGGAATGTAATAGCCCATTATTTTCAGATTTACAATATACCCTTACCGAAAGTGTAACTGCATTATCAATAATTTTAATGGCTGCTACTTCTGGTTTTGGGTCAGTTACTGCTAATGAATGCTTTATTACATCATGTAAAATCAGTTCTTTTACCTTATCAATATCATTACTAGCCGAAACTACAATCTCTACATTTACTCGTAATAAACCATGTTGCGAATAGTTAACTATTGTTCCGTTAGATACTGCTCCGTTGGGTAATATAATGGTCTTTAAATCATTAGTTATTAAAATGGTATTAAAAATTTCAATTTCTGTAACTTTCCCAATTTGCCCTTGTGCTTCAATGGTATCGCCCACTTTATAAGGTTTAAAAATTAGCAATAATACACCTCCCGCAAAATTAGATAAAGAACCTTGCAAGGCTAAACCCACTGCTAAACCTGCAGCTCCTAATATGGTAACAAAAGAGGTTGTTCCAATGCCAATCATACCAGCTACCGTTACAATTAAAATTACTTTTAATCCAACTGATAATAAGCTTAGTAAAAAGGTTTTTAAGGATATATCCAATTCCTTTTTAGCCATGGCTTTATCGGCCAATTTAGCAAAATGCTTTATAAGCCATAGGCCTACAAATAAAACAAGAAATGCTCCAATTAAGCGTGGTGTATATTCAACTAAAAGCGATATTAAATGCTCAATATGTTCCTCAATATGTCCAACATTGGTTTTCATCTTTTAATAAGCTCTTGCAAATAAAACCCTTTGTTTACTTGGTTTTCCACTATAAATACAAACGCCATCTTCTAAAGTATTATCTAAAGGAATACAACGTATAGTAGCTTTTGTTTCTTCTTTAATTTTTTCTTCAGTTTCTGGTGTTCCATCCCAATGCGCAGAAATAAAGCCTGGTTTTTCGTCTAAGGTTTTCTTAAATTCTTCATACGAATCAACTTTATAAGTACTGTTTATTTGACGCTCTTTTGCTTTATTAAATAAGTTTGCTTGTATATCATTTAATAAATTTTCAATTACATTTTCAACGCCATCAATAGCTACAGTTTCTTTAGTTAAAGTATCTCTACGAGCTAATTCAATAGTGCCGTTTTCAATATCACGTTCTCCAATTCCAATACGCACTGGCACTCCTTTTAATTCATGTTCAGCAAATTTCCAACCTGGTTTACGTGTATCGCTATCATCATATTTTACCGATATGCCTTTAGCTTGTAAATTGGCTTTTAATTTAAAAACAACCTCATTAATTTTTGATAAGCCTTCTTCTGTTTTATAAATAGGTACTATAACCACTTGTATTGGCGCTAATTTTGGAGGTAATACCAATCCATTATCATCGCTATGGCTCATAATTAATGCACCCATTAATCGCGTAGAAACTCCCCAAGAGGTAGCCCAAACGTATTCTTTTTTATTATCTTTTGTTACGTACTGTACATCAAAAGCTTTAGCAAAATTTTGACCTAAAAAGTGAGAAGTTCCGGCTTGTAATGCTTTGCCATCTTGCATTAATGCTTCAATACAATACGTTTCATCTGCTCCAGCAAAACGTTCGTTGGCTGTTTTTAACCCTTTTACAACAGGCACCGCCATCCAATTTTCAACAAAATCGGCATAAACATGCAACATTTTTTCGCTTTCAATAATTGCTTCTTCTTTTGTAGCATGCGCTGTATGGCCTTCTTGCCATAAAAACTCAGCAGTTCTTAAAAATAAACGTGTACGCATTTCCCAACGCACAACATTAGCCCATTGATTAACTAAAATAGGCAAATCTCTGTAAGATTGTATCCAACCTTTATAGGTATTCCAAATAATGGCTTCACTGGTTGGTCTAACAATTAATTCTTCTTCAAGTTTTGCTTCAGGGTCAACCATTAGTTTCCCTGGGTTATTAGGATCAGTTTTTAATCTATAGTGTGTTACAATAGCGCATTCTTTAGCAAATCCTTCTGCATTTTTTTCTTCAGCTTCAAATAAGCTTTTTGGTATAAACAATGGAAAATAAGCGTTTACATGCCCTGTATCTTTAAACATTTTGTCTAATGATTTTTGCATGTTTTCCCAAATTCCATAACCATATGGTTTTATAACCATACAGCCTCTTACGGCAGAGTGGTCTGCTAAATCTGCTTTTACAACAATATCGTTATACCATTTACTGTAGTCGGTTGCGCGTGATGTTAAATCTTTACTCATAATTATTAACAAATGTTAAAATAAAACTTTTCAATTATTTGTGGTATTTATTTTGTAACTTTATGGTACAAAACCCCGCAAAGTTAAACTTTTATTAGAAGTAATCTCTAATATTTAAAACTAAAAAAAATGAAACACTTTGTATTAATTTCAATTGTAGCAATTTCTTTTTTATCATCATGTGCCTTAAAAAAGGTTAGTACGTATAATGATGATGTGTATTCTAATCCAGCTGTAGAAAAAATAGAGGAGGCGCGCTTAGCCGCCATTCAAAAGCAAAAAAATGATGCCATCGTTAAAAGGTATAACGACTCTATAAACGAAGTAAAATTGGCTCAAAAAGCAAAAGATGATGCTAACCCTTATTATAAAGATAGAGAATTTAAATACGATGATTATTATGATTACGAATATGCTACCCGTGTAAAGCGATTTAATAATAACATTAATGGTTTAAGCTATTACGATAATTATTACACTAACTCATATTTCTATAATCAAAATCCATACAACTATGGTGTAAGCGTTTATAACGGTTACAGTTGGTGGGGTAATAGTTATAATAATTACAGTTACAATCCTTCGGCTAACTTTTACTATAATAATGGTTGGGGAAGTAGTTATGGATATAATGGCTACAATCCTTATATGAATAATTATAATAACAATTTTGGTTATTATGGTTCACCATACGGAAGTTCTTATGGATACGGTTATGGCATGCCACATTATAATCCGTATTGGTATAATCCATACAGCTGTGGCTGTTCTTCATCTTATGGTTATTACAATCCTTATAGTAATGGATACAATAATTATAATGGTTGGGGATATTATAATGGTTACGACCATAATAGTGGTTATACATATGGCCCAAGAAGCTCTCATAGTGGTTCAAACGGAAGAATGTCTTCAAATCCAGGTATGAAAAATACTGATGATTCTTATTATAATAGATATGCTTCTTCAGTTGTTTCAGAGCAAGATAAAGCAGTTAAATTTGCAGAAGTGCCAGTAAGAAATACGAGTTCTTTTAATGGAGGGTCTAATCCTGTAAGGAATGTAAATTCGTCTTATCAACAATCGGGTGATGTTAAAAGTAACACGCCTATAAGAACATATGAAAATACTACTCCAGTTCGTAACACAACAACTAAGCCAGCGGAGCAGCCTGTAAGAAATAGTTCTACTACCTCATATCCACAACAAGAGCCAGTAAAACAAACTCCTACCAGAAACACTAATACAACTCCTACCTATGAGCAACCTGTAAGGCAGCATGAAACACATCAATCTCCACCAAGTAATAATGGAGGAGGAGGAAGTTCTAGGCCATCAAATAATAGTTCAGGTGGTGCATCTAGACCTAGATAGTAAGTATTAATAAAGCTTATATTAATTTATGAAACGTATTATATTGTTACCAGCCTTATGTTTGTTGGGCTCAACAGTTATATCTCAAAATGATATAGATGCCATGAGGTATTCTCAAAATTATTTTGGTGGAAGCTCAAGAAGTAAAGCAATGGCTGGCTCATTTGGGGCTTTAGGTGCTGATGGTACTTGTATGTCTATAAACCCTGCAGGTATTGGCTTGTATAGGAAAGGAGAAATGAATATTTCTTTTGGTTTAAAATTTAATAGGGTAGATGCAACACATAATGGTACAGGCGACCAAGGGTTTAAGGCAAGTGTACCCTTTGATGGATTAACCTTAGTTGGTGCTTGGGATGCCGCTAATAATAAAGAAAACCATCATGCTTTAGGTTTAAGTTGTAATCAAATTGCAAATTATAACTCAACTACAAATATATCGGGTATGAGTAAAAACAAAAGTATTACTCAAGATATTTTAGCTACCACAGGTAACAGTAGTATTAAAAATTTAGATGCAAGTTTTGCTGGTTTAGCCTATGAGGTGTATTTAATTGATACCATTAACTCTAAATATTATAGTTTAGTTAATACTAAATATAATGTGTTGCAATCCAAAATAATTGAAACAACTGGTAGAAATAATGAATGGTGTTTTAATTATGCTTATGGTTATATAGATAAATTGTATTTAGGAGCTAGCTTAGGTATTTCTAGTATAAATTTTAACTATTCTTCAAATTATACCGAACAAGATGTTAATGATTCTATAAAAAGAACAAATTATACGTATCCAGTTTGGTATTATCCTGCTGATAAAGTGGGAGGTTTTAAAGATTTAAGTTATACCGAAACTTTTAAAACATCAGGCAGTGGTTATAGCTTAAAGTTAGGGGCAATTTATAGAGCAGCAGATTTTATTAGAATAGGAGCTAGTTTTAATTCTCCAACTATTTATAATTTAACAGATACTTATGTTTATTATATGAGTGCTACTTATGATGAAGGTGGTTCTTTTACCGCTCAAAATCCTCCAAATCCGGGTGGGAAATTTAATTATAAAATTACAACACCAATGAAATTTACAGGAAGTGTTGCATTCATATATCAAAAATTAGCTGCATTAAATATTGATTATGATATTATTAGTTATAATCAAGCTTCCTTACAAAGTTCAACTGCCTCTGTATTTAGTGGTGTAAATGAAACTATTAGAAAAAAATATTCACAATCATCAAATTTGAGAGTAGGAGCAGAGGTAAATGTAAAACCAATTTTTTTGAGAATGGGTTATGCTATGTATGGCAGCCCGTTTGGAGATACATTTAAAGGAGATGGTGTAAGTTCTTTCTTTACTGGAGGTATTGGAGCTAGAAAAGGAAAAACCTATATAGATTTATCATTTACAAAGCGTATTAGCACCGAAGGTTATTATATGTATAACCCTAATTACGTTGATAAAAATAAAAATAAAAATCTTGGCACAACAATTGCTTTAACAATTGGCAGTAAGTTTTAATATAGTTTTATATTAATTGGTTGAGAAAAAGTCTCGGGGTAGTGGCCGAGACTTTTTCGTTTTTAAGAAGTTTTAATAAGATTTAATTTTGACAAGGATAATTAAATTTTAGCCCTGTAATTTCTTCAAAAATAATTCCTGATTCTTTTAATTCAGAATCTTCAGAATCTACAATCCAATTAACAATAGTGTTAATTTTAATTTCAGGATTAGTAGAGGCTTTCATAAATAAGTTTAATAAGCACTTAGAAGAACCAGTATTAAAATAATCTAAGAAAATATCAATGGTAAGTTCTTTATATTGTTTTTGATATTCTTCAAATGCTTCAATAATAGGTTCAAAAAATAATTTAGGATTTTCGGGAGTACAAATACCTTTAATTGTTAGCTTTTTCTCCGAAAAATCAAAAGTTACTTCTGGAGAACTATGAGTTGGATCTATATGTATACTTTTCATAGTTTAGTTAGCTAATAATAATGGTTGAGGTATAGTAACATTTAAGTTAAATGAAAATAGATTATTTGATAAATTTTCCATTTTATATTTAACATTTTGCTTAGATCTGTAAACTATATCTAATAAACCTAATCCAGCATTGCCAGTATTAGAAATTGTAGAACTTCTAAAGGCTTCGATGTAATATTCTCTAAAATCTTCTTTTTCTATTTTAGAGTATTTCTCTAATTTTTCTGAAATAAAATTTTTACTTTCTTCAGAAATAATATTGCATGAAGTAATGCTTAAACCAGAATCTGTTAATCTTACAACAAAATTAGGTTGCAATGATTCGTGTTTGGTTTGATGTTTTAAAATGTTTTGTAAAATTTCTGTACAAACCATTTTGGTTTTAGTAATAACGTTATGAGGAACTTTTTCAAGAATTAATTTTCTTTCGGTTAATTTAACTGCAGAAATAATAACATCTTGATTTATTTGGCCATATAATACTAACAAATGTTTACCAACTTCTTCGTGAGTTGTAATGGTATTTATTAGTTCAGAAATATTTTGTTTTTGAGTCATATAAAAAAATGGTATCCGCTTTAAAAGTACAATAAATAATTTAAAAATTACAAAAATTCAGAATTTATCCAGTTGAAAGCTGCGGGTTCGTTATTGAAAATTTTAGTTGGAATTTTGGGCTTTTTAACCCGTAAATAGAAGTTACCAGCAACTTTTAGCGTGGCAGATACTAATACAAAAGTTTCTTTAAGAATATGATTATTTCGAAATTCTGCATTATAAAAATCATAAATATCTTTAGTAGGAGTTAATTTGGTTTTCATAATGGTAATTAATTTATACTTGGGCAAAATAGAATTACTATTACAGAAATTAAATACAGTAAATGCATCCTCATTATTTAATTCGGTATTAATTGTAAATTCAAATCTGAAAATATTGTTTGCAGGGAAATAATGAATTATGCCAAAATCAAAAGACTTGGTAATTGTTGGTTTTTCATTATACAGAGTAAAAAGTTCCAACTTGTTTTTAATTTAAACCAGATAATGCTTTGTTTAATTTATCAATATCAATAGGCTTTTCTATAAATCCAATAATATTTGGGTACCTAGAAGCTTTTTCTAAATCAGAATTTAATTTTGATGATGTAACAATTAATATATCTAATTTAGACATGTCTTCTTCATTTTCTTCAAGTAATTCTATTAGTTCAAAACCTCTTATTTCGGGCATATTAATATCTAATAATAGTAATATAGGTTCTGTACTTTTGCTAAAGGTTTGTTTAAATTCATCAATAAATTTGTATGGATTATCAAAAGAAACAATGTCAGCATTTGGTTCAAATTCACTCACAACATCTTTATGATAAAAAATAGTTGTTGGATTATCATCAACTAATATAATTGTATTGTATTTCATACTTCTATTTATTTATTTCTAGCGGAAATTTAATGGCAACTTGGGTTCCTACATTTAATTCGCTGTTAAAATTTATTGTTCCGTTGTTTCTATCTGTAATTTTTTTAATTAAAAATAATCCAACTCCAAATCCTTTATTTTCTGAACTTTCTGGTTGATTAAATAAATTATATAATTTTTTTTGTGCATGTTTCATATCAATTCCAATGCCATTATCTTCTACTTTCAATTCTAAATTGTTAAAATCATGAGTTAAGCTAACATTTATGATGCATTCTTTATTAGGTTTTGAATATTTAATGGAATTTGAAATGAGATTGACAAAAATAATTTTTAAAATGTGCCTTGAAAAGAATAAATCGTTGAGGTTGAAATTATAGTTTATAGTAACATTTTTTCCTTTAGTTAAAAACTGAATTTCGAGATTAATAAATTCTATTAATTCATCTTTTTTAATGATAGTAAATTGGTTATCTATTTTAGATTCGCTTCGAGATAAATATAAAAAGCCTTGAACAATAGAAGTAAGCTGATTTGCTGACATTTCTAATTGTTGATTTATTTGCTTTATCATATCAATATTTTGCTTTTCTGAATACTTTTTAAGCATATTTACTAAGCCAATAATATTTGATGTATGGTTTTTTACATCATGAGCCATGCCATGATTAAACGTATCTAAAAAATCATTTTTTATTTGTAGTTCTTCATTCGTTTTTTCTAATTCACGATTGCTAATTTGCTCGGCCCTTTGATAAATTAACCTATCTTCATCATGTGAGTAATATACCTCATTAACTAGTTCAATGAATTTATTCATACCCTCATTGGTGAGCTCACCATCAGGAAATGTTTTTTTTAATTGACGAGAAAGCAGTCTATTTGGATTTTCAGGAATCTTCATACTTAATTTTCGGAAAAGGTAGTTATTGTCATTGTTTGGTTATGCAGTTGGCAGGCATTGTTTCCTACAACTGGAGACAATTCTGAGTAAGAGTAGAAACCGCATATTTTAACAGTATTTCCTAAAACTTTTTTAGTTTCGATAAGCTCTTCTTCTGTTAATTGTTTAAGCACTAATCTTCTTGCAACACAACTTATTAGTAAGGCTAATTCAGGTTCATTTTTATTATTTAAAAACGTTTCTTTAGCTGAATGACCAGCACCATTAATAAGGTTGTTAAAGTTAGCACGCATTAATTGGATATTTTGCCCTTCTATTACATCTCCATATAAAAGTATAGAATTAGTTTTTTCATCAATGTTTTGTATACCTCTCACTATTGGTTCATTAGAATTTTTATCAATAATAGTAAAGGGGTATAATAAACCAGAAGCAGGTAAGTCTTTTGCTTTATCACCTAAATATTCTTTATATAAATTTAAAACAGGTTTATGATCCACTTCAAAAAGTTGGTTTCCTAAACATTTTGTAATTTTTCTTATTGGACCAAATGTATCCCAACCGCCTTTAGAACCATGAGAAATTTTAATGTCGTTACCGTAAAAACCAACGGCAACAATTTGATTATTTGTAATGTTATTATTTAATCCTACTAATGTTTTTTCAAATCTATTATCATCTCCAGCTACACCTCCAGATACCAAAACTTTGCCTTCAAATATTTCGTTTATACCATTTAATATATTACCAGCATTAACTCCCATATTACTAAGTACTAGTAAATATTTTAAATTTTCGGACTTAAATGCTTTTGCAATATTTTTGCCTAATTGCTCACCACTAAAATCATCAAAACTAAAACTTTGAGCTATAATATTTGTTTTTTCAAACTCAATACAAGTAGCAATAATACTATCATCAATTAAATGTTCGTCAATAATACTACCAGCTGTACTAGTAGTAACAATGTTTGAATCTGGAAATTTAGTTTTTAATTCAGAAATGGCATGCAAATTTTTTTCTATCGTAAATCTATTTCCAAATAATAAACATAGTTGAGGTTTAATATCATTATTAAACTTCTCCCAGTTATTATTAATTAGTTTTATTTGTGCTATTTTCATTTTTTTAAGTACACTTCTAAATTGAAATTATATAAATTGTCATTTACTTTTTTAAGATCAAAATTAAAATTGCCATTTGATTTTGAAGCTAATGTAATTAAGCCTAATCCAGCATTTCCTTCTTTTGTGATGATTGTTTTTTCTAATGTATCAACATAAAGGGCTTTTAAGTTAGTGGCATCTAGTTCTTTATATTTAGTAAGTTTTTGTATCAAAAATTCTTTACTTTTTGCATTTACAATATTGCCCGAATAAAAACAAAGTTGTGTTTCTTGATCGTCAATAATAAAGTAAGTAGTATTATGATTTTCTACTTGTTGGTGCTTACTAATGTTTTGTAAAATTTCGGTACTTACAATTTTCACTTTAGTTATATAATTTTTGTGATAGGAAGCTTGTAACAATTTAGTTTCAATTAATCTTACAGTTGAAATAATTATTTCTTGATTTATGATGCCACACAACACAATCAAGTTTTCAGTATTATTTTTATTGAAATTAATTTTATGAAATAATTCGCTAATTTGAGAATTGATATTTGATGGTTTATTTTCTAATTTGAATCTTGGTTTAAAAGCCAAAATTGTAACATCATCTGTTTGTTTATTAGTTCCTTTATGTGTGTTAAATACAGATAATAATTCATTTTTTTGAATATGTAATGGGTTATTAATATTTTTTTCAATAGTTTGCTTTAATACTTTACTTCCAATTCTTTTTCCATTTCCACCTCCACTTTGATCTTGGTAACCATCAGTATATAAATAAATAGTATCAGATTCAGAAATAGGAATTGTTGTGTTTGTGAAAATTTCTGTATTCTCAAAATCTTCTCCAATTGATATTCTGTTGCCTTTGTATTCTTTAAATTCATTGTTATTATGAATTAATAAATAGCTTCTTGCTCCTGAAAAAGTTAATGTTTTTGTTGAATTATCAATTTCCAACATCATTACATCCATTCCATCAGAGCCTAAACTTGAGTTTCTGTTTACTAAGTTGTTAATATTAGTATTAAGTTGGGTAAGAATTTGTGCAGGTGAATAATAATAACTGTTTATGATGTGATTTATTTCTTGATAACCAATAATAGAAATGAGGGAGCCTGGTACTCCATGCCCTGTGCAATCAACTATTGCTACATAAGTTTTGTTACCTTTATTCTTTATTAAATAAAAATCGCCACCAACAATATCGCGGGGCATGTCAATTACAAAGGTTTCATTAAAATATTCTTTTAATTGATTTTCATTTAACAATAAAGACTTTTGAATTTTAGATGAATAGTTAATACTATCCATTACTAAGTTATTTTTATCTTCAATAACCTTTTTTTGTTCATTAATTTCACTAAAACTTTCTTCAAGTTTTGAATTTGTAAGTTGTAGGTTATTACTAATAACTTTTAATTGTGAGTTAGTGTTTTCAATTACTTTTCTTTGCTTGTAATTTGTATAAAACCCAAAACTAATTAATGATAGAAATATACCTAAACCAATTAAACCATAAATTAAAAATTGTTGAGTTCGTTTATCAATTTTTGCTTGAGCATCTTTTAATTGTCTTTCTTTTAATAAACTACTTCTTTCACTATTTAATAGTTTGTTTTGAGTTTTTATTTTTTCGTTTTCTAAGCCTCTAAAAGCACGTTCTTTATTTATTCTATCAAATTCTTTTACTAGTTTTTCTTTTTCTAATTGTCCTCTAATAAGTTCCAAAGATTTTAAGGCTTGTTCTTTTTCAAGAGCTTGGGTTTTAATTGTTTTTTCTTTAATGTCGTTTTCTTTTTTTATTAAAAGGAGTTCTTGTTCTTTTTGTTTTTATTCAAGTTTTATTTTAATAATCTCAAGTTCTTTTTTTTCTCTGCTCGAAATTTCATCTTCAACATCTAATTGTAATAAATTAGCTTTAAAAATGTTATTATTATTTAATTTAGCTTGTTCTGAAATGTATTGATTGTATTTGTTTTTTGCCTCAGTAAATAATTTAAAATTGGCTTGAGATTGCTGATAATCAGAATTTACAGCATATATTTCTGATAAAATAAAATAGGAATTTGATAAATTTAGATAATCATTGTTTGAGGTAGATAAATTAATTGCTGTTTCACAATTTTTAATGGCTATTAATGAATTACCTGCTAAAAAATTATTTTTAGCTATAATATTATTTAATTCGGTTTGTTTTAAAATATTATTATTATCAATGTGTTTTTTAAGTGCTTTTTGGTAATAGTCATCCGCTTCTTTAAACCTCTTGAGATGTGTGTAAGTTAAGCCTATGTTAGTTGTAATTTCAGGAAATAATTCTTCATTTTTATATTTTTTTAAATTAGCAATAGATTGTAAAAGGTAAAGCTCAGAATTTTTATAATCACCTAATTTTCTATATAGAAAACCTATATTATTTGAATTAATTATTTTCTGAAGTACAAAATAGGAACTAAATGATTCATCTTTACTTAAATTATATTTAATGTTTTTATTCATTAAATTTTGCATTAAACTAGCCTGATTTGTATTGGTTAAAACAGAGTCGTATTTTAAAGCATAAATTAGTCCAAGTGCATCATCATTATTTTGAGTAGCATTTGTAACTAAAAATGATAAACATTTTAGGTAATCAAAATGTGAAATGTTTTTTGATTCAGGAATTAAGTTAATTAAAATTTTATTCGAAATTTCATAGTTCTGCTCATCGTAATAGTTTTGTGCCTTTAAGTATTCTACTTGGTAATTTATTACTGGATTAATATAGTTGCATTGATTTAAGCTTTCTGTTGATTTAGAATATGCTTTTAATTGTCTATTTATTAAGGCCATCAAAAAATTAGAATTCCCTATTACAACATCGTTATTGGTTAGTAAGGCATGTTTTTTTGCAATTGTGGCATTAATTACTGCATTTTTTATGTATTTTAATTCAAGATTTCTTAATGATTTTAAGATTGCAATATTTGCTAAATCATAATCAGTTTTTATACTATCAGAATTTATAGTATTTAACTTATTAAGTAAGATTTCTAATTCTGTAGGTTTATTTTTATATGTATTGTAAATACTATTAGCTTTAACATTTTTAAAATTTATGGCATTCATTAATGTATTTTCAGCATCAAAATACTGAGCCTTGGCTAGTATTGGGAATAAGAAAATAAGTATATAAATGAAGTGTTTCAAAATGTAATTAAAGATGTATATTAAATGTTATAAAAAGTTCACGGCCCATTCCTATAACTGGTGCATAACCTTGATTAAATGAATAGCTGTAATGAATTGTAGTATTTAAAACATTATATAAACCTACATTTATGTCTAAGAAATTATTAAATAATCCATTTCGCTGATAGGTTAAATTAATTTGATGTGAATCAGGATACTTAATAAGTTGATACTCTTCACTTATTTTATTTATTTGCTCAAATGCATATTTTTTTGTTTGATAAACATAATTTAAACAAATATTATTTTTTGCGTTTATTTTGTATGATAATGTTGTAACTATTTTATTTTTAGGAAATGATAGTGTCCCCATTTTTAGATTAAGTGTGTCAGACATAATTTCTGGAACAGAACATGAAATTAAGTTGTAGTTAGAGTAATTTCCTTTTAAGCTAAATTTATTTAAACGTAGTTTTAAATCTAATTCTAAACCTTGTGTTGTAGCATTTCCTGAATTCACATAGCTTTCATTTTGAGATTGATCGTATCCAAAAACAATTATGTTTTTAATATCAGTTTCAAAAACTGTGGCAGTTAAATCTAGTCTTTTGTTATGGTAACCAATTTCTGCTTGTATGTCAGTTACAGTTTCTGGAATTAATGTTCCGGTAATATCTAAATTGATGTTTTGTAATGGTGGAATTTTAAATGATTTACCATATAATGCTTTGTAATGCCAGTTTTTAAAGGATTTTGAAATACAAAACCTTGGTAAGATATTAGGATTAAAATAGGCATACTTATCAAAACGACCACCAATATTAATATTTATAATTTTAGTTGTAATTAAACCTTCTAAATAGGATATATATCCATTATAATTTTGAGTGTAATTCCCGTTTGAAAGTGCAAGTGTTTTTCTATAATGTTTATAAAAATCATTATAAAATTGTGCACCATATGTGAAGTTTAATAATTTAAATGGATTATATGAACCATTAAAGCCAATTGTTTGTCTCTTAGTAACTAAATTTTGTTTATCGTAAATTACAGGATCTCCATATTGAGTATTCCAAGGAATTTGCCATTTATAATCGTAAAATGGAGAAATATTAACTTTTTTAAATTTGAAATCGTATTTTAAATTTGAGATAGATGTTCTCATTAAAGAAGCTATAGGTTCAAAAGTTGCTTGAAAGTTATAGTCTTCATAAAGTTGTTTGTATGAAAAATTCTTTGCTTTAAGTGTAAAGAGAATATGTATATTATTTATTAATGAAGAATCTTTGAAATTTACAACTGATGAATCGGGTAGGGTATGTACTTCATTACTTCTGTTTCCAGCATTTATATGACCAACAACAGTTAATTCTATGCCTTTTATTAACGCGCCCCCATAATTGTAATTTAAAACACCACGACTTGCAGTTTTGTTTGATATACCAAATGCATTATTTAAAGTGTGACCATTTATTTCTTGACCAGTTTTTGTTACAATATTTATAACACCTAGTGCTGCTAATCCACCATAAATACTTGAACCAGCACCTCTAATTATTTCAATTCTTTTTATATTAGATAATGGAAATCTATGACCGAGAATAATAGACCCATAAGCCATATCATTTATTATTAAGCCATTAATCATAAATAATATTTTACCTTCTTCTGCCCACATTCCTCTAACGCCTATTGATGTGCCGTTTTGTACATCATTTGCAATATTAATTCCAGGTATGTTATTTAATACATCTAATAAATCTCTGTATCCAAGTTCTTTTATTTCATCTTCATTTATAATAGTGATAATGTTAGGAGCTTCATAAACGTTAGTTTCCACTAAATTTGCAATAGTAACTTTTGTTTCAGAAGAAACTTCTGGTTTTAATTGAAGAATTTCATTAATAGATGGTTGTAATATGTTTTGATTAGTTGAATCATTAACTTGTGCTTTACATAAAAATGTAAACAATAGAATTAGATATGTAAATTGTTTTTTCAATTTAAATTAATTACAAGGACTATATTTTAGTGTGTACAATTTGAAAATTAAATTTGCTCAAAAACCATACTAGCTTTTGCACTGTATTCTAAATCTTTACCTAAATCAAAATTATCTTCATCATCTTCAATGTATTTCCAGGTAATAACAGTGTTAGTGCATTTTTCTTTTAATGCTGTTATTTTTTTTATAATATCAATAAATACTCTTGTTGTAGAAGTATTTATATATTCAATTTCAAATACAAAATGTATTGATGAAGGTGTATGATTATCTAATTGATTAATCCAATTGATTAATGGAGTATAAAAATTAGTTATGTTTTCAGGTATTGATACACCTTTAATTAGCATTTGGCCATTTGAGTTAAAATTAACTTCTGGCGTTTCTTCTGTTTGTTGAATAATTAAATTTTCCATGTTTTTTTTAATTAAGTTTAAATCCGAGTACTGTTATATCGTCTGTTTGATTGTTTTTTCCTATATATTCTTTTATTTCTTTATCTAATAGTGTTTCTTTCTCATTGCTTGGTAGGCTAATTATTTCTTTTAAAAGTTCAATGGTTCTTTTTTTAGAGAATCGTTTGTAATTTGCTCCACCTAACTGATCTTGATATCCATCAGTAGCCATATAGAATGTTTCATCACCAATATAATCAATACTAATTGTTTCAAATGAGAAATCATCATGCCTGTAATCACCAATAGATTTTCGTTGGCCTTTTATATAAAATTCTTCGCCATTTTTAAAGTATAAAATACCTAAGCCAGCTCCAGCATAGTTTAATTTTTTGTTTTGTTTATCAATTACACATAAAGCTATTTCCATCCCATCTCTAATAATGTCGTTGGCTTTACTATTTAATGATAAATAAATTTGTTCATCTAGTTTGGTTAAAATTTCAGATGGATTTGTAATTTTTTCAATTGTAACAATTTGTTCTAAAATTCGACTTCCAATTAAAGTTAAAAATGCACCCGGTACACCATGACCTGTACAATCTGCAACGGCGATGAATGTTAAATCACCAATTTCTTTAGCCCAATAAAAATCTCCACTTACAATATCTCTTGGTTTAAAATATAAACAAACATCATTAAATGTACTTTGCATTGATTTAATTTCAGGTAATATTGTATTTTGGATATTTTGAGCATATGTTAAACTATCAATATTGTCTTTATTTTTTTCATAGAGTTCATTTTTTAATTCTAATTGCTGCAATGTAATTGAAAGCAAATCTGTAAATGATTTTAAGATATTAATTTCACTTTCAGCTAAATTAAAAACATGGTTTAATCCAATATTTAATGTTCCAATTAATTCGTCATTTTTTAAAATAGGAAGAATTATATATGAGTTGATTCCATTATTTATTTCTTCTATATCAAAATTATTTTTAGGTTCTAGTAAAGGTAAGTTATGTTCAATATATATTTCCCCTTTTACTAAAGTTTTAAAACTGCGTGTATCATTAGCATTTAATAAGGCCTTACTAAATTTGTTATTATTATAAGTATATCCAGTATAAATGTTTTTTCTAAAATCATAATTAAATAATGAAATTTGAACACAACCTGGTGTTTTAGAATGTATAAATGATAATGTTTCAGTTATTAAATCTCTAAGTGTATATGAATTAATTATCTTTTGTTGGAAAGAACTTTGGTATTCTAAATCTTTTGAATATTGTTCTAACTGATTTTTATTTTTAATTTTCTCGGTAATATCAGTTAAAACTTCAATTTGTTGAACTACTTCATCGCCCTCGTTTTTAATAACAGTGCTGTTTAGTTCTACCCAAATTGTTTTTCCTGTATAGGTGATTGCTTCAATTTCTTCAGTAAAATTATTGCCATTTAACACTTCCATTTTTTGCAATAACTCATTGTTATTATTCCCAAATAAATCTCTAGGTCTTTTTCCAATTAAATTAGTTATTGGAACTTCAAACAGGTCTAAATAGCTTTGATTTGCCCATAAAGCTTTACCATCTTTGTCTGCAATTAAAATACCATTACTCGTTTTTTCTGCAACAATTGATAATTGTTTTAACTGTATTTCCGTTTTCTTTTTTTCTGTAATATCAGTACAAATACCTGAATTTTTTGTTAGCTTTCCATTTTCATCTTTAATTGCAAATGATTTTTCAAAAATCCATTTAATACCACTTTCCGTATTAATTCGGTATTCAACTTCATAATATGAATCTGTAATAAGTTTATTATGAGCTTCGAGTATCATTGGTTTGTCTATATCTAAAATATAGTTGGTCCAATAATTATTTGTTGTGTAAAATTCTTTTGGCTCTACACCTAATACTTTTTTAGAGGAGGGACTAATATATATAATAGTTGATTTTTCAATATCAAATAACCAAAACACATCATCAATTGTTTCATTCAATAATCTAAAGTTGCGTTCACTTTCTTTAATAGCAACTTCAGCTGTTTTTCTTCTTTGTGTTTCAATTGAAATAGAAATAATATCAGCAATTGATCTTGCAAAATTCACATCATCAGAATCCCATTCTTTATAAGATTCAGTCATTTCACAGCAAATTAAACCTCTTATAGCTCCATTTGTAAAAATGGGAACATCAAGTAACGATTTAATATCATTATTTTGATTATTACAAAAATCACTTGTAATTGGGTTTTCACAAACGTCATTTGCAATAATGGTTCCACCCTTTATTAGTGCTTTAAAATATTTTGGGATATCTGCTTCAAGCAATACTTCGCCTTCATCAAACGAATTGGAACTTTTTGAAAAAACTTTTTCACATACTATTTTTTCATCAAAATGTTTCCAAACACTTAATCTATCTATTTCTAATACTTCTGCAGATTTAAATAAAATATTTCTAATTATTTCATCATACGTTAATTGATACGAATTTGGGTTTGTTGTGAGTTGATTTAAAACTAAATTATATTTATTAGTCTTTTCTTGACGTTTTAAATTTGCAAGTTCAGCATTTTTAATTGGAGTAATATCCCTAACAATTGCAGAATAGTTTAATATTTCACCATTTTCATCGCGTTTAACATTTACTTTTTGAGATACCCAAAATTCTTTATTATCTATATTAGAAATAGGGAATTCAAGAATATTAAAATCGTTTTTATTTTTTTCTAATTTATAATAAAATCTTGCAACTTTGAGTTTATAATCTGTTCTAACAATTGATGTGAAATGTTTACCAATTAAATCTTCTTGTTTAAATCCAAAACTATTTTTAATAACTTCATTTACAAAAGTAAATTTGCCGTTACTATCTGCTTCAAAAATAATATCAGTTGCATTTTCAACTATGTTTTTATACTGCTCTTGTGCTTTTATTTGCTCTGTAACGTCTTGTCCAATCCCAACATATAAATCTTCTGAGTACTTTGTATCTGTCCACTGTATAAATTTATATTCACCGTTTTTACATTTTAATTTTCTTACATAAACTCTATCTTTTATAAATTTTGTTGAATAGTCAGTGTATTCAAAATCTTTATCTTGAGTTAAATTCCAAAATTTCATCCCCAAAACTTCATTAGGTGAATAACCTAATATTTTTGTAATATTTTCACTACAATAAGAGACTTCACCAAATTTATTAGTAGCTAGCACTAATGAATTACCATTGTTTATAATGTTATTTGCAAATAAAAGTTTTTCTTTATTATTACGATTTGAAATAATACGAACTAAGTTCATTAAGAGCATTACAGCTGCTAATGTTATTAAGGAAATTATACTTTTTAGTGTAGTAACATCACTAAAAAATAAAGAAAATATAAAAAGGCAAATTAGCGCTATGAAACTCCAAAAATGTTGGGTTTTTTTAAATAATGAAAACGAGAAAAATAATACTAGGAAAAATTCGCCGAAATTAGCAATCTCTAATGGCTTAGTGTAAATATGAAAAGCAATAAATGCAAAAAATGAAATAAATATTGTTACTAGTATAGGATAAAGAAAATTATAAATGACATTTACAAATCCACTTAAGAAAAATACAGTTAAGCAAATAACTCCAAAAACTAAATTTCTAAATAATTGACTTTCTTCTCTTATTTTAAAAATTTCTAAAATTAATTCTGTTATAATTATTACTAAACCAAGGTAAAGCGTATAAAATTTGATATTTGTATTATTAACTTTTTTATTTGAGTTAATTTGAACAAATTCTTTTTTATGTGTTTTAGTTTTTTGAAGTAACGAATAAAATAAAGAAATAATTAAAATGATGATAAATAAAATAAACCACCATGTTAGGTAGAATGGAGTTTTTATTGAAAAATTAAAATTAGTTTCACTGTTTAATACATCACCAGATATGGTTACTAGTCTAATTTTAAAGTTGTACTTTCCTGATCTTAAATTTGAATATGAAATTTCTTTTAATTGTGTTGGATTAGACCAATCTTCATCGGCACCTTCTAATTTGTATGAATAGTAATATATGTCATTTGAAGGTGGATTAATTAAATTGAATTGAAAAGTTAGATGATTTTCTTCAGTTTTAAATTCGTGATCATTTTCTGGAACATTTATCCATTTATTTTTACTTTGTTCTGTAAGCCAATTAATAGTTTTATTAGAAATTTTAATATCATTTAAAGTAATTGAAGGTATAGAATCACTTTTCTTTAAAGAATAACTTGTTATACATTTAGAAATACCTTTTACAGTTCCAAAATATAAATTCCCCTCATCATCAATAAATTGCGCTCTTGTATTTGTTTCAAGCCCTTTAAATCCATTTTTAGAATTATAATTTTTTACAGATATAATTTCTGATTTTTCGTTTACTTCAATTTTATCAATCCCTAAATTGGAACCCGACCAAAGGTTACCATTTTTATCAGCAAGTAAAGTGTAAATTAATATAGATGTTAGTCCGTTTTTTTTATCAAATTTTTTAATTCCATTTTTACCAATTGTGTATATAAAACCTGAACCAGCAAACCAGTAGTTTCCAAATTTATCTTTAGTTGAAATACTTGTTACGCCTTCAATTAAATTTTTTGATAATTCAAATTTATTTAAACTTGTTTCAGTTAAAATAAATAAACCATTATTTGTACCTATATACCATTTATTGTTTTCAAATTGGTCAATTGTATACACATAATCACAATTATTTAAAGTCTCATGATAAAATGCTTTAATAACATTTAAATTGTTATCGGTTATTGTTAAACCACTACCATAACCACCAATAAAATACCTGTTTTTAGAATCTTGTTTAATTGATACAATACCTTTAGCATCAATAGGTAAAAATGGAGTATTAATTGTAGTTAATTTGTCATTTTCAATTTTGAAAAGTCCATTTTTGCAGCTAGCTAATATTTCATTAAAATTATTTTTGAAAATTACATTTGCTCCAATTTCATTTTTAAATGACTTTTCTAATAGGTATTGTCCATTTTCAGATTCAGAAAATTTGTAAATTCCGTCTTTTCTAATTCCAATGTATAAATCTTTATGTTCCTTAAAAACAGAAAAAATCATTTGGTTATCTAAAATTGGAATATTAGAATAACTAACAAATAATTGGGGGCCAGTTTTAAACAAACCAAATCCTTCAGTTCCAATGTATAAATTCCGTGCATTGTCTTGCATAAAACATAATACATTTTCTCCATTAAACCCATTTGTTTTATTAAATTTTGAAATATTTAGCCCATTAATTAATAGTAACCCTTGATTCATTGAATCAGAAAGCCAAATTGCACCACGTTTACTAATAAATAATTTATTTGGTTCAAACGGTTGTGGTAAATCAATAATTTTATTTAAAATAAGTTCTTTATTAGTTTTAGCATTTTCTAATTTGTAAATAGTTCCTTTACTTGACGCAACAATTATTTCATTTAAATTGTTTTTTGCAACTAATATTTGACCATCTAATTGTAATGGTAAAACTCTTTTTATTTCATTATTTGCTAGATTAAATAATCCTTTAGATGATCCGATTAATAAATTTTCGTTTACATCAAAACTTAAAGAATTTATTGTTCCAAAGGAGTTCGAATGAGTGTAAATTATTTTAGCATCATAATTTTTAGGAATAACAATAATTTCATAATCACCAAAACAATAAATTCCATCTTTACCTTTTATTAATTTGCTGAATGAGGCTGATTTTATTGGCTTATTGTTTACACTATCTAATTTTATGAAAGTCCTTCCATCAAATATCGATAGCCCATTGAAATTGGTAGCTATAATTAGTTTGTTATTATCATCTTCAATAATGTCTTTAATAAATCCACCTGCTAAACCCTTATTTTCATCAAAAATTTTATAATTATTACCATCAAATGAAACTAAGCCTGCACCATCTGTTCCAATCCAAATGATATTTCGAGAATCTTGAAAAATTGATGTTACTACCGAAGATGGTAATCCCTGTTCTTGATTTATTACCTGAAAATCAAAAACTTGACTTTTTAAAAGGTAATTAATAAGAATTAAAAATATCAGTAATATTTTTTTCAAGAATAGGGTTTATATGTTGCTTAATTTGTAAAAAAAAATTAGGTAGCGAATTTACAAAAAATAAGTATCTAAACCCATTTATTTAACGTTTAATTTGTGTTTTAGGTAAAATTGAACTTTAACATTTTAGTTAATTTATTATATTATTTTTGCGCGTGTTAAAATCTATAAGTAAGCATCATTTACTTCTTCATTTTATTGTTTTTATTTGGGGCTGGTCTCCTATTTTAGGTAAAGGCATTAGTTGTGGAGCTCTACAATTAGTGTGGTTTAGAATTGCCATGACTATTTTTATGATGGGCTTATATTTAATTTACACCAAAGCTTCGCTTAAACTTTCAGTTACTAAATTAGCTCAATTAAGTGGAATTGGTTTTATTATCTGTATTCATTGGTTATGTTTTTATGGAGCTATAAAA
>ERZ724520.478-NODE-478-length-21531-cov-7.528543_pt1 | contig 21531 bp, 15 predicted proteins | sample MGYA00376053_ERZ724520 | MGnify/ENA primary metagenome ERZ724520 (study PRJEB28724, sample SAMN07190886) | activated sludge metagenome | isolation source: activated sludge of sewage treatment plant in Hong Hong | place: USA: Christiansburg, Virginia | collected...
GTGGGCGACTTCATCTGGACCGGCGGCGACTGCCACATCTACAGCAACCACCACGAGCAGGTGGAGCTGCAACTCAGCCGCGTACCGTTCCCCTACCCTACACTCAACATCAAACGTAAGCCGGCGTCCATCTTCGAATACGAATTCGATGATTTCGAAGTGCTGGACTACCAGTGCCACGCGGCCATTAAAGCGCCGGTAGCGGTTTGACGCCCCCCTCACTCAGGCCGGCAGGGGCTGGGCATGATCACCCGTAAACAGATGCTGGCCCTGCTGGCCATCACGCTGATGTGGGGCATCAACTGGCCCATGATGAAGTATTCGCTGCGCGAGTTGTCGCCGCTGTACTTTCGGGCACTGACCATGAGCGGTGGCGCCATAGGGTTGTTCTTGTTTTACCGAGCGCGTGGCCTGCGCATGTTGCCGCAGGGTCGTGAATGGCGCTCCGTGGTGGCGCTGGGTCTGCCCAATATGCTCGGCTGGCACACCGCAGCCATACTGGGCGTCAAGGAGTTGGCCTCGGGTCGCGCCGCCATTTTGGGCTTCACCATGCCCATCTGGACAGTACTGCTGGGCACACTGTTTCTGGGCGAAAAGCTGACCGTGCGTATCAGCATAGCTGTGCTGGCTGTAGCCGCAGCCATTGGTTTGTTGATTTCCAATGAGTTGGGGGCACTGGCCGGGCGGCCCGTCGGTATTGTCTGGATGGAGCTGGCGGCCCTCCTGTGGGCGGTGGGCACGCTGATGATGCGGCGTGCCAACATTACCCTGCCCGTGGAGACACTGACGGTGTGGATGCTGATGCTAACCAGCCTGTGCCTGTGGGTGCTGGCCTTTGTGCTGGAGCCTTGGCCCCGCTGGCAGTTCTCTGCACCGATGTGGGGCAGCCTGGTGTATGGCGCCTTGATCAACTACGGCTTTTCCCAGATCATCTGGTTTGGTATGGCCCGCAATTTACCGCCAGCCACCAGTGCCATGAGTATCATGGCGGTACCATTGATTGGCACCCTGGCCGCGACTCTGATACTGGGTGAGTGGCCTCAATGGGAGGACTACGTCGCTATGGTGTGTGTGATGGCAGCCATTGCAGCGGTATTGCTACCCAGCCGTCGAGCCCGTACCGCCACACCTTGAAACAAGCCCTAACCTCTTCGCTATCCTGACATCGCCCATGCAACTGCACCTGATTTTCGCCAAGGCCCGCAACGGCGTCATTGGAAAAGACAACACCCTGCCCTGGCATTTGCCAGAAGACCTGGCGCATTTCAAGCGCACCACGATGGGCTGCCCGGTCATCATGGGGCGCAAGACCTGGGACTCTTTGCCGCCGCGCTTTCGCCCGTTGCCCGGGCGTGTCAACATCGTCGTGACGCGCCAAAAGGATTGGAACGAAATCGGCACTCAGCCCTCGTATAGTCTGCCTGAAGCGCTATCATTTTGCGAGCCATTCGAACACGTCTGGGTGATTGGCGGAGCCCAGTTGTATAACCAGGCCCTGCCTTTCGCGGACACGGCGGTCGTCACCGAAATCGATGCCGATTTTGAAGGCGACGCATTTGCTCCACAATTCGGTCCACAGTGGCTGGAAACCAGTCGGGAATCGCACTCCTCGGTCAACGGGCTGAACTTCAGCTTTGTGACCTACCAGCACTCCAAACCATAAAGAACGATCACGATGTCAGGACACGGTTTTCACGTACACGGCCCCCACGACCACGAGTTGGAACACGCCCAAAAAGGTGGCCACGGAGACCACGGCGGCGCTGATAGCGGCGGCATGATCAACCAGATCGCCATGTTCACTGCCATCATCGCCACCATCGGCGCCATATTTGGCTATATGGGCGGTGCCACCCAGGCCAATGCGGGGCTGTACAAAAACAACGCGGCCATCAAGAAAACCGAGGCGTCCAACCAGTGGAATTACTTCCAGTCCAAGAGCACCAAGCAGTCACTGGCAGAAATGTCGCGCGATCTGGCGTCCCGTGAGGAGGACAAGGCCAAGTACCAAGCCAAGGTGGACCGCTACGAGAAGGAAAAGAACGAGATCAAGGTCGTGGCCGACAAGCTGGAGGCCGAGGCCACGGAATGGGACCACAAGAGTGACCAGCAAATTCACCAGCATCACCGCTGGGCCCAATCGACAACCGTCTTGCAAGTGTGTATCGCACTGGCCGCTATTGCTTTGCTGACCAAAAAGAAATGGCTGGAGTACGCCATGTTTGTCGCCGGTGCTGCCGGGCTGGTCGTCGGCGTACTAGCGGGCCTGCACATCTGATCCAACCAACACCCAAACTAAAGGCTAGAGTCCAGTCATGGCTGAATTTGATGAAGCGGACTTTAGCAGTGCAACCTACAAGGTGTTGTACCGCATCGCCGAGCGGGCCACCACAGAAGAGACCCTTTTTGACTTTGCTGGCGCCCTGCACCGCCTGCTGGCCGAACTGATTCCGGCCAAAAATCTGTACCTGTGCCTGCTCAGTGAGCAGCCGGGGCGATTGAACTTTCCCTACTATGTGGATGTGCGCGACGGTGACTCGATGCAGGAGATGGACGTACCCATTCGCAAAGGTCTTACCGAGTTCGTATTGCGCAGCGGTGTAACCGAGCTGATTGACCAACCGCGTTACGCCGCTCTGCAACGCGCAGGCGAGATTACGGAGGCCACGGGAGACTTGAGCTTCAACAGCTGGTTGGGAGTTCCCTTGCATATCCGGGGGCGCATTGGCGGCGTTTTGACCATACAAAGTTACGACGACGAGGCATCCTACAACGCGGCAGATGCACACCTGTTGTCCTTTGTCGCCCGGCATGTCAGCACGGCCATCGAACGCAAGCAGTCCTACGACGCATTGCGTGCGGCGCACGCCGAACTGGAGCGCGAAACCCGGCAACGCCGCCAAAGCGAAACCATGTACCGGGTGTTTTACGAGCTGGCGGTGCGTGCCGGTGCCGGAGACTCCTTGCACGATTTTTCCGCCCAGGTCCATGCACTGCTGGGTCAGCTGATGGTGGCACCCAATTGTTACATCTGCCTGTGCGACGTCACCAAAGGCCTCAAACACTTCCCCTATTACGTGGACGAGCGCGACGGCGATACCCTGCAAAAGACCGATGTCCCGATGCGCCTGGGGCTGACCGAGTTTGTTGTCACAACCGGCCAACCGCAACGCATAGACCAGACCCGTTTGGCGCAGTTGCAAGCCGACGGACTGGTCACCCAGGCCCAGGGCGACCTCAGCTTCACCGCATGGTTGGGGGTGCCTTTGCGCATCCGCGGCACGGTTGATGGGGTTTTGGCAGTTCAAAGCTACGACGAAGGCGTCGCCTACACGCAGGCCGATGCCGACGTATTGGCCCATGTGGCCCACCATGTGAGTGGCGCTATCGAACGCATGCAGGCCTATGAGGCCATGCACCGCTCTGAAGAACGCTACCGCAACGTGATCGAACAGGTGGGCCAGGGCATGATGGTCCTGCAGAACCAACGCGTGTTATTCGCCAACGCCAAGGCAGCGGCCATGGTGGGCGCGACCCAGCAGGCGCTTCTGCAGGGGGACTGGACCGCGCACCTGCACCCGGAAGATCGTGAACGCACCTTGCGGGTGCTCTCCGACTTGGCACAAGAGGGTGACAACAGTTCGCGCCACGAGTTGCGTCGGTTAGCGGCCGATGGCTCTACCCGCTGGCTTGAAATGGGAGCCACCCAGGTGCGCTGGGAAAACACTTTGGCAACCCTTGCTTTTCTGTCAGACGTCACGCCCCGCAAACAACTGGAACTCGCCCTGCGCCGTACCTCGTTCGAACGCGAGGCCATGTTGAACACGGCACTGGTCGGCATCAGCTTCAATGTCAAGGACCGTATCGTTTGGGTCAATGAAAAGTGCGCGGAGATGGCCGGCCTGCCACGCGACGAGTTGATGGGCCAGTCACCGCGCATCTTTTACGAATCGGATGCTGCATTCGCCGCTGAAAAACTCAAGTCGGAAACCAGCCTGCGGCTGACAGGCACCTACAACAGCGAACGTTATACCCATCGCCACAACGGCGAAAAAATATGGGTGCTGATTGCCGGGCGCTGCGTGGAACACCACGACCCGGACGCCGGTGTCATCTGGACACTATTGGATGTAACCGACCGTCGCCGTGCCGAAGATGACATACGCCAGGCATTGGAGCGACAGCGCGAACTCAACGTGCTGCGTTCGCGCTTTGTGGCCATGACCAGCCATGAGTTCCGCACCCCACTGGCATCCATTTTGTCGTCGGCCGAGTTGCTGCGTTATTACACTGAGCGTATGTCGGCAGACGAACGCGGCGAGTTGCTGAAGTCGATAGAGTCCGGGGTTCAGCGCATGACCTTGATGCTGGACCGCATTCTGCTGATCGGCAAGGCCGAGGCGGAGATGCTTGAATTCTCTCCCAAACCCATGGACCTTCGTCTCCTCCTGGAAGAGCTGGTGAAAGAGGCAAGTTTGCAACATCCCGCCGCCACCAGCCCCATCGTATTGGATTGGCAACTCGACGCAGCCGAGCGCTTATTCGATGAAAAACTCTGTCGGCATATTTTCAGCAACCTGTTGTCCAACGCATTGAAATATTCGCCAGATGGAGGCGCTGTTGTACTACGCGTCAACACCGTGGATGGACGGACGGTCTTTGAGATTCAGGACCAGGGCATAGGCATTCCGGCAGACGAACTACACCACCTGTTTGACTCCTTCCATCGCGCCAGCAATGTAGGTGCCATTGCGGGGACCGGCCTGGGCTTGTCTATTGTGAAGAAGTCCGTCGAATTGCATGGCGGCAGCATCACGGTGGCAAGCACCATCGACAAGGGAACCTGTTTCACGGTGGTACTGTGATGCATTGTTGTGTACAACTTGCCCTCTGAACACGATGACTAATGCAACACCCGTGACTGGATCGTTCTCCGCGGAGCCAACGGATTTGAACACCTTGCACCGCACCGTTGAGCGACTGCAGGCACGCGAGAGCCATTTGCTCAGCTTGCTGAACCTGGCCCGCGATGCCGTAGTGGCCATGGACCCAGAAGGCCGTGTCACCGACTGGAACCCAGCTGCTGAGAAAATGTTGGGCCACAGCCGTTCTGAGGCGATTGGTGCCAGGCTGTCAGACCTGATCATACCGGCGGAGCGGCGCACAGCCCATGAGGCAGGCCTTGCACGGTTCATGGTTACCCGCAAGCCGACCATTCTGAATCGACTGATTGAAGTGGAGGCTTTGCACCGCGATGGCCACCATGTGGCGGTCGAATTGGCTGTGTGGTCGTTCCCGTCTGGAGACAGTCTGGGTTTCGGTGCTTTCATTCGCGACATTTCAGACCGTCGCGCAGCACAAGAGGCCATACGCTCCTCGGAAGACTTCAACCGAACGGTGGTTGAACACCTGGGCGAGGGCATGGGCATCAACCAGAATGGAGTGGTGGTCTATGTCAACCGCATGGCACTGGAAATCTTACGCCGCCCACTCGACTTGGTCCTGGGCCGCAGTGTCCTGACGTGGATTCACCCTGACGACCATGCTTACGTGGCCGACCTGCGGCAACGTCGGGCCGCCGGTGAACCTGTGCCTGAGCGCTACGAAATGCGTTGTATCCACCTTGACGGCAGCGTTGGCTGGCTAGAGGCACACGCATCCGTGATCCCCTGGAAGGGCCACGCGGCGACCATGACCTTCTTCTCCGACATCACGGAGCGCAAAGCCATGATCGACACGCTGCACCGATCAGAGGAGCGTTATCGATTGGTGATCGAAAATGTCGGTGAAGGCATGATTGTCCTGCAGGGCGAGCACATTGTGTTTGCCAACGCGCGCGCCTCGGAGATTGCGCGCATTTCCCATGAAGAATTCCTGTCAGTCGGTTTCCTGCACCGGGTCCATCCCGACGACCACGCCATCATCCAGGAACGCCGCCGTCGTCGATTGGCGGGTGAGGACGTGATCAACCACTACCAGATCCGACTTCTGCAACCCGACGGAGACATCCAATGGCTGGAAATCGGCGTCACCGTAGTTCCATGGGAAGGCAAACCCGCGACCCTGACTTTCTACAAGGAAATCACCGATCGCAAGCTGCTGGAAGAGGAGTTGTACCGTACCTCTTCCGAACGCGAGGCCATTCTCAACAGCGCCCTGGTTGGTATTGTGTTTTCGCGCAGCCGTGACCATGAATGGGTCAACGACAAGTTTACTGAAATGGTGGGTTACAGCCGTGAGGAACTGGTGGGAAAATCGTCCGGCCTGGTGCACGCCAACGAGGCCGAGTGGCTTCGTGTCGGGAGCGAAACTCAGGCGGCACTGACCAGCGCAGGTACCTACACCGCCGAACGGCAACTCCGGCGCAAGAATGGAGAGCTTTTTTGGGTGCACCTTGCGGGACGCTGTGTCCGTGCGCTGGACCCGGACTCGGGTGTGATCTGGACCGTTCTGGACATCACGGAGCGCAAACAGGCGGAACAGGAAATCCGCGACGCACTGGAACGCCAGAAGGAGCTCAACGAATTGCGTTCACGCTTTGTGGCCATGACCAGCCACGAATTCCGCACGCCGCTGGCAACCATTTTGTCTTCTGCGGAGTTGTTGAAGTTTTACGGGGACCGCCTGCCGGAGCACGAAAAAATGGAGGTGATCCAAAACATTGAGACCAGCGTGCAACGGATGACCCGCATGCTTGATCGCGTGTTGTTGATCGGAAAAATCGAAGCCCAGATGCTGGATTTCAGACCTGAACCCATTGACCTGCTGGCGGTTTGCCGTGCGCTTGTCGAAGATGCGCGCACGCAGCACCCTTCGTCGCGCTGCACCTTGTTGACCGAGTTTGCGCCAACGGTGGGCGTTGGAGCCTATGACGAAAAACTCCTGGTCCACATCTTTGGCAATCTGTTGTCCAACGCTATCAAGTATTCACCCGCCGGTGGCCAGGTGGTTTTCAGGGTCTATCCGCAAGCCGGCAACATGGTGTTCCAGGTGTCAGACCAGGGCATTGGGATTCCCGGAGATGAGATTGGCCACCTGTTTGAGTCTTTTCACCGGTCCAGCAATGTAGGCAATATCCAGGGGACCGGGCTTGGCTTGGCGATTGTCAAAAACTCGGTCGACCTGCACGGTGGGCGCATTGAGGTTCAAAGCGAGCAAGGAAAGGGCACTTGCTTTACCGTACGACTGGCCACAACCGCGGTTTGAACATGAAGACAGAGGTCTCCTCCGCGCCCGACGTGATACGACATGTGGGAGCGGGTGTAATTGACACCCAGCGCAAGCCGGTTACCTACGCGTTATTGGGAGCCGCTGTTTTCTTTCTGATCCTGGGGGGCAAAAATCTGCTGGATCGGGATTACGTGACGGCTGGTTTATGCGGTATCGCAGTGGCGGTGGCACTGGCCTACGCCCATGCCATCCACTGCGGGCGGCCCCAGCCCTTGGCGGACGGGGTATTGACAACCATCGCCCTGTGTGTAGTTGCGGTCACGATAGAACGCCGGGGACTGGTCGGCGTGTTGTGGTGCCCGCCCGTCATGCTGATGCTACACCTGGTGACGAACCCGCGTGCATCGGCGACCTTTGATATCGGTGCCGTGTTAATCGCGGTACCCATGACCTATGCGCAAATCAATGGTGTCACGGCGTTCCGCATCGGCGCCATTCTGGTGATCAGCAGCGCTTTTGCGCACATTTATGCAAGGATCATGGCATCCCACCAGGCCCGCCAGGAAGAACAACGGCAACACCTGGATCTGATGGTGAGCTGCGCCAATGTCGGCGGCCTTGAGTGGGACGACAAAACACTGCACATGCGCTGCTCCCCGCGTCTGCTTGCAATGTTGGGTAACCCGCCGAATACTGACCGGCCGGATTGGAATATTCTGGACTGGGTGCATCCGCAAGACCGGGCGCGCATGGTAGATGATTTTTTCAACGTGCTACAAAACAACCTACAGCCCGGTGAAGTGCGAAAAACCCTGGCGCATGGATTTCGCTTTGTCAGTGTGCAAGGCGACACGGTTTGGGTTCATGCTGAAGCGATCGCGGTCGGTGGCGAGAGTGGCACTGCGCAAAAATTCATCGCCACATTTCTGGATATCACACAGTTGCGTGCCGCCGAGGCCGACACCCTGGCCGCGCTGAAACGCCAGACCGAGCTGAATGAATTAAGAGCTCGCTTCCTGGCCATGGCCAGCCATGAGTTTCGCACGCCATTGGCGGCTATCCTGTCTTCTGCCGAGTTGCTCAAGCAATACGACGAGCGCCTCTCTGTGCAGGACCGCGCAGACCTGCTCACCAGTGTCGAAACCGGCGTACACCGCATGGCTGCCATGCTAGACCGAATTTTGCTGGTTAACAAAGCCGACGCGCAAATGCTCGATTTCAAGCCGGAGTACCTTGATGTGCAAAAGCTCAGTGCGTCCATTGCGGAAGATCTGCGTGCGCAATCCCAAGCCAAAGAATGCTCGATTGACTTGGCGTTCACCGGTGGCGACCCCATGGGCCACTTTGACCCCAAATTGATGCACCATATCTTTGGCAATTTGCTGTCCAACGCCATCAAATACTCCCCACACAACAGTCCGGTAGTCTTTAGAATCAGGCGCGAAGAAGATCATTTTGCGTTCGATGTGTGTGATCACGGCATTGGGATCCCTGCAGTTGACCTTCCAGAGTTGTTTGAGCCCTTTCACAGGGGCAGCAATGTTGCCGACATCAAGGGAACCGGATTGGGCCTGACAATTGTGAAAAAGTCGGTCGAACTGCATCGGGGACAGATTGCGGTTGAAAGTGAACCTGGACGTGGAACCTGCTTTCATGTCACATTGTTGTCCGACAATCCATCTGCAGGGTGAGGTAAAAGATGGCACGTATCTTGGTCATAGACGATGAAACCCCCATTCGGGAGAATCTGGTGCGATTTCTGGTCCTGGAAGGGCACCAGGTCTTGCAGGCGGTAGATGGGCGAGCAGGCTTGGAGGCCATTCGCGCCCACAAACCCGACTTCATCCTGTGTGATGTGATGATGCCCCAGCTGGACGGGTTCCAAGTTCTGGAGGCGACCCAGTCCGACCCCGCACTCAAAGGTATTCCTTTTGTCTTTTTGTCGGCCAGCGCCGAACCTGAAAAACTGGAGGCGGCGCTTCAACAAGGTGCCAGTGGCTACGTCACCAAGCCCTTCAACCTTGCCAGTCTGCGGCAGTTGTTGGAAGCCCAGTTAGCCAAGCCAGCTGCACCATGAGTCAGCGAATTGTTATTGCGGAAGATGAAACGGACATCCGTGTCAATTTGACTCGTCTGCTGAGCCTGGAGGGTTATGAGGTCTGGGCTGCTCCTAACGGTCGCACGGCCTTCGACTTGGTCCGGCAACACCTTCCAGATCTGGTACTGAGCGATGTCATGATGCCGGAAATGACTGGCCACGCGTTGGTGCAGGCAATGCGAGCAAACTCGCTGACCGCCCATATTCCAACGGTTCTGCTCACCGCGAAGGCCGATCGCAGCGACCTGCGTGAAGGCATGAACCTGGGTGCGGACGATTACCTCACCAAACCATTCCAGCGCGATGAGCTTCTGGATTGCATTCGTGCGCAAGTGGAAAAGGCCGCAGCCAAACAGGTGGCGGCCCGTCAATTGGCGAGCCAGGCGCACCAGATGGCCCACTTCGATGCGGTCACGGCCCTGCCGAACCGAACCCATTTGTTGTTACTGCTGAGTCAAGCACTCAGGGACGAGGAAAACGCTGGACCCGCGCTGTGGGTAATTGGTTTGGACAGCTTGCCGCAAATGGCCCAGTTCATGGGTGTTGGCATGCTGGACGACGCGCTACGACAATTGGCCCGGCGCCTGAGCCAAGTCGCAACCGAATCTGTGCATCTGACAGGTTGCCGCTATACCGTGGGTCGTTTGGGTGATGACCGCCTTGTGCTGATGGCCCACAACTGGCCGCAAGACCGGCCCATGGACGCGCTGGCACTGGGCCTGCTGCAAGCTATGTCCCACGCCATCACCGTGGATGGCCAGGAGCAGTTTCCCGTGATCTCAGTGGGTGCTTGCGCGCAAGCCACGTCGCAGGAACGGCCCGATGCCATGATGGCGCGTCTGGACCTTGCGCTGGCCGCAGCACGCACCCGATCGGCCCATCGCATGGTGGTCCATGAACCGAGCTCTGCATCTGAGCTTTCTGCCGCTTTCAGACTGCACAATGATTTGCACCGTTCGGTGGAACGCAACGAATTGCAGGCTTATTTTCAGCCCCAGGTGATGGCGACCGACAACCGGCTCCTGGGATTTGAAGCCCTGATGCGCTGGAACCACCCCGAATTGGGACTGATCTCTCCTGTGCGTTTTATTCCCATTGCAGAAGACAACGGCCAGATCGTTCCGATGGGCGCGTGGGTGATGCAAGAGGCGTGCAGGCAAGCCGTGCAATGGCAAGACGCCCTGCCCCAAGGAAGTACCCCTCTGCGTGTGGCTGTGAACCTGTCTTTGCGTCAATTCAGCGATCGTGAGCTGCTCAACCATGTTCACCATGCGCTGGAAGCATCAGGATTGAACCCGACGCAGTTGGAACTGGAAGTGACCGAAAGTACCGCCATGCTGGATCTTCAGCACACCCTGGATGTACTCAAACAACTCAAAAACCTGGGGTTGAAACTGGCGATCGATGACTTCGGGACAGGTTACTCCAGTTTGGCATATCTCAAACGCTTTCCACTGGATGTACTAAAGGTGGACCAATCGTTTGTGCGACAACTGTGTACCAACCGGGAAGACCGGGCGATAGCGGGCGCTGTCATCAATCTGGCTCACAGCCTGGGACTGGATGTGATTGCTGAAGGTGTCGAAATACAGGCGCAACACGACTTGTTACGCGACATGGGGTGCGACCAGATTCAAGGGTATTTGCATGGGAGACCCCTACCGTCGGACGAGGTCCGGGACTGGTTATCCGGGAGGTTCCGTTGACAAAACCAGTCACGATGCGCACGTGCGTCAGGCGCTGACAAAAGCCATGCCCCCGCTTAAAACCCTCTGGCCAGGGTCAATTGTGCTGAAGGGCTCGCGGTAAGCAAACCCTAAATTCGGTGCCACGGCCCAGTTGGCTGCGGACCGCAATGGTGCCGCCATGCAATTCCACCGAGCGCTTGACAATCGCCAGTCCGAGTCCGGTGCCCGGAATATTGCCGACATTCGTCGCCCGGTGAAAACTCTCAAACAACCGAGGTAAATCTGCCTCGGGGATTCCGATTCCCGCGTCAATAACCTTGAAGACAAAACCGGTTGCGTCACAGGCTACTTCAAAGCGAATTTCCCCGCCGCCAGGGCTGTACTTGACCGCATTCGACAACAAATTTCCAAAAATATGACGCATCAATTTTTCATCCAAATAGGCTTGCACCTCTTGCCCACAGGGGCTGAATGTCATGGAATGCTGCAAGGACCCGGCGTTGTCCAGTTCGGTTCGCAAGTCCTGCACGATGGATTTACACAAGGCATCCACGGCGACAAGAGCCGGCTTGCATTCAAGACGCTCTTCCTCGTCCTTGCCAATCACCAGAATATCCTCCAGCATTTTGGTCATGCGCTTGACCGCAACCCAAATCGAGTCAAACAGCCCAGTGCGTTCGTGCACAGGTAACCGGTCGTAGTAGTGGCTGAGCAATTCAGTTGACGAAAGAATAGTTGCCAACGGCGTTCTGAACTCATGGGATGCCATGGATACAAAGCGAGACTTCAACTGGTTCAGCTCCTTTTGCTTCTCCAGGGAAGTCTGGATTTCTTCTTCGGCCAGTCTGCGTTGCGTGATGTCTCGGATGAAGGAACAAAACTCGAATTTGGATGGATCATCCAGTGACACCCGCGTGATCGCCAACTCGATGGGGAACTCACGCCCGGACTGGTGCAGCGCGGTGATTTCAATGCGCCGGTCGATCACCCGGGAAGGTGCCCCACTCATGTAACGCGCCATGCCCTCTAGATGTGCGTCACGGTGCTGGTGCGGGATGATGGTGGTGTGAAGGCTTCGGCCTACAGCCTCTTGCGCAGACCAGCCAAAGATCATCTGCGCTTGAGTGTTCCAGCCCACAATAAAACCGCCCGAATCAACTCTGATCACCGCATCCAGGGCTGTGTCCACAATGCCCTGCAGTTTCTGGCGACTCTCGCCCAGCTGAGTCAGTGTGGCTTGCATCTCCTGGGTACGTGCGGCGATACGTGCCTCCAGCTCGTTATTGAGTACTTTGAGTTCCTGGTCGATACGCTCGCGCTCGGCAATATCCTCCACCAGGCGCGCCTGTGTCAGTCGCAACTCGTCAATGGCCAGATCGGCGCGGCGCTGCGCCTCGGCGGCAGCCTCATAGGCCTGTGCGTTGTCCAGTGCAATCGCTCCGTAGGCACACAGTGTGTGGAAAATCGACCGTTCGCGTTCGCCATAAACATGTTGCCGTGGCGACTGTATCGTCATCACCCCCAGCAGGCGGTCACCAACCATCAGCGGCGCATACAACATGCTGTAAGTGGGCAAGGTGCCGGGAACCCAATTGCCGGTGATGACGCCAGGTTCGATCTCAATCAGAACTTCCTTGCGCTCACGCGCACACCGCGCCGACAACGCGGTGGGGCTATTCATGGAGACGCGCGAGATCGGCAGTGCAACACCGGCCTCGATGCCAAAAACCATCTTGAGAAAGGCGTGTTCTGGTTCCGCCAGGTAAACCGCAAAGGCCGTCGCATCCAGCAAATGGTGCACATGGCGGTACAGCGCTTCGCAAACCGCGCTGGCATCGAGGCTGCCGGTAATTTCACGTCCTATGATTCCCAGCGTTTCCAGAGTGGCCGCGGTCTCTCTTAACGTTGCGGCCAATTTGCGGTGCTGTTCGGTATCTGCACGGGCCTGCTCAACCTGTTGCCGCACCTGCAAGGCCAGCACCCGCTTTTGTGCTTCCTGTCGGCGGGATTTTGCCCGGGCCGCACTGGCTGCCAGGCTATGCTGGTAGGCGGCTGCAAAATCACCAGCATCAGCGTGAGCCGCCGCGACCTGCTCCAACAGTTCAGGGGAAGCGTCATAACCACTGATGGTCGCAGCAATGTCCAGTGCCTTGGTGAGATAGTGCAGTGTCGCCGTGGCAGCAATCAGTCCTGCGGGCGACTCCAACGCATGCTCCATGTACAGCTGCGCCATAACGCGCAATGCTTGGATCTGGCCTTCTGCGCTGCCTTGCTGCTGCGCCAAATGCAGTGCTGCCACTGCCTTGGCCTGTGCCTCCCGGGGTCGGCCCAGGCGTAGCAACGCGCTCGCCTGTCCGCGCCAGGCTTTGATAATCAAGTCGGGTTCGGCCAGAGATTTGACGTGCCCTTCCAGTTGTTCAAAGGAGTCAAGACCAGCCTGATAGTCCCCCACGTCGATCGCCAACTGCCCCAGATTTCCCAGACCCAGGACGTAATTGCGCGAACCAGCCTGACTGGCCATCTTCACGAGGGCTTCACGCAGGTAAGCCGTGGACTCATCATGCCGTCCCAACAATCGCATCACGTCACCCAATTGCATCAGGCAAAAACCGATGCTGGCCGGCCATCCGGCGGTGCGTGCCAACGCCAACGCTCGCTCGCTCCAAACCAGTGCGGAATCCAGATCGCCTAGCGTGGCAAACGACTCGGCAGCGTTGGTAACGGATACCAGGGCATGCCGGATTTGGCCGCTTTCGAGCGCCGCGTGATAAGCCGCCAAGTCATGGCGGATGGATTCTCCAGGGTTATCGGTCAAACCCGCCACATTAGCACGTGCTGCTGCCACCCAAGCCAACACACATGCGGGATAAACGATCTCCGATGGAAAGTGACGTGACAGCGCAGCGGCCGTGGCGACGGGCTCGCGAAAAGACGCATTGACCAGTTTGCGGGCACAAGCACACGCGATCCGGGTCAAATCTTGCGCTTCGGTATACGCTGCCAAAGCAAGGTCCAGACTTAGAGCGACCTGTGTACTGTCGCCACGATCGACCCAGATAGAGGCCTGAAGCCAATGGGCATCGCCCAAACCCTGCGCGTCATCCAGTGCGCCAAAGGCGCCCGACGCCACCTGGGTCAGTTCCTGAGCTTGGTCGACATTGCCGAACAACAGGGCAATCTCGGCCCGCAACAATCCAAGACGGGCCTGCATGCGCCGATGGTTGTGCTGACTCAGCCGCTTGTCGGCCTCATCGGCCAGGGTCAGGGCACGTTCGCAGTCGCGCTGACGCAGGTACCAGGCCAGGTTAACGGACGCCTCCAACCATGCGTCACCATGTTGCAACGGCAACGCGTTTTCCAATGCGGCAAGCGCTTCGTTAACCTGGAAGAGTTCCATCAAGGGATTTGCCGGCGCTGGTAGCCAACGACAGAGACCTGGCTTCCATGAGCCGGATCACCGTGGGCCATTGGGTCGTTATGTAGTCAACCACAGCTTGTGCACTGGAAAAACGTCGCGAGGGGTCCTTGTGCATCGTCCGGTCTAGCAGATCCTGAAACTCGGAAAACTTTGGCTCAAAACGCGGCGGTGGCGAGTGCATGTGTTGTTGCAGCAAGGCCTCCATGTGATCGGCGACATAAGGACGTTTTCCGGTGATCATTTCATAAAAGATGACACCCAAGGAATAAATATCACTGGCGGGACTGACAGCCCGAGCACCGGCCTGTTCCGGACTCATGTAATACGGTGAACCGACAATTTCACCATGCTGGGTGTGCTCCATATCTTGATTGGCATGTTTGGCCACGCCAAAGTCAATCAACGCCACGCCCCCATCCGAACGCAACATCAGGTTGTCGGGCTTGACATCGCGGTGCACGATCCCCAGGGCATGGATTTGGGAGAGCGCCCTTCCGACCTGCACCGCAATGGCAAGGGATTCAAACGGCGACAACCCGGAAGCTACCCGGTTCTTGATGTCGCCGTGCGGAAAATATTCCATCGTGATAAAGGCGTTTTCGTCGGTCACTCCATGGTCAAAAATACGTGCTACGTTGGGATGGTCAATTTGCTCCAGCAAGGCGTACTCTTGAATGAACCGGTTCAGCAGACTGCTGTCTTGATTGAAACGGGTATCCAGCAGCTTCAAGGCAATTTCCAGGCCGTCGATCTCTCGGACCGCTAAGAACACTTCTGACATACCGCCGCCGCCCAAGCGGCGAACCACACGATAGCCCTTGATACGAAGGGCAGTCGCTGATTCGGCGACGGCCGTCGGTCCCGTCTTTTCCAGGGCTTGAAGACGCTTCATGCGGGCTGTTACAGCATCGAGCACTTCGTCGCGCGAAAAAGGTTTGCCCAGGTAATCGTCAGCCCCCAGGTTCATGCCACGGCGACGGTCCATCCGATCCGTGCGGGCTGTCAAAAAGATAAAAGGAATCGCAGCGGTCAGCGGATCAGCCCTCAAAGCTTCCAGGAGGCCATAGCCGTCGAGTTCGGGCATCATGACATCCGACAAGATCAGGTTTGGCATCTCCAGACGTGCAATCTCCAGACCCGCTTTTCCATTGCTGGCTTCAAACAACTCAAAGCCTTCCAGTCGCAACATGCGCACTAGGTTGCTTCGAATTCCATCTTCGTCTTCAACCACCAGGATCTTCAAATTCGTGCCCGATCTTTGAGAAATTGTGACCATACCAACAACCTATGCCGACTCCACTATACCGCCTGCGCCTGGCAATGCGATACTCGCGCCCTTGTCGCGCCAGCCACCTGTCGACACCGGTGCTCAACCGAAATGCTATGGATTTTATAGCTTCCCATTGAAATTTTTCGGGGGCTGACGCCCCAATTTATTGAGACAATTACCATGAAACTTGCCACCTGGAACGTCAACTCGCTGTCTGTGCGCCTGCCCCAGGTGCTGGACTGGCTTAGCCACAACCCTGTCGATGTGTTGGCCCTCCAAGAGTTAAAAATGACGGACGACAAGTTCCCCGCCGCTGCCTTTGAAGCGGCGGGTTACTGCGCCCAGTGGTTTGGACAGAAAACCTACAACGGCGTGGCCCTGCTGTCACGCACACCCGCCACCGACGTGGTGAAAAACATCCCCGGCTTTGACGACGACATGGCGCGGGTGATTGCCGGCACCGTGCTACCGGAGGGCACCTCGTACGGTACAACGGGCGTGCGCGTGATTGGCGCCTATTTTCCCAACGGGCAGGAGCCGGGCAGTGACAAGTTCGAATACAAGATGGAGTGGCTCAAGGGCCTGCGCCAGTGGGTCAAGACCGAACTGGAAACGCACCCCAAACTGGTGCTGATGGGCGACTGCAACATCACCTTTGATGACCTGGACGTGTGGGACCCGGTTGGACTGAAGGACACCATCCACTGCACCGAAGAAGAGCGTTACCATCTACGCGCGCTGATTGCGCTGGGGCTGCACGACAGCTTCCGCCTGTTCGAGCAGCCACCCAAGAGTTTTTCTTGGTGGGATTACCGCGACATGGGCTTTCGTCGCAATCGCGGGCTGCGCATTGACCACATCCTTATCAGCCATGCGCTCAAACCAATGGCCCAGGCCTGCATCGTCGACAAGACTCCACGTAAGAACGAGCGCCCGAGCGACCATGCACCGGTCGTACTGACGCTCGCTTAAGCTATTTAAACCGTAGCACTCAACGCTGTATCGGCGAGGGCTAATGCCTCATTTCACCCTCAGGCCAAGAGGCTGTCGGCAGCCACGTAGGTGTAGCCCAGGTCGCGCGCTACAGCTTCGTAGGTAAGTTTGCCTTCGCACACGTTCAGGCCGTTGCGCAGATGCGCGTTGTCACGCATCGCGGCTTTCCAGCCTTTGTTGGCCAGGGCCACGGCGTGGGCTATGGTGGCGTTGTTCAGGGCGAAGGTGGATGTGCGGGCCACTGCACCGGGCATGTTGGCCACGCAGTAGTGCACCACGCCGTCCACCACGTAGGTCGGTTCGGCATGGGTGGTGGCGTGCGAGGTCTCGAAACAGCCGCCCTGGTCAATGGCTACGTCCACAATGACGGCGCCTTTCTTCATGCGGCTAATCATGTCGCGCGTTACCAGCTTGGGGGCGGCGGCACCAGGGATCAGCACGCCGCCAATCACCAGGTCAGCGTCCAGCACGGCTTCCTCAATGCTCGTGGCTGTGGAGTAGACGGTGCTGATGCGGTTGCCAAACACCAGGTCCAGTTGGCGGAGGCGGTCCATGCTCTTGTCGATGACCGTAGTGCGGGCACCAAGGCCCACGGCCATTTGCATCGCATTGGTGCCGACCACACCGGCACCGATGATGACCACATGCGCAGGGGCCACACCGGGCACACCGCCCAGCAGCAAGCCGCGGCCGCCGTGTTCTTTTTCAAGATGGGTGGCGCCGGCCTGGATGGCCATGCGGCCGGCCACCTCACTCATGGGTGCGAGCAGCGGCAGGCCGCCTCCGGGCCCGGTGATAGTTTCATACGCGATGCACACGGCGCCCGACTTGACCAGGGCGGCTGTCTGCTCTGGGTCCGGCGCCAGATGCAGGTAAGTGTACAGAATCTGCCCGGCGCGCAGCATGGCGCATTCCACAGGTTGGGGTTCCTTGACCTTCACGATCATCTCGGCGCGAGCAAAGATGTCAGCGGCCGCGGCCACCAGCTCGGCGCCTGCGGCCTGGTAATGGACGTCATCCAGACCGATGGCGGTACCGGCGTTGGTCTGCACCAGCACTTGATGCCCATTGGCGATGAGTTCGCGCACACTGGCCGGTGTCAGGCCGACACGAAACTCGTTGTTCTTGATTTCCTTGGGGACTCCGATCAGCATGGCGCTATCTCCTGTTTTTGTGAAAGAAACGCCATTGTGCGCAAAATTCCAAAAAATAGTAGCTTCATGCATTGAATATGCATGTCATTACAAACGCTAATGCTTCCCCACTACTGCAAACTATCGGACGGAAAAAATTCGCTATGATTTAGATAGCAGTTTACGCAGTATCGGCGAGGGCTGTAGCCAGTTTCACTTCAGGGCCACCCCAAGGTGAAACAGCGCCCCCTCGGGGCTGAAGCCCGCGGCTCCACGCCTGCCTGCGCAGGCAGGGACGAGCTGAAGAGTCCTTGCCTCTGGCATGGGCACGTACAGCGGCCACACGCAGTAGGCAAGCGTGGGGGCCAGTTTCACTCCAAACCCAACTCCTGAATCTTGCGCGTGATGGTGTTGCGGCCGATACCCAGCTTTTGCGCGGCCTCGATCCGTCGGCCTTTTGTATTGGCCAAGGCTGCCAAAATCAGGCGGGATTCAAATCGGTGTGTCAGGGCATCCCATACATTGGATTGCCCCGCACTCAGCAGTGTCGTGGCCTCTGCTTCCAGTTCGCTTTCCCATCCAACTGCCGCACCGATCAGCAGGGGCGTCACCTGCCCCACGCTGACCGGCCGACTCTCAGCGTCCGAGAAGCCCTGGGGCGCCACGCTTACTTCGGGTATCGCAATACGCGGCGGTACTGCATGGGCTTGCAAAACGCCTACTTCAGGTGGCAAATCCTTGGGTTCTATGACTTGGGCCGGTGCCATCACTGTGAGCCAATGACAGATGTTCTCCAACTGTCGCACATTGCCTGGAAATTGGAACTGTTCCAACCAGGACAACGACGCATCGGAAATCCGTTTGGGATCAACGCCGAGTTGCTGCGCACTTTGCTGCAAGAAGTGACGCGTCAACATGGCAATGTCTTCAAGCCTTTCCCGCAAAGCCGGCAAACGCAGACGAATAACGTTGAGGCGGTGAAACAGGTCCTCGCGAAACACCCCGTCCTTGACACGCTGCTCCAAGTCCTGGTGTGTCGCGGCGATCACTCTGACGTTTGCCTTGACAGCGCTGTGGCCACCGACCCGGTAGAAGTGCCCATCACTCAGAACGCGCAGCAGGCGGGTTTGCAACTCAAACGGCATGTCGCCGATTTCATCCAGGAACAGGGTGCCGCCATCAGCCTGCTCAAAGCGGCCCCGGCGCATGGTTTGCGCACCGGTGAAGGCGCCGCGCTCATGGCCAAATAGTTCGCTCTCCAACAGATCTTTCGGAATGGCCGCCGTGTTGATCGCCACAAAGGGGCCATTGGCTCGGGGCGAGTGTTTGTGCAAAGCACGTGCCACCAGTTCCTTGCCGGAACCCGATTCACCGGTAATCATGACCGTGACGTTGCTTTGAGAGAGGCGTCCAATCGCCCGAAACACGTCCTGCATGGCCGGCGCCTGCCCCAGCATTTCGGGTGTCTCGCCCATGCGCTCCTCGGCCACTTCTTCGCGCTGACTCTCCTCCACTGCGCGTCGAATCAGCTCAACGGCCTTGGGCAAATCAAAGGGTTTGGGCAAATATTCAAAAGCGCCACCTTGAAAGGCGCTGACGGCGCTATCCAGATCGGAAAACGCCGTCATGATGATGACCGGCAAGCCAGGGTGCTTGGCTTTTACCTTTTCAAGCAACTCCAGACCCGAGCCGCCCGGCATACGGATGTCACTCACCAGAATCTGTGGGCCCTCGTCATCGGCAGCGGTATTCAGCGCGCTCAGCACATCCCTGGAATTCGAGAAACTGCGCGTGGGCAAGTGTTCGCGGAGCAGCGCTTTCTCCAGTACGAAGCGTATGGACTGGTCATCATCTACTATCCAGATCGGCTTCATTGTTTTGCGTCCCCTATTCAAAATAACTTTGCGGGACAGTCCGCAGCTACGCGCAGCGAGCCAGCTCTGTCCTCAACACTTCACGGCAACGGAATCAATATCTTGAAATCCGTACGGCCTGGCACGCTGTCGACTTCGATCAATCCGTGGTGCTGTTGTACAAAGGTTTGCGCCAATGTCAGCCCCAAGCCGGAGCCACCTTCCCTGCCCGACACCAGCGGATAGAAAATGCGGTCCTTGATCGAATCTGGCACGCCAGGTCCGTTGTCGATGACATGCAATTCCAATGCCAACCGATAGCGCTGTTTGCCAAAAGTGATCTGACGCAGTACACGGGTGCGAAATGTCAGCACGGCGTCACCTTCCTGAATGCGATCCACCAGTGCCTGGCACGCGTTGTGGGCAATGTTCAGCACGGTCTGGATCAGCTGTTCGTGATCGCCACGAAACTCCGGTATGGACGTGTCATAGTCACGTACCACCTTCAACCCCTTGGGGAACTCGGCCAGTATCAAGGACCGCACACGTTCGCAGACCTCATGGATATTGACATCACTGACCATGTGCGGCCGACGGTGCGGCGCCAAGAGACGATCGACCAGACTCTGCAGCCGGTCCGCTTCGTGAATGATGACCTGGGTGTATTCGTTCAGGTCTGGTGACTCCATCTCCATCTCCAGCAACTGCGCAGCGCCCCTGATGCCGCCCAAGGGATTCTTGATCTCGTGCGCCAGGTTGCGAATCAACTCCTTGTTGGTCTGCGCTTGCTCGGCCAGACGTTCTTCACGGTCTTGGCGGGTTTGCTGCTCCAGCGGAATCATCTCAACAATGATGTCTGAGACAGGCTCCGTCCAACTGATGATGACATGTACGGGCATTGGCTCCGTGCCCATCCGCTTGAGGAAGGCGTCATAACGCAGCACGGCAAATGCATTGTCGCGCACGCCATGCAAGGCGGTCTGTAGCAACGAAGGTTCGGTAAACGTGTCGGCTAGGGCGGATCCCACAATGGTGCGCCGCGAAATTCCAAGGGCGTCTTCCAGCGCTGAGTTAGAAAACTCGACCAAGCCATTGGTCCCCACCACTGCCACCAAAGTGGCAAGAAGGTCAAACGACTGGAACCGGGAAGGTGCGTCCAAGCGGCTTACTTCGCCGACGACACAGCGGTAGATGGCACTCGCGCCAACTCCCGTCGGATGCCCTCAATGTCCGCCTCATTGCGGCTGATGCTGGCTTTCAATTCGGCCACACGGTCAAGGTACTTTTGGTGGTTGCGTGTCTCTGGGCCCAGTTTTTCGGGTTCACCACTGTTGTATTCCTTGAGCAATTCAGCATGACGTGCTTCCGCTCTCTTTAGTTCAGACTCCAGAATCAAACGGGTATCCGAGTCTTTGGCGCGCTGGTCCGCAGCGTCCACGCGCTGGCCGGCCTGAGACGCTGACGCCACTCGCGTACCGACAGACTTTTGAGCCTGCACCACGGTGACATTACCACCGGAGATCAGCTTGCAATTGCGAGCTTGCCCTTCGGACACAGTGTTGGTGTACTCGTTGCCACATCGGTAAATACGATCCTGGGCGAAGCAGGTCGTGGTGGCGACGATCAAAGCCACAAACGGAATCAAATTTGCTGTTTTCATGCTGTGTCCACGCAACAAGGTGCAGGGCTGGCTCGCCAGTATGCGTTAAAAATATGGCAAACGCAAAATAAGGCTATGTTCATATGCACATTGGACCCGCATGGCAACGTTTGGTTTCAAATAAAAAGGACGGCAAGTGCCGTCCTTTTTTTTGGGGAGATGAGCTGATCGCAGCGCGAAGCTCGATTCCTGAACAATTACAAAGAGAAATACATGTCGTATTCAACCGGGTGCACCGACATGCGGTA
>ERZ724520.484-NODE-484-length-21457-cov-4.476778_pt1 | contig 21457 bp, 14 predicted proteins | sample MGYA00376053_ERZ724520 | MGnify/ENA primary metagenome ERZ724520 (study PRJEB28724, sample SAMN07190886) | activated sludge metagenome | isolation source: activated sludge of sewage treatment plant in Hong Hong | place: USA: Christiansburg, Virginia | collected...
CTGGAGCTTATAGAAAAGTGCAAGATGTAGTTAGCAGTACTGTTGGCGTAACATATAACTCATTAACAAATACATGGATAAAATCTCATATAGGAATGGGAGGAATATGGTTTGATCAAGTATATTATAGCAAAGCACGAGATATGGCTCGTTTTGGTTTATTAACTTTAAACAAAGGCATTTGGAATACTGATACTATAATGAAAGATTCTATGTACTACAAAGCAATGGTTAATACTTCACAACCCTTAAATAATTCTTATGGCTATTTATGGTGGTTAAATGGAAAAGCTAGTTCTATGGCCCCAGGCTTTCCATTTGTTTTTCCTGGCACGTTAATTCCAAATGCACCAAGTGATATGTATTGTGCATTAGGAAAAAATGATCAAAAAATTTATATAGTTCCAAGTCAAAAAATTGTAATTATAAGACAAGGAAATACTGCTGGTGGATTTAATTTAGCATTATCATCTTTTGATAATATGGTGTGGGATTACATTAATAAACTAACTTGTGCTACAAACCTAAATGAAATAGTAAATAATAACACTTATACTATTTACCCTAATCCTGTAACATCACACTTAACAATAGATAACGGTGCATTAGCAATAAAATCGTTTAAAATTTATGATGTATTGGGGAATTTAATTACTGAGAATACTATTCCCACAAACACACAAACTATAACTGTAGATTTAAATAGTTATTCAATCGGGCTTTATACCATTGAAATAGAAAACAAAAATCACACAATAACTAGACAGAAAATAGTAAAGAATTAAGTAAAACTTCCATGTAAACCCAGCTTCATTTTTCTTTTTTTCCTTGACGAAAAAAAGAATCCGCCAACTGGCGGACAAGGACGAAAGCCATATTTTATTTTTAATCGCACGAAAAGGCTTCCCGCAAACTGCTTTAAAAATAAAATTTCACACCTTTCGTCCACATCCAACGCACTACTACTAACGTATGCGTTAGTTTTAAAGCAAGCAAAAAAAACGACTGATTAACTTATAGTAATTTAGTCTGTGAATTTAATATTCAAAAAAAACAAAAATCTTATTTCCATTTTTTAAATTACTTAGGTGACTCATACCGAAAACAAACTTAATCACACTGCACCAAATGAGGTGTTAACATAAATTTATCCAATAGAGTTTCAATGCGTTCGGTAAGTTTATCGGTTAAAGCTAAACGTTGGCATTTTGGTAAACTATCAGATAACCTATGGATTTCGCCTTGGTGCTGATTTTTTACAAGTGTTTCAATATCATCAATAGCAAATAATTTCAATTTATTGATGTATAAATTTTTATGGAAATAAATTTCTAAAATGCGGCGAGGCGTTCCAATTACAATATCAGCTCCAAAATAAATTTCTTCGCCTTGTTTATCTATTTTACCTTTTTCGTGAGCTACATGGATACGCAAATCACTACCAGCTGCTAATAATTTAAATTGTGCAAACAATGCATCACAAGATTCTACAGTTGGCGAAATAATTAAAGCACGAGGTACATCTTCTACCGCGTATTTTAATTTATGTATTGTTGTAATTGCCAAGGTTGTTGATTTACCAGTTTTTTCAGGACTTTCAATTACAACATCAACTCCACTATTTATTTTAGAAATACATAATTGCTGAAGCGCATTTGCTTCCAATATATTATTTACCTCTAATGCTTCATTTAATACTTTACTAAATTTTTTATTGAACATATTTTATATTTTTATAGCTACAATAGAAACGTCATCTACCTGTTCTAGTTTATTTCTCCAATTATTAAACACCAATTCTAACTCATTTTTTTGTAATTCCATAGTTTTATTAGAAATACTTAATAGCAAATTTATTAGAGGCTTATATTTAAACTTTTTACCACTTGGTCCACCAAATTGATCTGCAAAACCGTCTGTACATAAATAAATTATATCACCTTTTTGCAATTGTATAATTGTACTTGAAAAGGGAATTTCATCCTCCAGATAGTAGCCTACAGGCATTTTATCTGCTTTATATTCAATAATTTCATTATTACGTAATAACCACAATGGGTTATTAGCACCAGAAAACTCCAAAGTATTATCTAATTTGTTCCATACACACAAGCTAATATCCATTCCGTCTTTTTGCTTAACTGTGCTTGTATTTTGTTCGAGAGCAGTAATAATTTTTGACCTTAGTTTATTTAATATAATATCTGTTTTAAATAATTTATTATCAATCACTATTTCATTTAATAAACTATTACCAAGCATACTCATAAAACCACCTGGCACTCCATGTCCAGTACAATCAGCCAAAGCAAAAACGGAACGGTTATTTGGAGTATTATAAGCCCAATAAAAATCACCACTTACTATGTCTTTAGGTTTAAAAAATATAAAATGCTCCTTTGACACTTTTTCCCATACAAATTTATCAGGTAAAACAGCACTTTGAATACGTTTAGCGTAATTTATACTATCTATGATTTCTTTTTGTTTTTCTTCAATTAATTCTTTTTGATGAACAATCTCCTCATTCTGCATTTCAACTTGCATTTTTTGATTTTCAATAATTAAATTTTGTTTTTTAGTTTTTCTGTAATTAAAAAAGGCTAAACTTCCAAATATCGCAGTGGCAAGTAATCCCAATGCCCCACAAATTATAATAATTGTTTTTTGCTTATTTTGTTTTTCTTTAGCCAAAATTTCTGCAGACTGGTTCCTAATTTGCAATTCTTTTTTTTCTCCTGCATATTTAGCTTCTAAATCAGTAAACTGCTTACGCATATCTTCACTATTTATTGAATCAGATATATTTATTAAATCCATCAATCCAATATAAGCCTCATTTATTTTCCCATTCTTATGCTTAATTTTAGCATAAGTCATTAAAATAGTATTTTTATCAGATAATGAGCTAATAGAATCACAAATTACCATTGCTTTATCAATTACTTGCTCAGCCTCTTTAATTTGCCCTAAGTAAAAGTAAGAATTTGAAATAGTTTTTAAACACTTGATTTCCTCATGCAAATTTCCATTCTCCTGAAAAATCACTAAACCTTTTTGTGAAATAAGTAATGCATTTTTATAATCATTAACTGCTAAATAGTATTGTCCTCTTAACTCATAAGCCGAAGCTCTTAGATTTTCATTCCCAAATTTTTCACTTAACAAAAGAGCCTTATTTAAATAAGTGTTCATTTTGCTTGCCTTTCCTAAATTCAAGTAAGTAGATGAAATATTTAAATAATTTGTAATAATAAGAGCTGTATCATTTATATCACTTGCAGAATTGATTGCCAAATTATAATACTCTATAGCCTTATTAAACAAAATTGTATCAAAATTAGTATTTGTACTATTATTATAACAGGAAGCAATATTGCCATACAATAATGCTAAATGTTTTTTATTCTTTGATTTATTGAAAAATTTTGCGGCAACTTCATAATATTTAATTGCCTTATTATAATTATTTAAATAAGTATAACTAGCACCTAAATTGAAAAAAGATTTAGCTAATAATTCTTGATTTTGAATGAGATTTGATTCACGCACAGATTGGATGTTTATCCTCAATCCTTTATCATACTCATTTTTTAAATTATATATATAACTAATATTAAAGTAGGCACGAATTCTACCAGTTTTAAAATTAATTTTATCGCAAATATCTTTTGCTTTAAAATAGAATAACAAAGCAGAATCAATATTTGTATTTTCTAATTCGAAACCACAATCTATTAAATTATTTACTTTATTTGTGTCGTCCTTACTATTAAGTAATGCGAGTATTTCGTTTTTATTATAACTAATTTGAGACTTTAATTTAACTTCAATACCTATAAAAAGTATTAGAAAAAAAATATAGTGAAATTTAGTCATTTATTTTACCCAAATAATTTACTAAAAACATCTTCCATTTTGCTTACAGCAATAACATCTATTTTTAGTTGTTTTAAATTTAAGCCTTTTAAATTATATGTAGAAATAAATATTTTCTCAAAACCTAGTTTTTGAGCTTCAAAAATTCGTTGTTCAATACGACTTACTGGGCGTATTTCGCCTGTTAAGCCCACTTCAGCTGCAAAACATACATTTTGAGCAATTGGTAAATCTTCATTACTTGATAAAACTGCACACACAAGGGCTAAATCAATTCCTGGGTCTTCTACTTTAATTCCTCCTGCAATATTAATAAACACGTCTTTTGCACCTAACCTAAATCCACAACGTTTTTCTAATACCGCCAAAAGCATAGATAATCGGCGTAAATCAAATCCTGTTGAAGAACGTTGTGGAGTGCCATATGCAGCAGTACTAACTAATGCCTGTGTTTCAATTAACAATGGTCTATTACCTTCTAAAGTTGCAGCAATTGCTACTCCACTAGTAGCTTCGTTTCTATTGGTAATTAAAATTTCCGAAGGATTAAGCACTTCTTTTAAACCATCTCCATTCATTTCGTAAATCCCCATTTCATTAGTACTACCAAACCTATTTTTTGTAGCTCGTAATAAACGGTAAATATGGTTTCTATCGCCTTCAAATTGCAAAACAGTATCAACCATGTGTTCCAATATTTTTGGTCCTGCCAAACTACCTTCTTTAGTAATATGTCCAATCATAAATACAGGCACATTGGTTTCTTTAGCAAAACGCAAAAACTCAGATGCACATTCCCTAACCTGACTAACACTACCCGGACTACTATCAATATAACTTGTATGAAGGGTTTGAATTGAATCTATTACCACTAACTGAGGTTGAATTTTTTCTACCTGTACAAATATATTTTGTGTGTTAGTTTCTTGAAGTATAAAACAGTTTTCGGTAGTAATACCAATACGTTCGGCACGCATTTTTATTTGTTGTTCACTTTCTTCGCCACTTACATAAAGTACTTTTAAATTCTTTAAACGCAGAGCCAATTGAAGCATTAAAGTAGATTTACCAATACCAGGTTCACCACCAAATAATACTAAACTACCAGGTACAATACCTCCACCCAAAACTCGAGTTAATTCTTGGCCAGGAACCGGAATACGAGGATATTCAGAAATTCCAATTTCTTGTAATAATACGGATTGGTTTGATTTATGATTTTCGTTTTTATTTGCTGAAAACAATTGCAAACGGTCATTTTTTGTTTCTTTATGAATTACTTCTTCTACAAGGGTATTCCATTCATTGCAACTATTGCATTTACCAGCCCACTTAGCTGATTGCGCTCCACAACTCTGACAGAAATAAGATGTTTTAACTTTTGACATATTTCAATTTTATAAATCAAAATTACACTGTTTTATAGTATAAGATTGCTACAAATTGTAGAAATATGAAAAAACTACAAATCTTACTCAACACTAAGCCACCATTGCTTGTAATCTTGTTGTAATGCATTTAAATTAACTATTTCCCCAATTAAAGGAGTTACTAGAGATAGCATTTCGGTTTTATTATATTCATAAACTTTAGACAAAGGTTCATGCCAGGCATGATTTGCTAAAGCAAATTTCCCAGAATGAACAGGAAATACATGTTTAGCATTTAACTCCTTTGCCACATTTAAAAATTCATGAGGATGTGTGTGAATATATTTCCAATTTTTATCGTATTGACCATTCTCTAAAATAACTAAATCAATCTCTCCAAAACGCTTTCCTATTTCTGCAAAATGAGTATCATAACCACTATCGCCTCCAATAAAAATTTTCATACTGGGAGTTTGCAGTAAAAAAGAAGCCCATAATGTTTTATTTCGCACTAATCCTCTTCCCGAAAAATGCCTAGCAGGTAGGGTATTTACAACAAATCCAGATTCTAAATTTATATTACTATGCCAATCATTTTCAATAATTTGTTCATTTTTAAATCCCCAATGCTTGAGATGTGAACCAGTTCCCAATCCACAAACAATCACTTTAATTTTAGATTTCAATTTTATAATTGTTTTATAATCTAAATGATCCCAATGATCATGAGTTATAAATAAATAATCTATCTCTGGAATATCATCTGCACTATAAATATTAGCTCCCTTAAATGCTTTAATACTTCCTGGAACAGGTGAGGCGTTACCACTTAGAACAGGATCAACTAAAAAACGTTTACCATCAAGTTGAAAGTAATAAGATGAATGGCCAAACCACACTAATAAATTTTGATTAATATCTAATGTATGCAAATTAGTTTTTATGGCGGGGATTTCCTTTAGTGGTTTAACTCTTTGTTTATTACCATAAATAAATTCCTTTAAAACAGTATAATAACTAGCACCTTCCGTTAAAGCTGGAGTGTAATTTAAATTAGCAAATGACCCATTTTTAAAATTAGGCGATTTTTTTATAAGTTCTAAATGTTCGCCACTAGGGTGTTTTCCGAATTTTGGTAAATAAAAAAAAGAAACTATTAAAAGTGAAGAAAGAAATAGAATAAGAAAAAATAAAGTCATGATTATAATTAAGGTACAGTAAATTCTATTTTAAATCAAGGGTATTTTTATTTCCAATATGTTCGAAATTTGTTTCCAACCATTTGTCGCAAGCCTTATAGCCAGCATCTTTTAAATACATCATAAAATCCCAGGATGTATTTAATTTTGAAGATAAATTCAAATCACCTAATTCTGATTCGGCACTAATATTATGAAGGAAAACAGGTTTTAAATCGCCATCAAGCGTAATCCCTTTTTCAATGAGTGATTGTTTAAACTGAATTAATTTTAACTCAAGAATTAATGATGAATTAAAACTTATTTCATTAATACGGTCCTTTATCTCTTCAATTTTTTCAGGGATATTCTTTATATTTTTTGGATTAATTTGTACTAGCAAAATGTCTTCTGTGCCAATTGTATTATCAACTAAAGGCTGAATAATTGGGTTTCCACTAAATCCACCATCCCAAAAATATTCTCCGTTAATTTCAACTGCATCATACATATAAGGTAAACATGCAGATGCTAAAATTGTTTTAGCAGTAATTTCTTCATGGCCAAAAATTCTTGGTTCACAGGTTTTAACGTTAGTTGCACAAACAAATAATTTTGGTGGATTTAATTTATGAAGCTCTTCAAAATCAATAACTTCATTTAATATTTTTTCGAGTGGGTTATATTGTAAAGGATTTAATTGTTTAGGAGTAAAGTTTTCGGTACTCATGCTAAAAAATTTATAGCTTGGAGAGTAATCCATATTTCCTTTGCTAATCATTTTATCAAACCAGCTAGGTTGCAAAGGAGATAATTTACCTACTTCAGATATCTTATGCCAAAATTTAACTAGAGTATGTTTTGCTAAATTTCTTCCCCCTTTTTTTAATCCATAAATAGTACAAACACCATTCATCGCTCCAGCACTTGTTCCACAAACTCCATCAATTTCGATTCGTTCATCATCAAGTAATCTATCAATAACACCCCAAGTGTATGCACCATGTGCTCCACCACCTTGTAATGCTAAATCAATTTTTTTTGGATTCATAAAAACTTTATAATTATAAATTAATATTCAATATCTAAATCAAAACGTTTTTTTAATTCTAATAACATTGGATTTTTTTCTGCCATTAGTTTAAACTTATCAAGAGGTTTATAGGCTTTTAAATTTTCAACAGTCTCCATAACTTTTATTTCTAATTGAGTTTGTTTATTTTTTAAAATAATTCTCAATTCATCAAGCATGTCTTGCTTAATAGTAGTAAGCATTTCGCGTTGTACTTCGTTATTTAACTCTATTAAAATTGTAGGATTATTAAAACTTATTTTACTAGAAGTAAAAGTGGCATATAGCTGCCTATTACCATTTTGTAACTTTTGATCTGCAAATTGTTTTACTCCATTAAGTGCAATTTCTTCAGTTAAATCAACATCTGCTTCTTGTGAGATAGAATTTTCATTTTCTGAAACTACTGCACTTTTTGTTTGAGAAACAGAACCACTTTCTTGTAATGAAAAATGTGTTTTAATATTTTTAATTGCATCAACACCAACTACAGGTTTTGTAACTGTTTGAATGGTAGGAGCCGCATTAAATTTTTTTGGAGTTGCTGGAGTTTCGGTTTCAGTAGTACTAGCAGCTACGAATTCATCTTTTTTTTTTCCGCATTATGTAATGCGGCAGTTAAATTATTAATTTGTAAAAGTGTCATTTCCACCTGCAATCGTTGATTTTTAGCAGATTTATAATTTACATCACATTTACTAATTAAGTTTAAAGCATTTAATAAAAATGGAACTTCGCATTGTTGTGCTTGTTGCCCAAAACGTTGCTTTAATTGATCACTTACTTCTAATAATTGAATGGTATAAGCATCTTTACTTACTAATAAGTTACGCAAATGCTCTCCAAAACCAATAATAAAATTATGACCATCAAAACCTTGTTTTAAAATTTCATCAAAGGTTACCATTATTTCACCCATCCTATTATTTAACGCCGCATCAGTTAGCTTAAAATAATAATCGTAATCAAGCACGTGTAAATTTTCTACAACAGCTTTGTAGGTTAAATGGTTTCCAGTAAAAGTTACCATTTGATCAAAAATAGAGCAAGCATCACGCAAACCTCCATCTGCTTTTTGCGAAATTACATGCAATGCTTCTGGTTCATAGGTAATGTGTTCTGTTTTTGCAATATATTCAAGCTGTTCAGTAATATCTTCTGTTTTAATACGATTAAAACTAAAAACCTGACAACGTGAAAGTATTGTTGGAATAATTTTATGCTTTTCGGTAGTGGCTAAAATAAATTTAGCATGTTTAGGTGGTTCTTCTAATGTTTTTAAAAAGGCATTAAATGCTGCATTAGACAACATGTGTACCTCATCTATCACATAAACTTTATAATCTCCTAATTGTGGGGCAAAGCGCACTTGATCCACCAAGTTTCTAATATCTTCTACTGAGTTATTAGAAGCCGCATCTAATTCATATACATTTAATGATGCACCTGAATCAAATGATAAACATGATTCACATTGCCCACAAGCCTCGCCATCGCTAGTTAAATTTGTACAATTGATAGTTTTTGCAAAAATACGAGCACATGTTGTTTTACCAACACCACGCGGACCACAAAACAAATAAGCTTGCGCTATTTTACCATTTTTAATGGCTTGTTTTAATGTATTAGTAATATGGCTTTGGCCTACAACTGTATTAAACAACTGTGGGCGATACTTACGAGCCGATACTATAAAATTATCCATATTTTGTGGTTTTAAATTTACGGTAAAATATGCTATAAAAAAGGTTAAATTATTAACTGTTTGTGAATAAGTCTATATATTTGAATAATGGCGTTTCTTAAAATAAATACAAAGTTTTTACTATTAATAGTATTATTTACCTGTTTTTATGCATCAAACGCTCAAATTACCATTAAAGGTTCAATTACCGAATCGGATAGTATAACAGCCATACCATTTGTATATGTAATTAACAGTTATTCGGGTCAAGGTCAAATAAGTGATGGAAACGGTAAATTTTATATTTCAGCTGGTATAAACGATTCAATTATATTTTCATTTGTTGGATATAAGCGATTAAAATTACCTGCTAAATCATTGTACCGTGGTGATGGGAGTGAATGCAAAATAATAATGGACGAAAATTCGTATAAGCTTAACCAAGTTGTTGTAAGTGAATTTAAATTGAAACCCTACGAAAAAGATTACATGAAAAGGGTAATTGACAACTCTAAAATATCAACGGTAAATGCTATGCAAAGTCCAATTACAGCGCTATACATGCAGTTTAGTCAAAAAGGAAGAGAACAACGTAAATTAGCTCAAATTTTTGAAGATATTTTTATACAAGAAGAAGTTGGAAAGAAATTTAATGGTGAAACACTCCGAAAATTAACTGGAGATGAAAATATTGACTTTGAAAAATTTAGAAAATATTGCTATTATTTAAGTAATGATTACATTATCAATAATGAAGGCTATGATTTATACTATAGAGTAATGGATTGCTATTATAGATGGAAAGAGGAGAAAAGGTAAAAGATATCGAACCACCTAACACAAATAATATTACAGCTCTATAATATTTCTTTTTTTATTTACTTGCATTTCAGAAGGAATTACAGATAAAATTACTTCCTCTAATTTCTTAATAAGTTTTTCTTTTAAAAATTCACGATGTGTAACTAAGCTAATTTCTCTTACAGGAATAGGATCATTAAATAATCTTATTCGTTTACTCTGTGTCTTTGATAAATTGTGAGTAGCTAGTTCAGGAATTATTGTCATTCCAAAATTTGCATCAACCATATTCTTTAAAGTTTCGATGCTACCAGCATTGTAATGAAAAGACTCTTCAAACTCATGTTGTTTTTTTAATGCGCAAAAATTTAAAATCTGAGAGCGCATACAATGACCTTCTTCTAACAACCATAATCTATTTACATCAATTTCTTTCGGCAATACAAATTGCTTATTAAATCCCTTCTCTTTGTCATTTACATATAAATAATATTTTTCATAAAACAATGGTCGTTCATTTAGCCTCTTGTCATGCAGCGGAGTTGCCAAAATACCAAGGTCAATTTCACCAGTTTTCAATTTTTGAATAATAACATCAGTTGTTAATTCATTAATTAGCAATTTAACTAATGGAAAAGCCTCTTTCATTTTTTTTAGAAATAAGGGTAATAAATAAGGCGCTAAAGTTGGAATAATTCCAAGTTTCAATTCACCACTAACAATTCCTTTTTCTGAAGCTACTATTTCTTTAATTTTTTTTGATTCTAGAAGTATTTTTTGTGCCTGTGTTATTAACTCAATTCCAATTATGGTTGTTTTTACAGGTTGCTTTGATCTATCAAAAATTTTAATATCCAATTCATCCTCTAACTTTTTAATCATCATACTTAATGTTGCTTGTGTAACAAAGCAAGCTTCTGATGCCTTAACAAAATTCTTAAGTCTATCAACTGCGACAATGTATTCTAATTGCTGAAAATTCATAATATAGATTTTATCTATACAAATATAAAAAATATCAGTTTGATTGATATAAATAAAATAATAAAATTTGTGCCATAATAAAAAACAAAAAAAATGAAAAATAACATAGGATTACAAAAAGTAAAATGCAATGAAATTGCAAAACAATTAAACACACTCTTATCCAACTACCAAATGTTGTATATAAACGTTAGAGGCTTTCACTGGAATATAAAAGGCTCAAACTTTTTTGAACTTCATTTAAAATTTGAAGAAATATACAATACACTTCAATTAAAAATTGATGAAATAGCCGAGCGTATTTTAACATTAGGGGAAACCCCAGTACATTCTTACAGCGAATATATTAAATTATCTGAAATACAAGAGCGGACAAATATTAGTGAAGGAAAAAAGGCTTTAAATGAAATTTTAAACAGTTTTAAAATCACAATTAGTTTACAAAGAGAAATATTAGAACTAGCAGGAAGTGCAAATGATGAAGGTACAAATGCTTTAATGAGTGATTACATTAGAGAACAAGAAAAATCAATTTGGATGTATAAAGCATATTTAAACCAATAATAATAAAATAAACAATATATAAACTATAAACATAAAAAAAATGGAAACTACAACACGCGTTATCTCAATAGGATCAAAATTTCCTACATTCAAAAAACAAGCAGTTACATCAATTGAGAAAGGAAAAGAATTTGAAGTAATTACAAATGACATACATACTAAAACAGACAAATGGATGGTACAATTTTGGTGGCCAAAGGATTTCACTTTTGTTTGTCCAACTGAAATTGCTGAATTTAACAAACACTACCAAGATTTTACTGATAGAGATTCTGTTTTAATTGGAGCATCAACAGACAGTGAATTTGTTCATGCCGCTTGGAGAAAAAACCATGATGACTTAAGAAATTTAAAATTTCCAATGCTAGCAGATACTTCAAAATCATTAGCGGAAGAATTAGGCATTTTAGATACCGAAGAAAAAATTGCATATAGAGCCACATTTATAGTAGATCCTCAAGGTGTTATAAGATGGGTAAGCGTATATGATTTAAATGTAGGCCGTAATGTAAAAGAAGTAATTAGAGTGCTTGATGCATTACAAACTGATGAATTATGCCCATGTAACTGGCAAAAAGGAGAAGAAACAATAAAATAAAATAATGGAAATAATGGAAATAAATGAAACACTTGATGGTTTATTAAATATAATAAACCAAAATTTAATAGCACCAAAACCTTTGATTGACATGGCTAACACAGATGCACGCTATTTAAAGGATTTAAAAATTAATATTGGAAATTCATTAAGTTATGAAAGTTTAACTCAGAAAGAAAGTACATTACTTGCTTTAGGTATTGCTATAAATGAAAAAAGCCAAGAACTAGAACTAGCATTAAAAGAAAAAGCCATTAATTTTGGAGTTAATTCGGAAGAAATATCTGAAACTTATGCATGTGTATCCCTACTTAATGTAAACAACGTATTCTACCGCTTTAGGCATTTTACCAAAAAAGATTTTTACCAAAATACACCTGCTGGCATAAAAATGACTGTTATGGGAAATCCCCAGCTAGGTAAAGAATTTTTTGAGCTCATGAGTTTAAGCATATCTGCTCTAAACGGTTGTGAATTATGTGTAAACGCACATGAAGAATCATTGATTAAAATGGGGACTAGCCAACAACGCATTTATGACGCAATAAGACTTACCGCTAATATAAAAGGGCTAAGCATCTTTTTTCATTAAAGGTCATTATACTATTCATAATCAATAACGATTAAAAATTTTCATTAAATCAGACTTTTTGTAAGAAAAGCGCCTTTCGTATTACATTTCGAGAGGTGCTTTCATTTCTTTAACTCATCTCATAACTCAAGCTTCCCAACTTATCCAACTGATTAGTTAAATCAGTATTTACAGCTATTTTACGAGTTTTAGAAAATAGTTTAACACTCAAATTTTCAGCTGAATCTGAAACTTACCCAATTCTATACCAACATATATACCTAAATAAACAAAATCATCTAATCAAAGTAATTACCCCTTCCTTTTTAAAATCTTTACCATCTAGTTTTTTTGCGTTAATGATATAAAAATAAGTTCCATCTGCAGATTCTTTATTGTTTACTTTTCCATCCCAACCCATTTTAATATCGCTCCATTCAAATAATTTATTTCCCCATCTATTGTAGATACTACAATTAAAGTCTTTAATTAATTGACTACTAATTTTAAATACATCATTAGCACCATCTCCATTTGGAGTAAATACATTTGGAATTAAAATATTATTATCTGTAACTGTAATAATTAATGAATCTGTAGAGCTACAATTTCCATTTGAAGTTGTGTAATAAACAATGTATGTACCTGGAGTAGTATATGTTTGAGATGATACATCATATGTATTTGCATTGATCCCATTTCCAAAATCCCATAAATAAGAAGTTCCTCCTGAACTCGAATTTGTAAAATTAACTCCTAATGGGCTTTCACCTATTATAGGACTTGCTGAAATATTGACTATTGGCATACCACCTGATGTTATAGAATAACTTAATATTTGGCTTTGATTACATGAGCTTGTAACTGTAACTTGATATACTCCTGAACATAAACTCGAAATTGTACTTATTGTATTTGTGGTATTTAAAAGTGTTACTCCGTTACTCCATGAATACGAATAGGGGGGCAAGGCACAGGTTACACTTACGCTAATAAGCCCATTACATAAACACGATAAATCATTTTCTTGAGTTTCTGCTAATACATTTGTTTCACTAAGTTTTAAAATATAACAATCATCCCCTCCATTTGGTGTATTATCATTATAACCTAACGCAGATAAAGAATTAATTAACGGTAAGCTAGCTCCTGTAGTATAATTTGCAAACTCTCCCATTATAAATAAATTATTATTTTTATCAGTAGTAACAACTGTTCTAAAATCTTGATGATCGCCTCCAATATAACTTGACCATAAATTTTTACCGTCATTAGAAAATTTTGCCAAAAAACAATCGCTTCGATCAGTTGAATTATAGCTATAAATACCTTTAAATAAACCGCATCCATTATTTAAAATTGGCATATTTGACGAAGTTGTTGTTAACCCTACATAAAGATTGCCACAATGATCTAATGCTAAATTGTCGTATTCCAAAAGCGATTCTGTTCCAGAGCCTCCAAAATAAGTTGCCCATATACAATTTCCAAATTTATCAAACTTTAAAATAAATATATCATCATCACCCGCGTTAACCGGCTGATAAAAAGTTCCGTTATTATAAGTAGGTAAATATATCGAATTAGTATAACCTTCAAAAAAAACATTATCATTGTCATCAACCGCAACTGATTGAATAATATCATAATCACTACCTCCATAGTATGTACTCCAAATACGATTACCTAAATTGTCAAATTCTACGATAAAAGCTTCTTGCCATATACTTATCATAATAGATTGATAATAACCTCCTTTTGTTTGTAAAGGAAAGTCATTTGATATCGTTTGTCCGCCTAAATATATGTTATTGTTTGAATCTATAGCTACAGCAGATATTTTATCCATTTCAATTCCTCCATAATAAGTCGCCCAAAGCCTATTTCCGCTATTATCAAATTTAATTATAAAACCATCCTCTCTTGGGCCCATTGTATGATTATTTATTGGTTGGAAGAAAGTTCCCGAGTTTTGTAATGGGAAGTCCGAAGAATATGTATACCCCACAATAAAAATATTATTAAAATCATCAATTGCAATAGACGTTGCCTCATCTAGCGAACTTCCACCATAATATGTGGCCCATAAACGATTGCCGGAATTATCAAACTTTAAAATAAAAGCTTCTTCATAAGCACCTGTAATTAATGGTTGAAAATACGTTCCTGAATTTTGTAAAGGAAAATCGAGAGACTGTACTCTACCAACTGCAAAAACATTATTATTATTATCTATTGCAATTGAATTTATAATCTCTTGACCAGTCCCTCCATAGTATGTTGCCCAAAGCAATGAACCTAAAACATCAAATTTAACAATACACGCGTTCCAATTCCCTATAATTGCTGTTTGAAAATATGTTCCAGAGTTTAAAATAGGAAAGCCATTTTCATAAGTATAACCTGCGGCAAATAAATTATTATTTGAATCAATCTCTGATGTCACAAAACCTTCATGATTAAAACCACCATACAAAGTTCCCCAAACTAATTGAGGGTCAATTATTAAAGTGGTATTAGAATTTAATGAATCAATACTAAATGCAACTTCTACTTTATGTTTACTTAATTGTTTTTTTGTAAAACTACTTTTAACTTCAGTATTTGTTTCATGAATATAACTATATGGGGCATTTTCACTAAGTGTTCCGAGTTTTGTTTTAATATTTATATTGCCATTATTATCAATACTTAAGGGCTTTTCGCTATCATATATTAATTTAATTTGTTTTGGATCAGCATTGGGATGTACAATAAAATCATACTTCATTCCCCCTTTACTAGAGTTGTAAAATACCCAATCAATATTTGGATACACATCTTTAATAGTTATTTTTTCATATTGATACACATCATAAATACCCTCTGGACAATGTCCATAAAAATAATTGAAGTGTTCAGTACTTTGCTTTTCTTTAATGATATTTTCTCTTTTAATAGAAGCCCCTTCTAAACTAACATTAATCCAAGCCATTTCGCAGGACACTTTCTCTTCATGCTTATTAATTGTTTCTTTTTTCTTTTTGATTTCTCTTTCCTGTTCTTCTTTTTCATCTTCTTTCATTTTTACAAAAACGTAAGTTAAACCAGTTTCTGTAATATAAACATTCATGCCAGATGCTTCAGCTTTAAATAAAACAAAAGGAATAGGTTTACCATCCGTATTCACCATTTGTCCTTTATTTTCGAGAAATTTAACAGGTTGTTTTGATATAGATTCCTCTATTTCTTTACGTTTAAATTCACTTATTTTTTCTTTTTTAGCAGGAACACCATAGCTTGTGCTGAGTAAATAATTATTTACATAACTACTTTGCATATTTTTAAAAAGCACATTATTAGATAACACTAATTTTTCTACATCTGTAGCAAGTAAAAATGTTGATATAGTTAAAAATAGTATTGCTACAATTATTTTTGGTTTCATATATTTTTTCGGTTTTTCATAATATGTCATAATCCCATAATGTTAGCAATAACAAATCTTTCAAAGATTAATTCTCTAAAACATCCAAGATTTAATTTATAAATAAATTCGTTAATATATAGTTGCAAGTCCGTGCTTTTATTTTGCACTAATTTTGAAAAAAAATAGGATTCAATATCCTCACTAAAAATGACTTGAACTTTTATATTGATTAAAGCAGTTGTAAATATTTTTTTTATTGTATAATATAAATTGATTAATTTCTAATAAAAATAGCAATAAGGTAATTTTACTTTGAAAAAGGGCTTAGATTAATTTTCTATTTCACTAAATAATTAACATTCAATTGTTTAATTAAATATTTTATAACTAAAATCAAAAAAAGAATATTAAAATCAAAAGCACTAAATGACTTGAAGAAAAAACTATTATTGTAAATGATCTTATTATTTATCTATTCAAATCAACATTTTTTATTCTGAATATCCGAAGTATGTCTTAATTCTGTAATATTAGCAATAACAAATCTTTCAAAGATACTTTCTCCAAAATATCAACCATTTAATTTATAAACAAATCCGTTAATGTAAATTTTGTAAGTACTTGCCTTTATTTTGTAATAATTCAAAGAAGGGTTCTTTTTGCATTACCTAAAATTAAATTCCATAATTAAATTTACAGCTAACTCATCTCATAACTCAAGCTTCCCAACTTATCCAACTGATTAGTTAAATCAGTATTTACTGCAATTTTACGAGTTTTAGAAAATAGTTTAACACTCAAATTTTCAGCTGAATCTTCAACATAAAACTCAACACTACATTTACCTTGCGATGCATTTAAAATAGTATCAATAGAATTTATTAAATCATCTGTTAAACTATGTACATCAATTTTTAATTTCATATTAGTGAAAATGTTTTCTTTTACATTTTCTAATAATTCCATTTTTAAAATTTTTATTTCTAAACTTCCAGGTTGGTTAAAACGCTCTTGTACTTTTGCTTTAACAAATACAAATAAATTACTTACCATAAATTTATTATACTCAACAAAGTCTTTTCCAAATAACATAATTTCCATAGCTCCTTGGTAATCTTCAATTATTAATTTACCAAAAGCATTCCCTGTTTTACTTGTTCGATTTTCGAAACCAGAAATTATTCCACCAAAAGTTACTTCCTTACCTTTAAAGGGTTCTAAGCCAGCTTTTAACTGTGCACAATTAGCGTTACACTTATGTTCTATAATTAATTTATAAGGATCGAGCGGATGACCTGAAATAAAGAACCCTACCACTTCTTTTTCTTTTGCTAATTCTTCTAATTGTCCCCAAGGTTCAATTTTATATGGCAATTGAGGTTCCGTAATTTCAACTTCATCATCACCTCCAAATAAACTTGCTTGTGAGGTATCATTACCTAAACTCATTTGATTACTATACTTAATCATCCTATCTGTTAAAGTAGTTCCATCTAAATCAGGAACAAAAAACATGGCACGATTAACTCCTTCAAAACTATCAAAGCCTCCAGCTAAAGCTAAACCTTCAATCGATTTTTTATTTACACATTTAGGCTCTAAGCGTTTTGCTAAATCAAATACAGATGTATAGTTTCCATTAGCATTACGTTCATTAATAATATTTTCAACCGTATTTTCTCCAACACCTTTAATAGAAGCCATTCCAAAACGGATATCCGTACCACCAGGAATAACACTAAACTTAGCAAACCCTTCGTTAATATCTGGCCCTAAAACTTTTAATCCCATGCGCTTGCATTCCTCCATAAAAAATGAAATAGAATCAATACTTCCAGCATGATTTAAAACAGAAGACATAAACTCTGACGGGTAATGTGCTTTAATATAAGCAGTTTGAAATGCTACATAAGCATAACACGTTGAATGCGATTTATTAAAAGCGTATGATGCAAATGCTTCCCAATCTTTCCAAACCTTTTCAGCCACTGTTGCATCATGTCCATTTGATTTGCAATTATCAATGAACTTACCCTTCATTTTATCAAGTGTAGCTCTATCTTTCTTCCCCATTGCTTTACGAAGCGTATCGGCGTCACCTTTAGTAAAGTTTGCAAGCTTTTGCGACAAACGCATTACTTGCTCTTGATAAACCGTAATTCCGTAGGTTTCACCAAGGTATTCATCCATTCCTTCCAAATCAAAAGTTACAGGTTCCCTACCATGTTTACGATTAATATAATTTGGAATATATGCAATAGGACCTGGACGATACAAGGCATTCATGGCAATTAAATCATTAAAACTATCTGGTTTCAAATCTTTTAAAGACTTTTGCATTCCAGCACTTTCATATTGGAACACTCCATTTGTTTCACCTCTCTGAAATAATTCGTAAGTTAATTTATCATCTAAAGGAATTGCATCAATATCAATTTCTACTCCATGATTTTGTTTTATAAATCGTAAGGCATCTTTAATAATAGTTAAAGTACGCAAACCCAAGAAGTCCATTTTTAATAGACCAGCACTTTCTGCAACGGAGTTATCAAACTGAGTTACGAGCATTTCACTATCTTTTGCTTTGGTAACTGGTACAAATTTTACCATATCATCTGGAGTAATAATAACTCCACATGCATGTATACCAATATTTCGTAAACAACCTTCTAATTCATAAGCCTGCTTTAATACAGTTGCTTGAGGGGTATTTTCTTCAGCTAATTTTCTGAAATTATAAGACTGTTCAACAACCTCACGTTTATCTTTAATTCCATCTAAATATTTTTCATCAATACCACCTGGCTTTAATAATTTTTTCAATTTGGCATCTAAACTATCAGGAAATGCTTTTGATAAATTATTAGAATCTTCTAATGGTAACTCTAAAGCCCTTGCTGTATCTTTGATTGCAGACTTACCACCCATTGTGCCGTAAGTGATAATTTGAGCTACTTGATTTGCTCCATATTTATTAATTACATAATCAATAACTAAACCCCTACCCTCATCATCAAAATCAATATCTATATCGGGCATGCTAATACGATCCGGATTTAAGAAACGCTCAAAGAGCAAATCAAACTTAATTGGATCAACATTTGTAATCCACAAACAATAGGCAATAGCAGAACCAGCTGCAGAACCACGTCCTGGCCCAACGGCAACGCCCATTTTACGGGCTTCGGCAATAAAATCGGCAACAATTAAAAAGTAACCTGGGTAACCCATTCGTTCTATTGTCGCTAACTCAAAGCTAATACGATCTTTAATATCATCCGTCATTTCAGGATAACGCTTATGTGCGCCTTCCCATGTTAAATGACTCATGTAAATAAATTGTTCAGCTATAATGCGCATTTCTGCCTTTTGAACTTCAATAGCTTCTGCTGATAATTTTTTATCTTCCCAACCCTTTTCTTTTAAAGCTATAATGCGTTGGTGTGAAGCTTGTATTTCTTCTTCATTAGCTTCTATAAATTCTTTAGCAATTTCAAACTTAGGTAATAAAATATCTCGGCCTAATTTAAATTGTTCAATTTTATTTACTATTTCACTAATGTTTTCAATGGCTTCGGGCATATCAGAAAAGAGTTCAATCATCTCTGTGGGAGATTTAAAATAAAACTCTCTACTTTGTAATCCGTATCTAAAACCTCTTCCCTTGCCTACTGGAGTTGCTTTTTTCTCGTTATCTTTTACACATAACAAAATATCATGAGCTTCAAAACCATTCTTATCCAAATAATAATTACTGTTAGCTGCAAAATATTTTACATCATACTTTTCCGCAAATTTTAATAAAACAGTATTAACATGGTTTTCTTCGTTTAAATTATGCCTGTTTAATTCAACATAAAAATCTTCACCAAACTGTTCTTTGTACCAAACAAAAACTTCCTCTGCCTGTTCCTCACCCACATTTAAAATAAGCGAAGGGATTTCGGCAGTTAAAGAACCAGTTGTAGCAATTAAACCATCTTTGTATTTCAACAATAAATCTTTATCAATACGAGGTACATAATAAAATCCATCTATTAAACCAACCGAACTTAACTTAGATAAGTTTTGATAACCTGCTTTATTTTTAGCTAAAAAAACTTGGGTATAACCATTGTCTTGCTTTGATTTATCAGTGTGACTTTTACAGATAAATAATTCACATCCAATTATACATTTTAATTCATTTTTCTTTTCACCAACTTTTTCTCCTTTATCAATTAATTCATTAGATGCTTTAATTCCTTTATTTTGCTTATCAATTGCTTGCCAAAATTCAAATGCACCATACATGTTACCATGATCAGTAATTGCTAAAGCCTGCATGTTATAACTAATGGCTTTTTTAACCATATCATCCACATCACTGGTAGATTGAAGAACAGAGAACTGAGTGTGATTATGAAGATGCGAAAAATTGAGATTTGAGATTTGAGTCTTTAGACTTGAGATTTCAGTTTTCTCAGGTTTAACCTCGGCAACCTTATTTTTACGTTCTTTCCAATCTTGTTCGTGTTTATATAATGCTGATAAATCGGGAGCTTGATAATTTACTGTAGTTAACTCTGCTGTTGGCAGTTCTTTAACTTTTGTAATTCCTCTTTTAATAATTTCAAAAAACACCTTACCAGTTGCAAGCACGTCAAAGGCAGCATTGTGAGCTTCTTCAAATGTAGAATTGAATAATTTAGTATACAGCTCAGTTAATGTAGGCCATTTAAATTTACCACCTCTACCACCCGGAATAGCACAGAATTCAGTAGTTTGGTCATTTTTAGTATCAATAAATGGTTTTGCTGCCAAAACATTTTCTAAACCACAACGCAATAATTCACTTCCAATAATATTGTTATCAAATTCAATATTATGTCCACACAAATAATTACATTGATTTACAATTGTAACAAATTCTTGCAAAACAGTTTTTAAATCCTGACCTTCCTCAATGGCGCGTTCATTGGTAATTCCATGAATTTGAACTGCATTAAAAGGAATAGTATATCCTTCTGGTTTAATAATAATTGAATTACTATTAATTAAATTGCCATGTAAATCATGCAATTGCCATGCAACTTGAACCATTCTAGGCCAATTATCAAAATCGGTTAATGGCGCATTATAATTACGTGGTAAGCCTGTTGTTTCTGTATCAAATATTAAGAACATGTATTATTTTTAAAAAGTATTTTACTTTAAGTTATTCTTTAATGAATTTTTTATTTCAACTAATTCATTTTTTATATCAATTAAAAGTTGGGTATTATCATTAAATGTGGATTGTTTGAAGTCGCTTGCAATAAAGCCAGAACTATTTGTTCTATTTTTTACTCACTCACGTTGTTGTAAT
>ERZ724520.485-NODE-485-length-21414-cov-8.060958_pt1 | contig 21414 bp, 18 predicted proteins | sample MGYA00376053_ERZ724520 | MGnify/ENA primary metagenome ERZ724520 (study PRJEB28724, sample SAMN07190886) | activated sludge metagenome | isolation source: activated sludge of sewage treatment plant in Hong Hong | place: USA: Christiansburg, Virginia | collected...
ACCGTCGTATGCTTCTTTAAATACTTCCCAATCACATAATGCCCTAAATAAATCATTGGTATTAAAGCTAAAGCTACTAATAATTTAAAAGCATAACCCCAACTAGCATTAGTCAAAAATTCAGAAAAAGGCCATTTACCAGGCAATACAAAAGCAATAAACTGCACTACAAAAGTATCAATAAGTTGACTCACCATTGTACTTCCGGTTGCTCGTAACCAAATGTGCTTGTCGCCAGTTACTTTTTTAAACATCCAAAACACGTACACATCCACCAACTGAGATAATAAAAAAGCAATAATACTTCCAACTATAATCCATTGCGATTGCCCGAAAATAGTATTAAAAACACTATCCGATACAGGCGAAAATGAAGTAGCTGGAATACTTAAAGCGATCGAAAGAATAATAAAGGTGAAAGAAATTAGGCCAACAGTGATATATGTTAATTTTTTAACACCATCCTTACCATAGTATTCGTTAATCAAATCGGTTAACAAAAAAATAACTGGCCACAAGATAATACCAATGCTTTGAGTAAATAAACCAAAAAACTGAACTAACTTACCTCCAATTAATTCGGCAACTATAGCGTTGGTTATAAAAAATCCAGCCAAAACTAAAAACACAATATCTTTTCTACTCTTTAAATCCACAATATGTTAATTTACACAAGATTATAAAAAATACCAATCGTTTACAATTTTTATTAAATTTATACACTTGTTATGTTTTTAGGAAACAACCCAAAGATAAAATTGTTTTTGTGTTCGCTAATTTATGTGTTAGCGACTTCTTTCGCTTATTCACAAAACATCAAATTCAAACGTTTAAGTATTGATGAAGGATTATCAGCAAGTTCGGTAAATACTGTTTTTCAAGATTCACAAGATTTTATTTGGATTGGCACACAAGATGGATTAAATCGTTACGACGGTTATCATATTAAAACTTTTAAAACCGACCTCAATTCAAAAACTTCTATCTCTTCCAATTTCATTAACTGTATGTTTGAAGACAAAGAGGGTTTTATTTATGTAGGTACAAACGACCAAGGTTTATCTATATTTAATAAATATATCGAAACATTTACAAATTATAAAGCTGGTTTAGGTTCGAAAACGTTATCAAATAATTCGATAAGAAGTATTATTGATTTAAGTGCGACTGAATTATTAATTGCAACCGACGAAGGCTTAAATATATTCAACAAAACATCCAAACAGTTTTCTATTGTTAAAACAGAAAATGATGAGTCTGCCGATAATCTAACTTATATTTTTAAAGATTCAAAAAATCAAATTTACGTTGCGTCAAATGGCAATGGTTTTTTTAAATATAATTCTGATAAAAAAACACTTGAAAATTTTCAAGTACCTAGGCAGTTTTCAACTCAACAGCATAACATTAACATCTCCGAAAAAATAAATATTCGTTGTATTACAGAGGTTAATGGTTCTATTTGGTGTGGCTCTGATGATGGTATTTTAGTATTTAACCCAAATGAAAAAAAGTTTGATAACGTTATAACTTTTGGAACTAATGCAGACACTCGATATAATAATAGAATTGTATCCTATTCAAGAGATGAGGACCCGAATTTTATTTGGATTGGGACTTGGGGTGGTCTTATTAAATACAATATTAGTAACGGAAGTTCTATTTTAATAAAAAACAATGAGCTCGATCAAAACTCCCTTTCCAATGATAAAATTTCATTTCTATTAACCGATAAACGTAAAAACCTTTGGGTAGGTACATTAGATAAAGGTATTTGTGTATACTTTCCTTCCTCAATTAAGTTTCCGCTTTATAATTTCAGTAATGGTTTAACAAACGATTATGTTTATTCAGTTTTGCAAACTAAAGACAAAACTATTTGGGTAGGAACCGCCGATGGATTATTTACCTTAAACGAAAAGTCTTCTAAATTTAATGATGTTTCTGATATTTTAAAAAAGCTTCAAGCTCAAACTATTTTAAGTTTATTAGAAGATAAAGAGGGAAATATTTGGATTGGATGCTACGGTCAAGGTATTATTATTTATAATCCAAAAACAAAAACAACAAGAAGAATATTGAGTGAAAATAGTAAAGTAGGTACTATCACAAAAATAATTCAGGATAAAAATGGGGTTGTTTGGGCAGGAACTATTGAAACAGGGTTGTATGCTATTAATCCAAACACATTAACATACAAACGGTATAGTACATCCAATGGCTTGTCATCCGATGGCATTTATTGTATTTACGAAAACAAATCAGACAACACCATTTGGGTTGGAACCTTAGATGGAGGTATTAGTATTATGAATTTTATGACTAATCCCGATAAACCATTTGTTACATCCTATAAACACATTGATAACAAAAACTCTATCAGCTCAAACTCAGTTAATAATATTCGCAGAGCTGCAAATGGCATATACTGGATAGGAACCAGCAATGGTTTAAATAAATTTGACTACAAAACCAAACAGTTCACCGTTTATACAGAAAAAGATGGTTTACCAAACAGTTATATTTATGATGTTATTCCTGATAAAAACAACAATCTTTGGCTTCCCTCTAATTTTGGTTTAACTAAGTTTAATCCAACTATTGAAAATATTAACGGAAGCGCTTTCAAAAACTACAACACAAAAGATGGTGTTCAAGCACGCGAATTTAATCAAGGTGCATCTTTCTTATGTTCAGACGGAAAAATTTTAGTAGGAGGCGTTTCTGGTTTAAATTATTTTGATCCAAATGACATCAAAGAAAACACCATTACGCCTAACTCTTATATCTATTCGTTTGGTAGACAAGGAAAAGATGTACCCACAGACAGTAGCATTATCTTTAAAAAATATATTGAATTATCATACAAAGAGAATTATTTTACTTTCCAGTTTGTGACACTAGATTATATTTCTCCTGATAAAAACAAATTCATGTTCAAATTAGAAGGCTATGATAACAATTGGTCTTCGCCTTCTGATGTAAGATATGCTTCATACACTGAACTTCCAGGCGGCACTTACACTTTTAAAATTAAAGCCACTAATAGCGATGGCGTTTGGAGAGAAACACCTTATGAAATTACCATTAAAGTAATTCCACCTTGGTGGAAAACGATGTGGTTTTACGTCATTTCAGGCATTGTTGTTTTTGCTTCTGTAGTAGGATTTTTTAGGTATAGAACCAATATTATTAAAAAAGAAAATAAGATTCTTGAAAATAAAGTATCTGAAAGAACAAAAGAACTAGCAGAAAAAAACAGAGATATTACTAGTAGTATCGAATATGCTAAGCGTATTCAAGAAGCTATTTTACCGTCGAAAGATTTAATTTTCTCTAAATTAAAAAATGCGTTTATTTTATATAAACCAAAAGATATTGTAAGCGGCGATTTTTATTGGTTTGGAGAAAAAGGAGATTACAAAATTATTGCAGTAGTTGATTGCACTGGTCATGGTGTACCAGGTGCCTTTATGAGTATGATTGGGCACAATTTGTTAAATCAAATTGTATCCGAAAAAGGATTTTATGATCCAGGGAAGATATTAGAAGAATTGCACAAAGGTGTGCAGGCCGCCTTGAAACAAGGGCATAACGATGTTGATACAAACGACGGAATGGATGTGGCCATGATGGCTCTAAACACTGAAACCAGAGAATGTCTATGGGCTGGAGCTTTTAGAGGTTTAGTGATCATAAACGATGAAGGCGATATAGAAAAAATAGACGGCAATAAATATCCTGTTGGAGGAGCGCAATTAGATTCGGAAAGAGTATTTACTACCCATAAACGTCAATTACAAAAAAATGATTGTGTATATATGTCTACCGATGGCTATGCAGATCAATTTGGTGGACCAAAAGGTAAAAAATTTATGGTACGTCAATTTCACGACAACTTAAAATCAGTTCATCAATATAGTGTAGCAGAACAGCAAAAAGAGCTAGAAAATCAGTTTAACGAATGGAAAGGTAATTTTGAACAAATTGATGATGTTTTAGTGATTGGAATAAAAGTTTAAAAAAAAAATGAAAAAGTGTTTTTTAGATAAAATATTTTTTTATATTTGATTCATAATTTGGCATCTTATTTGCCTAATTGGTCGAAAAAACTAAACAAAATGAAAAAAAGTAACATTATAGCCTCTCTTTTAATCGTAGCGTCGATTATTACATTAAATTCTTGTAAAAAGAAAACAGAAGTTGATAATGAATCACAATCTGTAGTTGACAACGCTGTTTGTGAACAACAATTCATGTCAATTCAACCAGTTGTAAGTGAAAAAGGAATTACCCAAAGCGGTATTAAAAGAACAACAGGTTTTGAAACTTGGACGATTTTAGGTGCATTAGGTAACGGTACAATTACTCCTAGTGCCAATGACACAATTGATTCAAATGCTGATGGTATATATGATAACGGACCTGTAACTTTTCAATTAACATACACTACCGGATTTGTTGGAAATGATGGAATACCAAGAACTGGTTCTTTGAATATTACAACTGCAAAAAGATGGTCAGCATTTAACAACACTATAACTATTGATTTAGTAAATTTTGTAGTTAATGGAAGTGTTACTTATTCAGGTCAAGTAAAAATTACAAGAACAAGTGCTTTATCGGTAACTTGCGAAGTATTAAACGGTCACTGTTCTAATGGTTCATGGAATATTGATTATACAGGCACAAAAACATTAACTCAAATTGGAGGTCAAAATACACCAAACATTGAGGCTGATGATATTTATTCAATTACAGGGAATTCTTCAGGTGTAAATAGAGAAGGTCGCGCATTTACGACATCTATTACAAATGCTTTAGTAAAAAAATCAAGTTGTAAATTTATTACTTCAGGTAGTTTAGATTTAACTCCAGAAGGATTTAAAACAAGAACTGTTGATTTTGGTAGCGGTGAATGTGACGATGATGCCACTTACACTGTTAACGGTCAAACTATTTCATTTAAATTAAAATAATAGATTTACAATCATCCCTTATGATTGACGCATTCAATATATACGACAAAATGGACAAGAATAACATTCTCTTGTCTTTCAAAGGAGATATTACCTCTGAATTGTTGACTTCTATTCTTCAAATTATGGAGAATAAGATGGATAACATGCAAGAGGAGCCTAAAACTAAAAAGAAAGTATATAATGTATTAGTAGAATGTCTTCAAAATCTATATCACCACATGGATGATGCAACCGATTTTAACGGTGATAAAAATAGAAGTGCTATTTTTATGATTGCTAAACATGAAGGTTCTTACAATATTATCACTGGAAACTACATTTTAAACGAAAACATTTACGGTTTAAAAACCAGATTAGATGAAGTAAATGCTTTAAACAAAGACCAATTAAAAGACTACTATAAATCAGTGTTAAATAATGGAGAAATGTCGCTAAAAGGCGGAGGAGGATTAGGGATGATTGACATTGCAAGAAAAACTGGTGAAAAATTAGAGTATGATTTTTTGGAAATTGACAATAAAGTTTCTTTCTTTACACTTATTATAAAAGTTACACAACCACAATTAATATAAAAACAGATCATTATGGAAAAATACGCTATCGAAGGCACGCCAAAAACACCAACTATATCTTTTGATATCCAAGGCGGTTTATTAGAAATTAAAGGACGTTCAATCCCTGAAAATTCAATTGAGTTTTACAAACCATTAGTTGACGCTTTAGACAAGTATTCTTCAGCTTCAAAACCAACTACAACTGTTAATATTCAATTAGAATATTTCAACACGAGTTCTTCTAAATGTATTTTAGATGTATTTAAAAAATTAGAAGCTATTCATAAAGGTGGAAGTGCAGTTACTATTAACTGGCATTATGAAGAAGATGATGAAGATATGTTAGAAGCTGGTGAAGATTACCAAGCAATTATCAATATTCCATTTAAAATGGTACAAGTAGCTGAGTAATTTTAAATTACGATGTTTATAAAACCCCGAAATTTCGGGGTTTTTTTATGGAATTTAACCAATATTTCATTAAATTTGTGGTCTCTAAAAAAAGAAAATATTTATGTCAAAAATTACCGACTTATTAGGAGCGCAAGCTGATAGTTTATTAAATCATACTTGTAAAACAATATCTAAAGATCATATTGTAACGCCAAACTCTAACTTTATTGATCAAACCTTTGTTTATAGTAATCGTAATCCTCAAGTATTAAGAAGCCTTGCGCAATTATACGGAAACGGAAGATTAGCGAACACAGGCTACATGAGTATTTTACCAGTAGATCAAGGTATTGAACATAGTGCCGGCGCATCCTTTGCTCCTAACCCTATTTATTTTGACAGCGAAAATATTGTGAAATTAGCTATTGAAGGTGGTTGTAACGCTGTTGCATCTACTTATGGAGTGCTTGGTTCGGTTGCTCGTAAATACGCTCACAAAATTCCTTTTATTGTAAAAATTAACCATAACGAATTTATTTCTTACCCAAATAAATTTGATCAAATTATGTTTGGTACTGTTGAAGATGCTTATAACATGGGCGCTGTAGCAGTTGGTGCAACTATCTATTTTGGTTCTCCTGAGTCAGGACGCCAAATTGTGGAAGTAGCACAAGCTTTTGAGCGCGCTCACCAATTAGGTATGGCAACTATTTTATGGTGCTATACACGGAACAACGCATTCAAAAAAGATGGTGTAGATTACCACACAGCTGCCGATTTATCATCGCAAGCAAATCATTTAGGAGTAACTATTCAAGCAGATATTATCAAACAAAAAATGTCTGATAAAAATGGTGGTTACAATGCTCTAAACTACGGAAAAACTCACGCTAAAGTATATTCTGAACTAACTACTGATCATCCAATTGATTTATGTCGTTACCAAGTAGCAAACTGTTATATGGGTAAGGTTGGTTTAATTAATAGTGGCGGCGAAAGTAAAGGCGCTTCTGATTTATCAGAAGCAGTTACTACAGCGGTTATCAATAAACGTGGTGGCGGACAAGGTTTAATTTCTGGACGTAAAGCATTTCAAAAACCAATGAAAGAAGGTGTTGAATTATTAAACACGATTCAAGACGTTTACTTAGACAAAACAATTACAGTTGCTTAATTAGTCAATGAGCCGATGTGGCAATTTGACAATGAAAAAAATAAAAATCTCAATTGGCTAATTTTCTAATTATCTAATTGACTAATTGATAAAAAATGGGTTGGTTTAAAAGATTAAAAGAAGGTATTACCACTACTACTACCGAGAAGAGAGAGACTCCCGAAGGATTATGGTACAAGTGTCCGTCATGTAAAAAAATACATACCGCACAAGATCATAAAGCGCATCAACATGTTTGTATTGATTGTGGCTACCACGAAAGAATAAATAGTGCGGAATATTTCGAAATTATTTTTGATGAAAATCAGTTTACAGAACTACACGAGAATTTAGTTAGCGGCGATCCTTTAGAGTTTACCGATACTAAAAAGTATTCTGACCGATTAGTTGATACCATTAAAAAATCTGGCTTAAATGACGCTTTAAGAAGCGGATATGGTAAAGTTAATGGCAATGACTTAGTAGTTTGTTGCATGGACTTTGGTTTTATTGGTGGTTCGATGGGAAGTGTAGTAGGAGAAAAAATATCTCGCTCAATTGATTTTTGTTTAAAAACAAAAACGCCTTTATTGATCATCTCAAAATCTGGTGGAGCACGTATGATGGAAGCCGCCTTTTCATTAATGCAAATGGCAAAAACCTCAGCAAAATTATCCTTGATGGATAAGGCTGGGATTCCTTATATCTCGTTATGTACAGATCCAACAACTGGTGGTGTAACTGCTAGTTATGCGATGTTAGGCGATTTAAATATTTCTGAACCAGGAGCCTTAATTGGTTTTGCTGGGCCACGTGTTGTAAAAGAAACCATTGGTAAAGATTTACCAAAAGGATTTCAAACAGCAGAGTTTGTATTAGAACATGGCTTCTTAGATAAAATTATTCCTAGAACAGAATTGAAAGCTAAACTTGGAACATTGTTACAGATGTTTAAGAGTTAATAAATACCGAAAATAAAAAACCCCATAAATCATAAGATTCATGGGGTTTTTTATTATAGAACCTCAGCCCTAAATTAACTTATCGTTGCTAGGTTCTTCGTCTTTAAAATACAAATCGATACAAACCAACATCGCCAAGAATCCCCAAAAAGGAACAGATGCTTTATCTGTATCTAAAAAGTTGTTTAAGAAGCCATGCACAAAATAGGTGCTCATTCCCATTAAAATGGTAATGGTTAATATTTTCACGGATTTATCTTTAACCGTATAAACTAAGCGATAACCTAAAAACATCACCGCAAATACCAAAATAATAACAATGATGGCGCCTATTAATCCTTGCTCACATAACGGCCCCAAGTACTCGCTATGCGCATTTCCTTTATCTCCAAAATTAGTTGAAATAACCGTTTTTAAACTACTTTTTTGATAGGGTGCATACAAGAACTGATAAGTGCCTGGTCCGAAACCTAATACTGGTTTTTCTTGAAACATTTGCAAGGCACAACTCCATCTATTTAAACGCTCTAAATTAGAAGCATCTGTAGAAATGTTTGACATCGATTCGATATTGGCCGCAAAATCTCCATCAGAATCGGTATTATTTCTACCCAATATCATCAAAATTTCGGTTTGAAAGGACATGAATAAAACCACAGAAACCACAATTGTAATTAAGATGGTTCTGAATTTAATTTTTAAAAGTAAGGTTACTAATACCGCTAACGATACTGTTAAACTTAACCACCCTGCTCTAGCAAAAGAAACAATAATGGATATCAGAAAAATAGTGACTAATACTAGACAAACTACTTTCATCGTTTTTGAAATATTTTTCATAAACATTAAACCAAACATCACGGGAATGTACATGGCTAACGCTGCTCCATAAGCTGTATGGTCGTTATAAAAAGGAGATACAATCCAATCGGCAATCTTTTCATCAAAAGCGTAAGCAGCATGTTTGTAGGTAGTAACAATAGCTACAATGGCTAAAGCCACCGAATAAAACAATAAATGATTAATGATAGCTCTCTTTCTTTTAAATAATTGAGTGCAAATAAAATAACATGAGGTTAAAAACCAAGTTCGAGCTAAAAGAAATTTTATAGAAATAACAGGCAATTCACTCGTAATAGTGGTTACTAAAATCCAGGCCATTTGAATGAAAATAATGATGGTAATAGGATGCTTTAAAATTCGTTTATCGGTGATACCGCTACTTAGTTCATTTAAAAAATAAATCAATGTAATACCAATCATTAAAGGCTCAGCAGGTAAACTTAGATTAAGACCTTGGTCATAACCTAATTCTTTTAAACTAATGGCAAGCGGCGTGGAAAAAACCATGACATACATAATTTTTTCGATATCGAAAATGGCTAATAAAACAATAAGGATTGCAAATGGTAATAAGTTGAAAAGATAAAACATATCTTTTGCAAATAGCAATACATAAGCATTAATTAAAATATAGCTAATGATTACAAAATAAAATACATAAGTATTTTTTAACTTAATCAACTTTTTGATTCTTAATGTTTAGATATACAAGAACAATACAAGCTATTAATAAAGAGGATAAAGTGATAATAGCAACAACTAACGAACGAATAGGATAACATTTGCTATCTGGTAACGTGGGTTTAGAGACTACATTTGTAAAGCTAATTTTATTGGCATAATCTAAATGGTATTTAGCAACGTTTTGATTCAACTCGTTGTATGTACCAATATGACTACTAATCACGTCTCTTAGTCTTTCTAATTCTGTTCTATGAACTTTTAAACCTTCGGCAGTTTTAGCATTTGACTCGGATAAATTAGGACTTTTGGCTAGTTCTTTTGCAATGTATTTTGACTGATATTGGAAATCAACAATGTTATACTCACGTCTGATGTTGTTAATCATGAATTTTAGAGAATCCACTTTTTGAGTTGAAATTTTAAGCTCGTTTTGATTATTGACAATATACTCAGCTAAACGTTGCTTTCTAACCGACATGATTAATTCGTTGGTCGCATCAATAATCCCTTGAGTAATTTTTTTAGCCATATAAGGATCTTGATCCTTTACTGATATTTCAACAGATTCATATAACGTAGCATTTATTGAAACTCGTTCTTTAAATTTTAAATTAAACCAAGTTTGATGACGTGCATCCAACGTATCGATATCGTAATGTTTATATAAATCAAATTTATCACATACTGCCTTTTTAACTTCCTCGCTATTAAACCATTGTAATAATTGTTCGGTAGCGCTTTCTTCTGAACTAGGACTTAAATTTACTGGGTAAACTACAGAGTAAGATTTGTATAATGGTTTAATAACCATAGGTGATGAAATAAAAATTCCAACAACAATAGCAATTAGGGCTACTATTGAAAGCTTTTTCCAATGTGGCAACAACCCTTTTAATATATCTTCAGTTTTAAAATTTTCCATTATTCGGGGTTTTGTGAATTTAAATGGTGATTTATTTTTTTTTTTAACTCAGTAAATTTCTCGGCAAATAGCAAATACATTAACGCTAAGAAAAATGCCGAAGAAGTAGAGATCAAAACAATTAACCATCTATAAGGCTTGGCCTTTTTTTCGTCGGCAACTGCTTTATCAACTATAAATTTAGAAGGCATAGCATTGTTGTAATTTACAATAGCCTCGTCATACTTGTTTTTAATAATTGGGTATTTTAATCGGTATTTTTTTAGATTGCCATAAACATCGTCGTAAGCAACTCCATATTTCTTAAGTAAGTCTAACTTTGTTTGTAGATTTTTTTGTCCAGATTGGTTGCCACTTTCAACAGCCTTAGCCATACTTTTTGAATAAGCTTTAATCTCGGCAGAATAATCAATTACCCCTAATTCTTTAATCGCTTGCAAGCTATCTTCTAATTCATTAATACGATGAATGGTTGCGTAATACTCATCTTTTGTAATTTGTAAAGCTTGTTGGGCAACTTGTCTAGTCATTTTAAACTTTACGGTATCTGCATACGCTACAATGGAGTTGGCAATTTTAGCAGAACGCTCCGCGACATAATCATAAACCTCAACTTTAATTGAAACGAAATTGGTACGTTTAAAACTTACCATATCTTCCCATTTCAATTTTAAGTAGTGTTGAGAATGTACTGTGTTTTTTTCAATATCCCAATTTGCCCATAAATCGTATTGGTCAGCAATGCGGGTTCTGATTTCGGTAGAATTCAAAATCTGTAATAGCTTTTCGGCATCATCCTCATCACCCAAATCCATATAATCTTCTTGAGCGCCTTGGTTTTGTTCAATTAATAACTTTGATACAGAGAATGTACGAGAAGGAAACACAATAACAGTTGCCTTGTATTGCGGCGACATTAAAAATGAAATGGCAATAGATAGTACGGCTGCAATTACTGATACAACAATCAACTTCTTCCTCCAAGTATATATTTTAGCTAAAAGCTTTACTGACTCGTTATTTAAATCCGATTGATTCATGCTGGATATGGTAGTTCTTAATTGCTTGGTAAAATGTCCTTCTTTTTAAATGTAACTTCTAACTATTGTGGGCATTTCATCCGCCAAATATACTATTTTCAAATAAAAAACAGCTTTTTTTTTGAGTAATTAAGTAAGTATTTGAAATTGTGCAGCTAATAAATATATACTGCAAAAAGCTTATTTATACTTCACAAATCGGAAGATAGATTTAATACTTAATAAGCCCGATACAAAAGCCCAAATACCACAGAAAACAACCATGATTGCAAAGTTTATCATCCAGTTGGGAGTAAATGAACGCGATAGCATATTGAACACAATAATACCGATTATAAATACGATAACAGATAAAATCAATCGTACATTTACTTTAAACTTAAAGATTTTATACGCAAAATAAATTTGAATACCAGCTGTAAAAAACTGCGTAATTAAACTAGAAATGGCACTTCCATAGGCCTTGTAATGTGGTATTAAAATGAAGTTTAGTACTAAATTAATGCAAATGCCAATAATAGCCATCGTATTTAACTGCTTCAAGTTTCCATTCGCCGTTAATAACGTTCCAAAAATATAAGTAGTTGAAACAGCCGTAAAACACAACATTAATATACTAAACTCAGCTGCCGAATCCATTACTCCATGATTGATAATGGCAGACAATTCGCTTGAATAGAAAAAACAACCTACCGACACTACTAATGCAGGTGTTACCAGCAAAATAAAAGACAGCTTAACTAATTGCTCTACATTTTCTTTATGCTTAATCATTCTGCTAAATACAGGGATAAGTTGAACAGAAAACAAATAAGCTATCATATTACCAGCTTCTAATAATCGAAATGCTTTAGCATAAATACCTGCCTGCTCGGCACCCACGCCTGCTGGTAATAAATAACCAAGCATAACACTATCCAAGCGGTTATAAAAAGTCATTAATAGTACTAAAATCGCAAAAGGGAAACTTTGCTTTAATATCATTAAGCTAAACGGCCAGTTCCATTTTAAGGTAAAATGGTCCGTCTTATAGTAAACAGTAGCAAAGGCAATAATGGCTGTTAAAAGATACCCAATGGTTTGAGTATAGACAAACGTCATAATATCAATCTCAATACCAAACCACCTCAACAATAAGCCTAAACATAAAAATATCATTATAACCCTATCGGCTACCGATACAAAACTGTCTGTTTTAAATAAATGCAATCCTAAAAGACTGGACCGCAAATACAAAATCATACTAATTAAGAACTGGTTAACGGCTAATATGGTTAACAATTTCATATACCTGAAATCATAACCCATTATCCATCCTAACAGGAGAGTCACTAAAAAGTAAACTACACCTAATGCCAGTTTTAAAGAAAATAAACTGCTAAAATGCTTCGTTAATAAATGATTGTTTTGAGCAATGTTTTTATTGTTGAATTGAGTGACACCAAAATCAAGAATAATATTTAATAAAAAAGAGAAGTTAAATAAAATAGCATATTCGCCATAAGAAGCATTACCAACTGCATTTTGAACTGCGGGCTCAATTCCTAACGGCCAAAATGGCTTAATTAATAAATTAAGAACAATTAAAAAAGCAATATTTTTGACAAACTTCTTCTGCTGCATAAAACGGACGGCAAATATATTGTTTTTTGTGGTTGTTTAATCAATTTTATGGAACGCGTGAAATAGCGAATTATTGTCTTACAACGCTAATTCAATTGTTGGGTCCCAAAAGTGTTTTTTAAGATTTACTACAGTATCATTTTGCACTTCTATTTTTTCTTTTTCAAGCAACTCTTGCATCAAGTATGGAGTGCTAAAATGATGCTTTCCAGTTAGTTGTCCATTTCTATTCAGTACACGATGTGCAGGAACATACTCTTTTTGAGAGTGTGCCGCATTCATTGCATAACCTACTACTCTTGATGAGGATTTGGCACCTAAATAATTAGCGATTGCTCCATAACTAGTAACTCTGCCTTTCGGTATTAAACGTGCGACTTGAAATACCTGATCAAAAAAATCGGATTGTGTTTTTGCCATTACTGTATCATTAAGTTACAACCTCTTAAATCACTATTATCAAACCTTCCAAGTATCTCAAAATGAGAATCTTGATTTAATCGTCCTAAATCTTTGGTTTCTATAAAGGCACAGGAATTTAGGTTTGCTAAATCAATGACATTTACTCCTCCACTCTTTCTTTCTTTTACATAAGTAAAGGGATCATTCATGTCTCTTATCAAAACTTTCATCCAAGGCGAGCATTGAAATACGCCGTCTTGTTTTGAATACGCTTGAGATAATAATTCAGTCATTCCATACTCGCTATGAATTACATCTACTTTAAGCAATTGTTTTAAGATTTGATGTAACTCTTCTTTTAACAACTCCTTCCTCCTGCCCTTCATACCTCCAGTTTCCATTACAATAAAATCATTGGTTAATTCAATTCCTAGTTCTGCTAAATCTAATAAGGCATAGGTTACTCCTAGCAAAATTGTTTTCTGCTTGGTTTGTTTTAACTCTTCAATCGTTTTTTTTAAGTCTTGAAGATTATTTAAATAAAAACCGCTTTGTGGATGTTGGGACTCTTGAATCAATTTATCAAACATGTAAACTAATGAAGAACCTGTGCGCTCTAAATAATTTGGTAAGAGAGCCAAGATACAGTAATCGGATGGGTTACCATAAAATAACTCAAAGCCATTATTAAAGGAAGTTTCGTAAATCGATATATCATTTACATAATGCTTAGAAGTTATTTGCCCAGTTGTGCCACTGCTCGAAAAACAAACCGCTTTGTCTTGTATTTCCCCGCAAATTACTTCCTTTGATTTAAAAAACTCGATGGGTAAAAAAGGAATTTGAGTATAATGTGTCACGGCTTCTGGATTAATTTTTAATCCAAAAACATAAGCATTGTAAATTAAGTTGTATTGAACTTGATAATTAAAAACATCCAAGGCTGCCACATTAAAATCCTGCTCGCTTGAGCTAAAACTCAATTCAAACACTTTTTTTTGAATATCTTTTATCAATGACACTTAGACTTTATTTATTTTTGCGTAAATTTATGCTGAATTATTCATGAAGGCATCTTTTTTTAAATATTTATTCATCTTTTCAGTTCTAGGTTTTATTACTTATGCGTGCGTAAAAAAAACAACCTATCCTACAACACCTGAAATTGAATTCGCTGATTTTATTCCGTTTGTTGGCGATTCAGCTGATTTGAAAGTTAAATTTACAGATGGCGACGGTGATATTGGTGTAAGCGATAACGATTCGACTAGAAATTTTTGGTACACTTATTATTATTTAGATACAACCAATCAAACCTATACTGGTTACTATCGCCCATTATTTAACGATACTTTAAGATTAGGTTACATTATTAAGGCTCCTTCTGATTCGTATAAAGGCAAACCTATTAGTGGCGAAATTAGCGTGAGATTACAAAAGTTTAGACATATCAAACAAATTAAAAACGTGAAATATGTTTTTTATTTATTTGATGAGGCAGGTAATAAAAGTAATGTTGTTACTACTCCTGCCATCACTGTTCAATAAAATTATCCTCCTTATTTAAAAAAATCAGTTCCGCTCTTTTTTTTAAAATTTCATTTTATATATTTACCGTAATCAAAAAATTACTGTAAATGAAAAAACAATTACTTACTCTAGGTCTTGGTCTTTTTACTTTAGGTTTAAGTGTAGCGCAAACAAATAATAAATGTGCTACAATGCCAGTTTATGAAGCTCATTCTCAAAACCCTGTTGCAAAGGCAAATTTTGTTAATGCTGAAATTGCTGCGAAAAATTGGCTAGCTAATCCAGTTAATAAAACCAAGGCAAGCCAAAAAACAAACTCAGTTATTACAATTCCTGTGGTTGTGCATGTAGTTTATAAAAATGCCATTCAAAATATTCCCGACTCACAAATAGTTCGTCAAATTCAAATATTAAATGAGTGTTTTAGTTTAACTAATCCAAATTTCACGCAAACTAGAGCTATTTTTGATACACTGGGTGCTGATACCGAATTACAATTCTGTTTAGCTGCTATCGATCCTCAAGGCAACCCATCAACAGGTATTGTTCGTAAATCGGCACCAAGTAATGCACAATTTGATCCTGTTTTTGGCTTTGATAAAATGAAAAGCTCTGCAACTAATGGCGACGATCCATGGCCAAACGACCAATACTTAAATATTTGGGTATGTGACATGAGCTTATTTGGAGCTGTATTTGTTTTAGGTTACGCAACCTTTCCGGGCGAAATTGCTGCATTAGATGGCGTTGTTATTCAGAGCGAATATTTTGGATACGGCTCAGCTTCTATTGCTCCTAATAATTTAGGCCGCACAACGGTTCACGAGGTGGGCCACTTTTTTGGTATGCGCCATATTTGGGCAGATGACGATACTGGTACTAATCCAGAACTTATATACTGTGATAGTACTGATTTTGTAGATGATACCCCAAATCAGGCAGGGAAATCGGCTTCAGATTGTGTTTTAGACACCAATTCATGCTCAAACGAATCTCCTTTTTGGGGAGCTATTGACCCACCCGACATGGTAGAAAACTATATGGATTACTCTGCCGATGGATGTATGACTATGTTTACCAAAGGACAAAAAGCACGTATGTATTCATTTTTAAATACTGATCCTGCTCGTGTTGCCATTAAAACATCGCCAGCGGGTTGTAATAATATTACGGTTGCCGCAAAAGAACTGTATACAAATTTTAATGATTACATATTTGTGTATCCTAATCCTGCAAACGACGTTTTACATATCAATGTCACTAAGTTTACACCTCAAAATTTAAACTGTGAAATTTATAACTCCAATGGTCAATTAGTTAAGGCTTTAAAACGCCTAGACTTTCAAAACACTATTAATTTGAGTGAATTAGCTAATGGGATGTATGTTGTAAAGGTATACAATAGCGAAGTAAATGCTATCAAAAAGATAACGATTGCGAAGTAATAGTTTATTTTATTAACATTATTACGAAAAAACGTTGAAATAAATCCCTCTAATTTGTTTGATTAGAGGGATTTTATCGTTAAAATTGTGCCTTTATTAAACAAACTCTATTATGGCAGATATTCACTTATTAGGAATAAAATTTATTGAACAAAATACACAAGACGGTTTAGAATTTGTTTACAAACCAGATGTACCAAAATTAAAAGTAATTGGCACTATTTTAATTGCTGCTGAAGAAGAGGAAGAAGAAGGTTGTGTGTTTTTAACTCAAAAACAATTAAATCAAGTTTTGTTAGGTAAAGATGTTGACTTGAAATTAGTTGATGATACTTGGAGCCCAGCAAAACCTTTAAATAAAGAGCAAATTAAAAAAATTGGCTTAGTAACTATCGATGCTGAATATTTAGGAACAGCTGGCGACGTTAGATGTTATGAAGCTTTAAAAGTTACTGAGTAATTAACTTTATTATAACTATCCCTCTCTATCGAGAGGGATTTTTTTATGGCATTAAATCTCAAAACATTTGCTACTCGAACTATTACTGCCGCTATTTTTGTAGCAGTATTACTAGCTTGTATTTGCTATAATTTTGTGTCGTTTAGCAGTTTATTTTTTGTGGTATCTATTTGGGGCTTATACGAATTTTACCAATTAGCTGAGAAACTGGGAGCTAAACCCTATAAATGGATTGGTTATATTACTGGCGCTTGTATGTTTGGCTTTGGCATTGTAGTAAACTCTAACCTTGCTTTATTTTATCCTGTTGAGCATTTATTTGCATTGGTTTTGGCGATGTTGTTTTGTGTATTTATTGTAGCCTTATTTGATCAAAAACCAAATACTATTGTAAATATAACCTACACCTTAACGGGTTTAATTTATGCTGTACTGCCTTTTATCATCTTAACCAATATAGCTTGTATTGATAAAGCTTTTACTTTTAACCATCCTGAGGGAGGTTATTTTGAGCACATTGCTCCATACAACGCTCATTATGTATTAGGTATTATTCTATTAATTTGGGCAAGCGATGTTTGCGCTTATTTAGTGGGAAGTTTTATAGGTAAACATAAACTATACGAACGAATTTCGCCAGGCAAAACTTGGGAAGGTACCGTTGGCTCTGCTATTTTAACTATTGGGTGCGCTTTTATAGTAGCCCGTTGGTTCCCGGAACTGGCTTTAAAACATTGGATAGTAATTTCTGTTTTGGTATGTGTATTTGGCACTATTGGCGATCTAGTAGAATCGATGATGAAACGTCAAGCAGGCGTTAAAGATTCGGGACGTATCATGCCAGGTCATGGCGGTATTTTAGATCGTTTTGATAGTCTTTTATTTGTTTCACCTTTTGTATACGCTTACTTAACCTTTATTCATTAACTTATTAACCGTTTGTGGGTTCAAAACTCCCTATATTTAGACTAAATCCTTTAAATTCATATATAATTTTTACTAATTTTGTACCCCAACTAAAACTAAACATTAAAAACAAACATTATGTCAACACAAACTGCAAATGAAACAGCTCACGAATCTATGTTCGAAGCCGTATTAGCCCGCTTAGATGTAGCTGCTAAATTGATGAATATGTCTGATGACGTTGCAACTATATTACGTAGTCCCATTAAACAAGTAAAAGTAAGTTTACCAGTAATGATGGATAACGGAAAAATTCAAGTATTTGAAGGTTACCGTATTGTTCACTCTACAGTATTAGGTCCATCTAAAGGTGGTATCCGTTATGCAATGGATGTTAACCAAGATGAGGTGATGGCATTAGCTGCTTGGATGAGTTTTAAATGCGCTGTAGCTAACTTACCTTACGGTGGTGCTAAAGGCGGTATTAAATGTGACCCTCGCTCAATGAGTGTTGGCGAATTAGAGCGTATGACTCGTGCTTATGCTTCATCTATGAAAGATGTGTTTGGTGTTAATAAAGATATCCCAGCTCCAGATATGGGAACAAGCGGAAGAGAAATGGCTTGGATATTAGATGAATTTAATAAAGTAACGGGCGAAGATAGCCCAGGAGTTATTACAGGGAAACCAATTGTAATTGGTGGATCATTAGGCCGCGATGCAGCAACAGGACGTGGTGTAATGGTAAATACATTAGCTGCTCTTAAAAAAATGGGCTTAGATCCAAAAACAGTTACTGCTGCCGTTCAAGGTTTTGGTAACGTGGGTTCACACGCAGCGCGTTTATTAGCTGAAAAAGGAATTAAAATTGTGGCTATTGGAGATCATACTGCTACTTTTTATAACGAAAAAGGAATTGATGTTGCTGCAGCGTTAGATTACGCCGCTAAAAACGGACGTGTATTAAAAGGATTTACTGGTGGAACTGTAATTGGTGCAAACGATATTTTAACATGCAAATGTGATGTGTTAGTGCCAGCAGCTTTACAAAATGTAATCTCTGAAGAAATTGCTCACAACATTCAAGCTAAGTTAATTGTAGAAGGTGCTAACGGACCAACTATGCCAGAAGCAGATGCAGTATTAAACGATAAAAAAATTATTGTAGTTCCAGATATCTTAGCTAACTCAGGTGGTGTAACTGTTTCATATTTTGAATGGGTACAAAACAAAGCTGGATACTACTGGAGCGAGAATGAAGTAAATACAAAACATGATGAAAAAATGGAAATTGCATTTGCTCATGTATGGGATAATGCAGCAACATTTAAAACATCGATGCGTATTGCAGCATACATTACTGCCTTACAAAAAATAGAACAAGGTGTAGTTTTAAAAGGTAACTACTAGTTTTTTACTATATAAATTTTAAAAGCTCCTTTGGAAAACCAAAGGAGCTTTTTTGTTTTGAGATGGGTTATTGATTAAATTTGAATATACCCAAAAGCTTATAAAACATAATCATATAAGGTACTTAGGCGTAATATTGTCGAACAGAGCCATAGAATTTACTTTCTCTTAAATTCGTGAAACTCACCATTAATATTATAAATCAGTTTATTTACAATATTGTTAGTACGAACAAATTCTACTTTTGCTTGAGTATCTAGCACAAAAAAATTATCCTTAATTTCTGGAAACATATAAAAAGTATGTTCGTTAATTGTTGCCCGAATTCTATTCCCATCTTTGCTTAACAAAACTTTGGTAGTATCATTCAAAACATATTCGCCAACATATTCATTTAGTTCATCGTCTGATAAAGCAATCCTTTTTTTTAATTCTTCAGTCCGACCATCGACTTTATAAATCAACTTATTGACTGCGTGGTTGCTTCGAACAAATTCTAATTCTACTTCCTTGACCTGACCAAAGAACTTATCCTTTGCTTCCGGGAAAATATTATACCAGCTCTGTCCCGAAACAGCAGCATAAAAGCCTGTCCCTTCATGATCAATAAATACACTTGCTTCGTGACTAAATACATATTCGCCCTCGTATTCCTCTAATTCTTTTACCGACATTGGAATAATAGTCTTGGTTTTTGGCTTATAAAAATCTTCCCAACCATAAGCCATAGCAACACTATAGCCGATCTCCTTCTGTATGCTCGCATTTGAAGAGTTAACAAATATAACAACACCCTTCCCATCTTTAAAACTTCCGTAATACAAACTCGTAAATCCTCTGCGACCTCCTCCATTTTGAAAATATTTTTCTGAACCGATAGAATCTACAAAAACACCTAAACCTGAATTTGCTATTTGCGGCGTTACCATCATTTGGGTATTTTCTTTAGATAATATTTTATTTGATTTACCTTTCAACGATAGCTGCATTTCAATGATGTATTTACATATTTCGCTTGGTGTTGACCACGCTGCGCCACCCGCCTGCTGTGCTAAGATAGAATACTTCCCTTTCAGTTGTGTTCCGTCTTCATTATATCCGGTGGCAAATTTTTGTTTCAAGTTGCCAGGAGGTATGTCGGCAAAAAAGGTGTTGTTCATTCCTAACGGTTTTAAAACGGTTTCTTTGATATAGTCTTCATATGTTTTCTTTGTAATGTCCATTGCCGTCAGCATGGCTATACTAGAGCCATTATTAGAATACTGAAATTTTGTACCAGGTTCATATTCTGAACGAACTGCGGGCGAGTTGGCTGGCCTTTTTCCATCTAAGATATCATAGATCGTTGGTATGGTATCACCCCTTTGATAATCGGATCCTCCACTGGTTGTTAATCCTGCACTGTGACTTAATAATTGAGCCATCGTAATTTTTTTGCCTTTGGATATACTATCATAAGGAAATTTCCATGAGGTCAAGTAATTATTGATATCCGCATGGATATCAATTTTGTTATCCTGTGCTAATTTTAAAATACCCATAGCATTCAGCGATTTACTAATTGAACCAATGAGAAAAAATGTTTCAGGGGTTACTGGCCGTTGTTCACTACTATCTGCCCATCCGTAGCCTTTGGCCCACTCTACCTCATAATTGTTTATTACCGCAATACTTACACCTTTAACGCCATGAAACTTCATTCTATCTAATATAGTTTGCTTTGGTGCACCGGCAATTTCATAATCACCCTGAGGAACATTTCCTTCCACTTGCTTGATTCGTTCTTTGATGGCATTAGATATTTCCTTCTTTTGACCTAAGGCAAAAAGAGTTAGACAAATAAACTGAACTACTAAAATAAATCTTCTCAACATAACTTTCACAAATACCATTTAAAACAAATATACATACTTAGGACAAAAGCTCAAAAAGCATCAAATCAATTGTCGCAATACAACGCCTAACAAGCCTTAATCCGCAACTCACAAAAGTTCATAAAACCAAAAGCCCCGAGATTACTCTCAGGGCTTTGGCTCTCAAAAACTAAAAACCATGGCGGATTTTTAGTTATTCTCATTAGGTACACGTACCAGATGATTTTCTTT